>Ga0265298_10007013_pt1 | contig 13788 bp, 9 predicted proteins | sample AusTroGonzalo_MG_3_FD_193486 | JGI IMG/M metagenome (GOLD analysis project Ga0265298, IMG submission 193486) | Bovine rumen microbial communities from tropical cattle in Woodstock, Queensland, Australia - Gonzalo_01 | ecosystem: Host-associated > Mammals > Digestive system > Stomach > Rumen ...
GCGCAGAAGTATTCAATGCTTCCCTTTTCCTTTGCAGGACAGGTGTCTCCCGTGCAGAAATGGTGGGCTCCGCGTCTTTCAACTGCACTGCCGCAGACAGGACATACCGGAGGGATCACCCACGTTGTGTTTCCGTCGCTGTTCTTTTCAATTACGGATTCAACGGCGGGGATTACATCACCGCGTTTGCTGATTGCAACGGTATCGCCGACGGCAAGCTCCAGGGAATCAATGTAGTCCTGGTTGTGGAGCGTGACGTTCTGGATTACGGAGCCTGAAAGCCTTACGGGGTTGATTCGGGCCATGGGAGTGATCCTTCCCGTTCTGCCCACCTGGACGTCCATTGCCCTTACAACGCTCTGGGCCTGAGGGGCCTCGAACTTGTAGGCAATTGCCCAGCGCGGATGATGCTCCGTGTAGCCAAGCTCTTCCCTGAATCCTATCTCGTTGACCTTCAGAACAAGGCCGTCAATCTCGTAGCCAAGGCCCTTTCTCTCTTCCGTGTGCTTCTGGATTTCCGACGGAAGATCCCCGTAGGCGCAGGCCCTTCCTTCAAGCCCTGCATCTTCAAGTCTCTGTTGTGCCTCTTCCCTTGTATTGCAGAAGTAACTGATGTTGGGGTCAACGCAGAAGCCCAGTTTCCTGAGGCGGGAAAGAATCTTTATGTGGTCATCAAAGACTTCGCCCTCCCAGAAGCCCTCGTAACAGAAAATTGAAAGCGGAACACGAGCGGTTTCGGAACTTTTGTTTCTTCTGATTGTGCCCGCAGCAAGGTTTCTGGGGTTTGCATAAGGCTCTTCAAGGCTTGAGTTGATTCTTTCAAACTCTGCAACAGGGAGATAGATTTCTCCTCTGACTGCAACCGTTACCGGCTCTGAAAGCCTGAGCGGAACGGCCTTGATTGTACGCACATTCGGCGTAACGTCGTTACCTATTCTTCCGTTTCCCCTGGTAACAGCCTTTTCAAGAAGTCCGTCACGGTAGTAAAGGACAATTGAGAAACCGTCTATCTTCTCCTCAAGAACAAAGCTTGCACGGCTGTTTGCCTTGTGGATGCGGTCAATGAAGGTGTAGACCTCCTTGGCACTGTAGGCCTTGTCCAGGCTGAGAACCGGAATTGTATGCTCTGTTTCGGGAAAATCGGAACTGAGGTCACTTCCCACCCTGAGTGTGGGAGAATCGGGAGTTCTCAATTCGGGATAGCTCTTTTCAAGGGCTGTAAGTTCATCAAAAAGGCGGTCATACTCACTGTCCGGAACAAGACTGCGTCCGGTTGTGTAGTAGGCACGGGAGTATTCATTGAGAAGACTTCTCAGTTCACGGGCTCTGTTTTCATTGTCCATGGTTTAATTTTAAAACCATTATCTTTCTGTTGCAAGATGGCTCTCAAAGGAATGAAGCAATCTCTTTTGCACAGACTTCCGGGCCCTGGTCCATGTTAACTTCAAAGTCACAGATTTCGCGGTTTCCGAACTCCGAATCAAGGCTGAGGATTCTGAGAACCTTCTCATCCTCAGGGCAGTTCATGTTGAGGATTCCCCTCAGCACGGCACGGCGGGATCTGTCTGTAAAAACGATGATACAGCGGTCCGGGAATGCGTTTTTCACTGCAATTGCCCCGCAGATATCTATGGGCATGACTGCATTCTTTCCGCTGTCCAGAACCTTCTTCACATCCTCTGCCCTGCAGCCGTAGTACTGGCCGCCGTAGACTGTGAATTCAAGAAACTGTCCCCTGTCCTGGGCGTTCTGGAATTCCTTTCGGCTGATGAAGTTGTAGTTCTCGTTTTCAGAGCGTCTCTGACGTGTGGTTGTTGTGACCGGGCGTCCGAATCCGTAGTCCTGAACCAGGGTCTTTGCAAGGTCGGACTTTCCGGAACCTGAAGGACCGACAAGGCAGACAACGCCGCTTCTTCTGAAGCCTGAGAATACCTCACCCTTTCCGTCAATCTGGTCTACAAGCCTGAGAAAATCGTCATAGCTGTTTACAGCCAGAAGACCTGTCAGATTGTTGTTCCAGGGGCGCCTGAAGAGCACGGGGTACTTTGCGCTGGTTCCCAGGATGTTGTGGGCTCCGTCATCAAGAAGGACATCAAGTGAGATTCTGTCCTTGCGAGAGCCGATGATTATGTTTCTCTCCGGGACCTGGGGGAAGTCCTTCACAAGGCGCGATGCCCTTTCGTTCATGCAGTTCTTTCCCACCGCCGTGACAAAGAAAACCTCCGCCCTCCCGCAGAGCCTTGCAATGAAGTCCTGCGCTCCGGGGATGAGGGGCTGACTGAGAACGAATTCGGGCTTTGAGAAGTAGGCAAGGCGCTCGTCCAGGATGGACTTGCTGCCGCTCTCTCCCCAGCTCTGGATATCGTAAATATCAAGGTCTCCGATATCCCGCTCACGGGAAAGAAGATCTATTGCATGCTGGTTGCAGAGATAGAGGACATCATCAACGTCCACGCCTATTTTCAGAAGTTGTTTTCTCTTCATAAAACACCCCGTGATTTGACAATGATACTTTTGTAATATGCCAATCGTCAACAATTGTGATATATTGTTTTTATGCTTGATACCTCGGACATTCTGAATCTTAACAGACCCCATATGACCGGAAGGATAATTACAGCACCCAAAGGCTGTACCTCGGCCCGGAGCATAAGCGTCCCTTCGCAGGGGAATATCCTGGTTCTTTCCGCAGAGGATATGGGAAAGAACAGGATTGAAATCGACAAAATGATGATTCCGGTTCTTGCCGGAGATACCATTGACTATGCCGGCCAGCCCATCATTGCCGTATTCGGAAACGATACCGATTCCACCGAGCAGATCTGCCGTCAGATAAAGATCGACTATTCGGATGTAGACGAGGAAAAGGACAGGACGGAAGTCTTCAAGGAAGACAGCTTCAAGTGGGGCATCAAGGAACCCCAGGGCGAAGAGTATAAGACCGTCACAACCACATTCAAGGAAACAAGACACTCCGAGACCCTTATGAGCTGCACCAGAATTCTTGCAGCCAAGGACGAAGAGGACAATGTTCATATCATGGCCCCCTCTCAGTGGCCTGCCCATATGAGAAGAAGCATTGCAACCGTTCTGGATGTCCCCACTTCAAAGGTTATCATCCATGAAAGCCGCTTCTACTCAAGCCAGGATCAGCTTCTGTTCGCCCCCTCTTTTGCAGCATCGATTGCAGCTGTTGCAGCGATGAAAACAGGCAAGCTTATGGAACTGGTTCTGCCCATGTCCAGCACCCAGCCTGAGATTGAGATCACAACAACCACAACCCTGGATGCGGAAGGAAAGCCTGTCTTCCAGAAGAGTGTTGCAAGGGCGGACCTGGGAGCCTTCCCCTACTATGCCAACGAGTTCATCAAGAGCATATTTGCAGGCTGCAACCCCGTGTACAAGGTCAAGGGTCTTGAGATTGATGTGACTATCAACAAGTCTCCGCTTTCACCTGCAGTCTTCTTCGGTGACCTTGGCTTCTCCGTTGCACTTACTGCAACCGAGAAACACTACTCAAAGGTTGCCGTCCAGAGCGGAAAGATTCCTTCTTTGTGGAAGATTGAGAACTGCGGCGGGGAAATTGAAAAACTCAGAACTTCCGACCTTACTGAAAAACTTCCCGGAACTATTGAACAGTGTACCGAGATTTCAGAATTCAGCAGGCTGTTCAGCGTCTACTCACAGCCCTCTCTTTCAGGCTCGACCCTTACATCCTATCTGGGCTACAGACGCGGAGTGGGAATTGCATGCGGTGAAGGAGTCCAGGGCCTGAGCAACGAAGAGCCCGAGCTTCACAGGTTCCAGGCCGAGATGGTCCTCTACGAAGGCGGAAGACTTGAGGTTGTTGGTGGTGTTGCCTTCAAGCGCAGTATGGTGGACATCTGTTCGGACATAGTGCTTTCAATTCTGGATCTGAAGAGGGAGAACATCGTTTTCAGAAACACCGATGAGGAAGACAAACTGGATATGGGTCCCTATGCACTTTCAAGGTCAATCTGCTTCTTCCCCCAGGCCGTTATGGACGGCTGCAGGCTGATAGCAAAGAAACTCAAGAAGGGAGAACCCTTCCCTATCAGGGAATCGATTGGAAAGGTACACAAAATCCAGGATCAGTCACTGTTCAACTCTCACACATGCGGCTGTCTTGCCCTTACCGTTGAGATTGACCCGGTTCTCCTGGTTCCCAAGGTGAACAAGGTCTGGGCCCGCCTTTCAATGGGTAAGGTCTTTGACATGGTCAGACTGAAACACAAGGCAATAAGAAAGATCATCTCTGCCGTTCAGGACGTCTTCCCCGGCTACTACAGCAGTTTTGACATCGACCTGGAAGTTGAGTCCGACCCCAGCATAATGCCCGGATCCGTATCATCACTTCTGAGCGGCCTGACCAAGAGTGCGGCAACCGAGGCTATCGAGCTTGCACTCGGAAAGCCGGTTGAGAAAATGCCCCTTACGGCGGACGATATCACGGAGGCTGAAGAATGAAACTGAACTTCACCCTTGACGGCGTACAGCACAGCATAAATGTCAATGCAGACAAACCTCTGAACAGGATAATCGAAGAACTTGTCCCGTCCTTTGCAATAAGCAATGCATGCAGAAACGCATCCTGCGGAAACTGCATTGTCCTTGTAAACGGAAACGCAGCCCTGTCCTGCCTTATCCCTGCATTCAGGGCAAACGGATCTTCGATTCTCACCTACTCTGCATTCAGGAAAACAAGGTTCTGCCACGCAATTGAAAGAGCCTACGCAGAAACCGGAACAAGGCCCTGCGAGCAGTGCTATGCGGCAAAAACCCTCCTGATCGGAAGCCTTCTGAACAGGTACGACCAGACAAGAACAATCCTGGATGTGAACAAGACCCAGGACAACAAGCAGAACATATCAATCTACGACCAGAACTACCTTGCAAGGGAGTTCAGTATCAACAGTTGTAAGTGTGTGGACATAGGCCAGCTGGCACAGGTTGTTGAACTTGCCTATACGTTCAGAAGGAGACAAAGTGGCAGATAATATCAAGACTCCCAGCATCTACCTTCCCAAAACGTTGAGCGACCTTATCACCGAAAAGGGCCGTAACCCCGATGCCGTCCTTTTTGCAGGCGGAACCTTCATCATGACAAGGCCCACTTCCAACGACATAATCTCAATTCTCGGCGTTCCCGAACTTCAGAAGGTAACTCATACGGACCGCTTCCTTGAAATAGGTTCAGCCATCACTATCGAGCAGCTTCTCAACACCGGTTCCTACCTTCTGTCCAAGAGCACATTCAACGCAATCGAGAGCATAGGAACAACGGTAATCAGATCCAGGGCAACCGTAGGAGGCGCCCTCTGCTCACGCAGCATGAGGTTCTCTCTCAGCTGTATTCTTGCAACAATCGGCGCCCAGGCTGAAATCAGAACAATCCAGAAGAGAGGCTTCAAGGGCAAGAGAATCAAGAGCATCCAGAACTGGTACAACATAAGAAAGCTCTACTCGCCTTCCGGCGATTTCATGTTCGGCAACAACGTTGTCATGACAAGGATAAGAATCCCCGCAAGAGATGATGCCGTTCAGATTTTCAGATTCCTTGAGGCTCCCATGAAGAACCCGTCACAGGCTGTGTACTTCGGCTTTGAATACACACCCAACCAGAACGGAATCTCACAACCCACACTTTGTGTTGCCTATCCGGAAACAGGCTTCTTCTTCAGTCAGGACTTCAACGCAGGACTGTCATCACTCTCAATGCCGGCGGAAAAGAAGGCCGTTGATGAGCAGTGCAGAATCCTCAGGGAAAAGCTGTCTGAAGCATGCCCTGAGATTACAGAGGTTCAGAAGGCAAGAACGATAAGGCTGTTTACTTCGGTAATCCAGGAAATCAGTCAGCAGTTCATGACCCTTGTGTAAAACTTGATCATGTTTCTTCCGTACTTACGGGTGTCTGTCAGTTCAAGGTCCCTGTATGAGGCCGGCCACTGACTCTCCTCTGCTGCGGGAATATGGACAATGAACTGTCCTCCGGGAATGACCATCCCCTTTCTCTGAACAAGCTCCAGGATATTTGTCTTTCCGTCCATAGGGAACGGAGGGTCTGCATAAACAATGTCGTAAACACTCTTGCAGGAAGGTATGTAGCGAAGCACGTTTGCAAAGAAGATGCGGATGTCACAGTCCTCCTTTGCCCAGGCTATGTTTCTCTCCATGATTTCCTGTTTGTCACGGTCCATTTCAACAAGATGAACCGTCTTTGCACCCCGTGATGCGGCTTCAAGACCTACGCATCCACTGCCAGAGAAGAGGTCACAGAAGGCTATGCCCTCTATGGGGCCGATAATGGAGAAAAGAGACTCCCTCATCCTGTCCATGGCAGGTCTGATTTCCATACTGCCCTGGGGAATGAAGACCTTGCGTCCGCAGTATTTTCCGCCTGTTATCCGCATTGTATACATTTTCTCACCACCGCATTTTCAAGTTTTATAAGGCCGGGGTCGGAGGCAAGGATTGCCTTTACCTCCTCCCTTGCACATTTCATCATGTTGATGTCTTTTTCATCATCCAGCGCTGCGTAGCGCAGGTTTGTGAATCCGCTCTGCCTCAGTCCTGAGATTTCTCCGGGACCTCTCAACTTGAGGTCTTCCTCTGCTATTTCAAAGCCGTCGTTTGTTCTTCTCAGAACAGCAAGGCGCTTTTTGCCGTCCTCACTTATTCCCTTGTCGTAGACCAGGAAGCACCAGGACTGGAGGGTGCTTCTTCCAACTCTTCCCCTGAGCTGGTGCAGTGCAGAAAGACCGAATGTATCTGCATGTTCGATTACCATGCATGTTGCCTTTGCAACGTCTATTCCTACTTCTACAACGCTTGTTGCAACAAGGAAGTTCACCTTACCCTCTGCAAATTCATTGAGGATTCTTATCTTCTCATCGTCATCCAGACGGCTGTGAATCATCTCACCTTTGAATCTGCTGTAACGGTCACAGAGCTGAGTGTACATCTCTTCAACGGAGCGAAGGTCGCTGTTCTCATCCTCTTCAATTCTGGGATAGACAAAGTAGGCCTGGTGTCCGCGTTCAAGCTCGGTACCCACAACGTTGTACATCTCATCCCTCCTGGAATCCCCTACAACAAAGGTCTTTATGGGAAGTCTTCCTGCAGGCATTGTCTTGATTGTGGATACGTTGAGGTTTCCGTAGATTGTCAGAGCCAGGGTTCTGGGGATGGGTGTTGCGGTCATGAGCAGGATGTCGGGATTGCGGCCCTTTTCCGAAAGGGCGCGCCTCTGTTCAACACCGAACCTGTGCTGCTCATCAATGATTACATAGCCAAGGTTTGCATACTCCACATCCTTTGAGAACAGGGCGTGGGTTCCTATGATTATGTCAATCTCTCCGCTCTTCAGGGCCTTGAGAAGAAGTGTTCTGCTCTTTCCGTGAACCTGACCGTCAAGGTAGGCAACATTAACCGGAAGGCCTTCAAACAGCTTTGCAGCACTCTGGGCATGCTGGCGTGCAAGAAGTTCCGTAGGTGCCATGAAGGCAACCTGACGGTTTTCCGCAATTGCATGAAGTGCACTTATCCAGGCAACGAGGGTTTTACCTGCACCTACATCGCCCTGAAGGAGGCGGTTCATGCTCTGATCGGAGGCCATGTCCTTTCTTATCTGCTCAAGAACCTTTGTCTGGTCGACTGTAAGTGAGAAAGGAAGGCTCTCTTCAAACTGCTTTTCTATGGGATAGACCCTGTCCTGCACAGCCCGTCTGACAGAGCCGCCCACCCTGCGCAGGGCAAGAAGCTGCATGTAGAAGACCTCGGTAAAGCCCATTGTCCTCAGGGCCTGGGTTATGTCGTTGGGACAGGACGGGAAGTGCATCTTCCTTATTGCGCTGTCACGGCTGATAAGGTGGTACTTTTCATATAGGAATTCAGGAAGGTCGTTTTCAATTTCGCCTGTACGTGAAAGCACGTTTCTGATATCACGCCTGATTGTATTCTGGGTAAGGCTTCCTGCCAGAGGATAGACGGGAAGAAGACCTCCGTTCAGCAGCATGTCTGAAACTATCAGATCATCTTCTCTCACGGGTTTTACTTCAAACTGTGAAAACTGGATTCTTCCGAACCCGTTGTACGGCATCTGGCTTGCGTACAGGTGGTAGTAACTGCCCTCGTACAGAACCTTGTCCAGAAAGCTTCTGTTAAAGCCCAGAAGCTCTCCCTTCACCCCGTTTTCAGTGTCCTGAACTATGGCTTTTACGCTGTTCAGCCCCTTTCCGAAGCGGGTTTTGCTCAGAACCCGGACAATTGTGTTTGTCTTTAAAAGAGGATCTGTCTGACTTCCTATGCAGACTCTGTGAGTTCTGTCTTCATAACCGCGGGGCTTCAGACCTATCAGGTCGGAAAGACTCTCAACACCAAGGGCTTTGTAGGCCTCGCAGGCCTTGGGGCCAACTCCGGTAAGAGTCTTTATTCCTGTGTTCTGAAGCTCAGAAAGAGTCATAATGTGTACAGGAAGTTTGTCAGTGCATTAAGGCCGAACTTGAGCCCTAAGTAGATTACAGAGTAGAAAACAAGGGATGCAACAACCAGAGTCTGGTCCGATACCTGTTTGTCTGAATAGAACAGTCTGAAAACAACTCCGACAGGTGCGTTGAGGTTCCTGTCCAGCATGTTGACCCACATCTGGGCCTGCTCTCTTTCATTCTTTGTAAGGAACAGTCTGATTATCAGCATGATGATGATTATCAGAAAGAAATACCTGAAGATATAGGCCCAGAAATTGTCAATTATAACTGCAAGAATCAGCCAGATTGTGATTCTGTTTGTTAACTGGATCATCTCCAGGGCTGTCTTTACAATGTTCAGCACCATCAGTGCAAACAGAGGTGAAAAGTCTATTCTTCCCACAAAGTTCTTCGGTTTGAAGATGTTGAGGAACGGGTCTGTCACACGGCACAGGAAGATGTACAGTCCGCTTGATTGAAGCTCCGGTACACGGATCCATGAAAGCAGGATTCGTACCCAGATGAACATTGAATATATGCCTATAAGTTTGGCTGCCAAGTCCAGTAAAAACATAGTTACTCCGAATAAACGTCAAGGACGCCCTGACACTCTCTTACTGCGGTTTCCATCTCCCTGTCTGCGCTGACCGAGAATTCGGAACCCGCTGCAATGCGTCTTGCAGGACCTTCCTTGTTTCCTTCATCATCCAGGCCTTTGTAGATGACAAACACAACCTCGGCCGAACCCCTGTGGGTGCGGCATATCTTTCTGAGCTCTGAAACGGCTGTTCTGCTGCCTGATGAAGCATCCATCTCTATGAAGAGTCTGCGCGGAGAAAGGGCCTTCATCTGGGAAGGATCGGGATAGATGGTATCGGCACTGAAACTTGCGTTTCCGTTGTACTCCTTGAAGCTTCCCCTGAAGCCGTAGATCTTGCCCTTCTGCATCACGGACTCGAACATTGCCCACTGTGAGGCAAAGACTGTCACATCTATGTGGCCGTTGTAGTCCTCAAGGACCACGTGACCCATGCGTGCCCCGCTCTTGGTTGTCACGGTGCGGATATCGGTCACAAGACCTATGAGGTTGAACTTTATGCCGCAGGTGAACCTTTCAGGCTTGCCTATGTTCAGCCTTACGCAGCTTTCCCAGAAGGGTTTGTAGACATCAAGCGGGTGGCCCGAGAGGTAGAAACCTATGTACTCCTTCTCAATGTCCAGCTTCTGGTTGAAGTCGTAATCTGCAACTTCCCTGATTTCGAAGCTGCTCATGCCCTCATCGCTGTCTCCGAAGAGGAAGTTCTGGCCCATATCCCTTGCGGCCTTGTCTTCCTTGACGCTGCGGATTGCCTCTTCGTAGTTTGCAATCAGTGTGGGTCTGTTGTAGCCCATGCTGTCAAAGGCACCGCTGTTGATAAGACCTTCAAGAGAACCCGAGTTGAGAACCCTGGAGTCAGAGCGTCTGATGAAGTCCATGAAGTCCGTGTACGGACCGTTCTTCTGTCTTTCCTCAAGGATTGCCTTGACGGTAATCTCTCCTACTCCCTTGATACCTGCAAGGCCGTAGACTATGTTGCCGTCAACAACGTTGAAGAAGACTTCTGAATTGTTCACATCAGGCGGAAGAATCTTGATTCCCTTGTTTCTTACGTATTCCAGGTACTCTTTGAACTTCTCGCCGCTGGATATTTCATTTGTAAGGTTTGCTGCGTAGAACTCTGCCGGGAAGTGGCACTTCATGTAGGCGGTTCTGAATGATAGGACGGTGTAGCAGACGCTGTGGCTCTTGTTGAAGCCGTAACCTGCAAACGGTGCAAGCATATCGAAGATTTCCTTTGCATGCTGCTCCGTATGGCCCTTCTTTACAGCGCCCTCTATAAACATCTTCTCCTGTTCGGGCAGAAGGTTCTTTTTCTTCTTACCCATGATCTTACGCAGGGTATCTGCCTGTCCCATAGTGAAGCCTGCAATAATCTGCGCAACCTTCATTACCTGCTCCTGGTAGACAATAACGCCGTATGTGGGAGCAAGCAGTTCCTTCAGACTCTCATCCGGATAGACAATGGCCTGTCTGCCGTGTTTGGACTCAATGTACTGGGGAATGAATTCAATGGGGCCCGGTCTGTACAGGCTTGTCATGGCGTCCAGCTCTTCAAACCGTGTGGGCTCAAGCATCCTGAGGTTCTTCTGCATGCCCGGACTTTCAAACTGGAAGACCATGGTGCTGTCTCCGCGTGCCATCATCTTGTATGTATCCGGGTCATCCATGGCGACCTTCTCAAGGTCAAAATCGGGGAAGCGTCTTCTTACAAGGCGCTCTGTATTTCTGAGGAGGGTCAGGGTCTTAAGGCCCAGGAAGTCCATCTTTACCAGGCCGCAGTCTTCAAGAACCGTCATTGTGTACTGGGTTGAGATGCTTTCCGTCTTTTTATCCATGTACAGCGGCACATAGTCCTTGAGGGGTTTTCTTCCTATGACAACACCGCAGGCGTGGGTGCTTACGTGCCTTGCCAGGTCTTCAAGTCTCAGACTTACGTCAAACAGCTCCTCGTACACTCCTCCCCTTGCGCGGATGGCAGCAAGCTCGGGCGTTGTATCAAGCGTGTACTGCAGCAGTGAGCTGTAACCCTGCTTTTTGGCTTCGTCCGGAATTCCGTCTGCGACGAGTTTCGTAAGTTCATTGGACTCATCGAAAGGTATTCCCAGAACACGGGCTACATCCTTTACAACGGCCTTTGCCTTGAGTGTTCCGAAGGTAGCTATCTGGCCTACCTTGTCCTTACCGTACTTGCGGGTTACGTAGTCAATTACGTCCTGTCTGCCTTCGTAGCAGAAGTCGATATCAAAATCTGGGAGGCTTACACGGTCAGGGTTGAGGAAGCGCTCAAAGATCAGGCCGTGTGCAATGGGGTCTACGTTTGTAATGTCTATGCAGTAGGCAACAAGGCTTCCGGCTCCGCTTCCTCTTCCGGCTCCTACCGGAATGTCGTGGGTCTTTGCCCAGTAGATGTAGTCACGCACTATCAGGTAGTACGAGTCGTAGCCCATCTTTGTAATGACCCCGAGCTCGTAATTCAGCCTGGTTTCCAGGGTTTCCTTCTGCTGGGGGTTGTCCCTGTAGCCCGGGTAACGTCTGTCCAGACCTTCCCATGAAAGGGCTGTAATGTACTCTTTTGTATCGTGGTAAGGCTCCGGAACATCTACTTCGGGAAGTTCGGGTCCCGGGAAGTTTATTGCAAAGTCCTTGCACCTTTCCCCTATCTTCACAGTGTTCTCGATTGCTTCCGGAATATCCTCAAAGAGCTTTTCCATCTCTTCCTGGGTGCGCAGGTAGAACTGCTCCGGTGCATAGCGAAGGCGGTCTTCATCGGCCTTCTTGCGGCCTGTTCCTATGCAGAGAAGAATGTCATGTGCGTTTGAGTCACTGCGGTCAACATAGTGGACGTCGTTTGTGGCAACAACGGGAAGATCAAGGTCCTTTGCAAGCTGGACAAGCATGGGAAGAACCCTGCGTTCCTCCTCAAGTCCGTGCCTCTGAAGCTCTATGTAGTAGCGGTCTCCGAACTGCTCTTTGTAGCGCTTTGCAGTTTCGTAGGCCTCACCCTTGAGTCCCGTAAGAAGCTTCTGCGGCAGTTCTCCTGCAAGACAGGCACTGAGGCAGATAAGGTCTTCAGAATGCTCGAAAAGGCTCTTTTCATCGATTCTTGGTTTGTAGAAGTAACCTTCCGTCCATGCAATCGTGTTGAGCTCCATCAGGTTGTGGTAGCCCTTGTCCGTGATGGCCAGAAGAATCAGATGGTAGTACTTGTTGTTCGAGTCCTTGATTTCACGGCCTTCGGGGGCAATGTAGAACTCGCAGCCGATAATGGGATTAATCCCTGCTTTTCTGCACTGGTTGTAGAACTCAATGACACCGAACATGTTTCCGTGATCGGTGATTGCAAGAGAAGTCATTCCCAGTTCTTTTGCACGGGCAACGTACTTCTTTATGCTTCCGGCACCGTCAAGGAGTGAGTAGTCTGTGTGGTTGTGCAGGTGAACAAATCCGGCCATACCACAAGTATAATAAAAAACACCTGATACGGCTATTATTTATACAGGGCAAGTATGGCAGAAAGACCGTTTACGAACCTGTCTCTGAACTTCTGAGGCCCGAGTATTTTCACAGAGTCAAAGCCCTGGATTATTCTGAGAACAAGCTCAATGGAGTTTTCTGCCTCAAAACGGCAGATATAGGACCCGTCTTCCTGTTTTTCAGTCCTGATTTCCCCGTGTGCAAGGCTTCTGAAACTGTTGAGTGCACTCTTTTCCTTTATCTGAAGAACAAGGTCTATGGTATCAATGGCATCGGAGACAGTGCCGGGTTCGGTTCTCCTGTTGAAGGCCTTCAGGTTGTCAGGAATTGTGTAGGTCTCTTCCATGATTACAACGTCTTTGATGTTCACTATATCTATGGTGACTATCTCCGTTGTATGTCTGAGTCTTCCTGTTACCGTAATGGGGTTTCTTCCGCTGTCCCCTTCAACAAAACCTATGAAGTAAGGGGCAAGTTCAGTTTCTTCCTGCACCCCGTCCTTTGTGTGGATGATCTTGACCATACGGCCGGATGTCCATGCGTCTATAAGAACCTCAAGAACGTTGTTGTACTTTCCGTGACGGGAATTGACCTGGTCTTCAACCTCTTCAGCCAAAGAAATTATGTTTCCGGCAACGGTGGGAGCATAGCTCTGCATGTTCATGCCTATCTTTCTCAGTCCCGAGGCCAGGTGGGGATTGCGGAACTCGGACTTTGTAACAAGCATCTCCGCCCCCAGGTTTATGGCAAGGCTTTCATAGACGCTGAGGCTGAACTTCTCTTCCGGATCTTCTATCTTTATCTTAACTAGGCTGCCGTCTTCATAGATCTCTGCATCAGAGAGTGTTTTCAGTTCTTCTATGTAACGGCCCACGGTAGAGCGGTGGATACCCATTCTTCTGGCAATATCGGACTTTCTCATGCCTTCCGGATGGGATCTGAGTATTAATTCCAGCTGTGCTACCCTGTCGCCTTTCATCAGTTAATTCCTTGTTTGACCGCATATTAGCATTTTACGGCAACAAAATGCAACAATTTGTTGCAAAAACTGCAACAAAAACGCACAATTTAACCATGGATTTTCAGGAAAAGATAGAAACAGACCTTGCCTACATGCAGAACAAGGTGGAAGAACTGAATCAAATTGTTGCAGAACTCCAGGCTCAGGTCCTCAGGCTTGAGAAGCAGAATGAGTTTCTGAACAGGAAAATTGAAGACCTGGACACA
>Ga0265298_10007014_pt1 | contig 13787 bp, 15 predicted proteins | sample AusTroGonzalo_MG_3_FD_193486 | JGI IMG/M metagenome (GOLD analysis project Ga0265298, IMG submission 193486) | Bovine rumen microbial communities from tropical cattle in Woodstock, Queensland, Australia - Gonzalo_01 | ecosystem: Host-associated > Mammals > Digestive system > Stomach > Rumen ...
GAGCAGATAGAAGAAACGGTTGAAGAATCTTTTAAAAGATGAAGAGTAAGAGGGAAAGGTTGGTATGTACAAAGTGCAGTTGACTTGGCTTGTGATATGCGAATGAAGTGGTATCCAAAAGAGAAGGTGGCTTATTATAGAGTAAACAATTACAACGATGAGGAAATTAAAAAAATCATCGAAAAGAACTACTCTTTATGTACTTGATATAATGGTAATTTATCTTTTCAGAAAGATAGGAGAGATAACGGAAGACTAGATAATTCTTCTTTTGGTGCTTCTACTTATGGTCACGCTGTTTGTCTTATCGGTAGAGAGTGAAAGAAATTTGTAAAAGATAATTACAAAGGAAGAAAAGAGAATGGGTATTATACGAATATTTATGAAGTAGTTCCTGAAATCTCAGAATTAAGGAGAGGGGATTGTTGGCAGTTTTTCTCTTATGTAATCGTAAAAGTAAAAGATGAATCGGAAAAAGACATCGAGAGATTGAATAAGATGAAGAATATGATTGATAAAATGATAGAATACACGGAGGAATCAATCAAAATGAATAGTGAAATGCGAGAGAGTACGAATGATAGAGTATATCAAGAGAGATTACATGCAACAAACGACCAATTAAGACTTATTCTAATTAGTCACAAGCAAAAGAAAGAAGACATCGAAAGAGAGCTTTCAAGATATTTTGATTAAATATTGACATAGAACTATTTTTTACTATATGTATGAAATAGTTTTATTTTGTAAGATTAGGATATGGAGAAAATAAAAACTTGGTGGAAATGATTAAAAACTATATGGAAAGTTCTTATTATCATTCTTATTTTGTGACTTATCTTCTGACAGAATAAGAACGATAAAGTAAAAGTAGATACAGAAACAATGATTGCAGAGTGGGGAAGTGGTAAAAGAACTGAACTAAGCGAAGAAGGAGTTGAACAACTAAAACATCGAATGGAAGAAGAAAATAAAAATGTTTGAGGTTGGTTTTCTTGTGAAAATGATTGTAAGTTTGGAGAAATAAATATCACTACTACTTGATATGTACCTTCTGAAAAGAAAGAAATCCAAAAAATAAATGATACCTTCAATCATCAATATGCTAATTTGTTTTCTGAATATATGAATGCTGTTGGAATTGAAACAAGAGTTATTACATACCTTGTTTATCAATGAAAAAAAATTTCAGCTTGCTTGTGATATAGTCAAACTGATTTTATGTCTTATGAATGTTTTCACTCTTGAAAGTGATTTTAAAAATAAAAAACCAATATAAGCAAAATAGCTCTAAAAGTCTGACTTCAACGGTCAGATTTTTTTCTTTTTTTAAAATTTGGAGAAAGTCCATTATTGGATTATATATAGAGTACTTTTATATTATTAAAAACAACGAAATGGAAAAGAAAACAACTAAAGAAATCTCTTACAAAGTCCGAACAAGAGGAATGGATAGAGAATTTAATTCAATTCTTTTAGGAGATAAAGAAATCTCTTTGAACGGTACAACCGACGAAAAAATCTCTTTTGAAAACTCTCAAAAGGCTTTAGACTTTATGATTTCATCTTTAACAGATTTATCACAAGAGGAGATTGATAAATTGGATATGCCTACTTATAACGACATCAAAGATAAGTGCATCCGTATAAAGAATGGGAGTAATAAATAAACAAGAGATATTAAAAGCATTCTGAAAAGCATTGAGGAACGGTTGAATCATTACAAAAGAACATAGGGATTATATCTTAATAAAAGAATTGTATCATTGTTCTCCTTCCGAACTTGAACAACAAGAGGAAGCAATGTTAGACTTACATTATTCAATGCTTATGGAGGAGAGAAAACAAGAACATATAGAAAGAGAAAGAGCAAAACAAAAAGCTGAACAAAAAAGACTTTTAAAAAGGTAACAAAAAATAAATGGCTTCAAGTGATATGAATTTAGATTTGATTATTTCTGCACAAGACTTAGCAAGTAAAGAAATAAAAGAACTACAAAGAGAGTTAAAAAGATTGACTACAGAAACCGACGGAGTAGGGAAAGCGAGTAACGGTGTTTTTTGAAGTCTTAAAGCTTGACGGCTTGCAGTTGGTGCGGCTGTTACATGAGCTATTGTTGCTGTTTGAAAATTTGCAAGTGAAGCGATTGATGTTTCTATTTCTTATGAAAGTGCTTTTGCTGGTGTAAGAAAAACCGTAGATGCAACGGAAGAAGAATTTGAAGCATTAAATGAAACTCTTAAAGATATGGAAACTCCAACGACTTTTGAGGAATTAGCTCATATTATGGAACTTGGAGGACAATTGGGAATCGCACAAGAAAACCTTGCTTGATTTACTGAAACTATGGATAAGTTGGCTGTTTCAACTAATCTTACAAGCGAAGAAGCGGCTACTCTTTGAGCACAATTTGCTAATATCACTTGAATGGATATGAAGAATATTGACCGTTGGGGTTCAACGATCGTAAAACTAGGAAACAATATGGCAACTACAGAAGCTGATATTGTTAATTTTTCAAGTAGAATAGCGGCGGCTTGACACTCTTTCTGAATGAGTGAGGCTGATATTATGGCTATTGCATCAACTTTTACTTCTCTTGGAGTAGAAGCTGAAATGGGTTGAACGGCTGTTTCTAAAGTATTGAACGATATGAAAACAAGTATTGCTACTTCAAGTCCTAAAGTTGAGAAGTATGCAAAACTCTTGGGAACTACCACAAAAGGGTTCAAAGAAATGATGAAGAACGACCCGACTTGAACTTTTGTAAAATTCAATCAAGCTTTAGCAGATAGTGGAGAAAATCTTAATAGTGTTTTAGCAAGTTTGAACTTTAAGGATGTAAGATTAAACGATGCTTTCTGAAGGCTTGCAGGAAATGCTGAACTCTTGACTAATGCTTTGAATATGGCGAACGAAGGGCGAGAAGAAAATATCGCTCTTACCAATGAAGCAAGTCAAAGATTTGCTACAACGGAAAGTCAGATAGCAATAGCACAAAAAGAGAGAGCAAATACAATGGCTGAATTGTGAGATTCTTTGAAACCTATTGTTCTTCTTTGGGAGAATGTAAAGACTGTTGCTTTATGATTTCTTGCTGATGTCCTTTGACCTATTGCAAGTTGAATTGGGGAACGGATACAATCCTTTCAAGAAGCAGGAGAAGGAGGTAAAACAATGATTGAATCAATGAAAGAGAGTTTTCAATCCTTTAAAGATTGGGTTTCAGAAACCTTTGGACCTTTAGCAGAAGCAGTGAAAAGGTTTTGGGATGAACACGGAGAGAAAGTAAAAGCAGTAATTGGAGTTATTACCGATATTGTAAAAACTTGAATAAGTGTTGGAGTAGACCTTTTTGAATGAGCAGTAGAAACAGTTTCTTGACTTATAGATTTTGTTACAGCTATTTTTAAAGGAGATTGGGACAGTGCATTTAATGCAGTTGACGGATTATTACAATCTTTCTCAAATACGATTAAGAATGTTTTAGATACGGTGTTATGATTCTTTGGAACTTCTCTTGATGAAATTTACGAAACAATCTCAAATGTTTTTGATAGTATCGCTGATACAATAGCTTGAGCTTTCAAAAAGGCTTATGATTGGATTAAAAGCACTTTCTTTGATCCAGTTATAGAGAAAATCAACTATATAAAATCATTGTGGCAAAGTGTTATGGATTTCTTCTGATGAAGTTCTGAAACAGTTGGGAAATCTCTCCAAAGAGGAGAGCATAATGTAAGTAAAATACTTGCATCTGCAAAAGTAGACGGTGCAATGGCTACAGGATGAGAAGTTACAGCTTGAAGTACTTACCTTGTTTGAGAGAGGTGACCTGAATTATTTGTTCCAAAAACAAGTGGGGAAATCGTACCGAATAACCAAATCACAAACAATAACGACATCAATATCAATATGAGTTGAATCACGGTGAGAAGTGATTCAGATATTCAAAGCTTGGCTGATGAAATCGCAAGAAGGATAAAATTAGAGAAAAACTTTTGAATCATTTAATTCTATAAAAATATAAATGAATAGAACTATCAATACTGCATTATTAGGAACAACTCAAGGGAATATTCAGACGGAGATGATCTGAACTCTCTCTTTTAATGGTTGGAATCTTGATAATGGGACAACAATAAGAGTAACTTCTACAAATCACGACGATATAGGAAGCATTGATTTTAATACTTACAATACTCCTCTTGAAGATTGAGGAGGAGTTCTTGGAAAGTATTACAGAAAGAAAACGATTGATATTGGTTTATCTGTTCAAAGTGAAACACAACAAGGATTAAACGATCTTATCGATGAAATCAAATATAGAACTTCTTTCACTGAATGAATTTTGAGATATTCTATCAATGGAATCACAAGAGAGCGAACGGCTACTTGTACTTCTCTTAAATTCAATAGACAATATTACAATATCAATTGGTTGGGGAATGTTCTTTTGACTTTCACTTGTGTTAACCCCCATTCAAGAATTGAAACACAAACAACAGAAAGTTTCATTATGCAAAGTGGGACTTATTCAGCTTGAGTACTTTACGACGGAAGAGCTGAAAGTTATCCAACTTTACTTCTTACAGTAGATACAGGAGAAAGTGAAGACCTTAGTTTTACTTTAAACGGGTATCAAATTCAGATTTCTGTTTCTCTTTCTGCTTGAGATGTAGTAGTCTTTGACGGAGAAAAAAAATCTGTAACAGTAAACGGAGAAGAAGTGGAATATACAGGAGCATTTACTCCTTTAAATTACGGAGAAAATACCGTTTCAATAAATTGTGATGCTACTTATACTTGAACTTTATCTTTTTATAAAAACTTCTTATAATGAAAAAGTATCAAATCAAAACATACAATATCGATTGAAGCTATAAACAAACCATAAATCCTAATGATATTCTGAATGAAATTAGTTTTACTTCAAATGTAAATGGAGGAGTAGGACAATTATCTATTCAGACAAATTATAAGGTCACTGATAGAACTTATAAAGGAGGGGAATTTGTGAAAGTTTGGTTATATGATGATTTTCATAAAGACGGTAAACAGATTTATTTTGGATACATTTCTCAAATTGAAACCGTGATTGATTCTTCAAGAGAATATACAACTTTCGTTTGTCTATGAGTTCAAGGATTATTAAACAATATCTTCTTTACCAACGGTTCACAAACGAAAACTCCAAGTGCAATGATTAAAGATGTTTTAACTCTCTTTCAAGGAAGTTATAACTGTATCACGGAAGGAGATATTGATGAAAGTATAACAGATTCTCAAAACTACAATTGGAGCTATACTACTTGCTTTGATATTATTAAATCTGTTTGTGACGGTACTTGAAATAAATTCTATGTAGACGGAGAATGAAAACTCTCTTATTTTAAAGAAGGAGATTCTCATTTATTGCACTTACACTATGATATTTCACAACTTAAAATCACTGATACGATTGAAGATGTAGTCAATAATTATTACCTTGCGAGATATGGTTGAACAGTTGCACAATATCAAGATGGAACTTCAATAGCTACTTATGGAAGGAAAGATTTATATGAAAGTAACACTTGATTAAATTCAGCTAATACCCAGCAACTTTACGGAAATCAATATATCGAAGACCATAAGAATCCAAAAGAAACGATTTCTATTACCTTAAATACCAAATATCCGTTTGAAGATATTAAACCAGGAGATAAAGTAACAGTTTTAAATTCTGAAATTGAAATCAAGAATAAAGTTGTAAACAAAATCTCCTACAAGCCCGACCAGTGTATTTTAACTATTGATAAAACTGACACCTTGTGGGGAGTAATAGAATAATTTATTTTGTAAAATTACTAAAATGTTTGAATGCTATAATACAGAAAACAATGTTGTCTCTTATTTAACGGCGGCTGTTTCTTCTCTTTCAAATGTAATTATTGTGAACGATTGAAACATTTTCCCCTCTACTTTCCCTTATCTTTTAACCGTAGAGCAAAAAGAAAATGATGTAACGGTTGTCCGTGAGATAATGAAAGCAACGGCGAAAAGTGGGAATACAATAACGGTTGTAAGAGCCGTTGAAAGTTGTATCGGAGACGATTCTCAAAATCCTAAAACTTTTGAGCAAATATCCCACAACTTCAAAGAGAAAAGTATGGTTTCAATCTCTATGACGGCTTGAACTTTAAAAGATGTTCAAGATGAAATCAATGCACAATCTTGAAGAATAGCTACGGCAGAAGATGAAATTGTAGACCTTAATGATTTTATTGTGCAACTTGAAAACGATATTGCCGATTTATAACATAATATCAAAAAAATGTATGCAAATGCTAATAATTTAAAATCCTGAATTATTTCAAGTGTTTCAGCAAGTGCAACAACGGTTTCAATTACCTCTTGAGAAGGTGTTCTTTGGAGTGAAGACACGGTAGCTTGTTTGGAACATTACGACAACGAGATTTGTACGAAAAGGGAAATCGTAAAAATCACTTCTATTACAGACGATACTTTAACCATTACGAGAAGTTTTGCCGTTTGTGTAATGAATGATAAAACAAAGGAGAAAGGAGATACTGCTTTTACTTTCGAAGAATGAGATTTTCTTTCAATGTACTTATCAAAAGAACTCCGAGAAAGTCTTACTGAATGAGTAGGAGAAAATCAGACCGCTTATGAAACAATGCTTGAAAATCTTGCAGTTCCGAGAACTTGCATCAATAACTGTTTAACTACTCGACAAAGTGCTATTGATACAGCCTACAGAACAAAATTCTGAGGACTTGCTTGATTCTGAAACGGTTCCGACGGTGATTGTATTATTTCTGAAGACACTTTCCTTGATGCTTGAAGGGAATACAATTTCAGGAATTTAACTATTTGTCCAGATGTTCTTGTAAGATTTGAAGGAGCAGGAGTTCCAACAATCAATGTTCGAGATAAGTTTTGCAATCTTTGAACAATAGAATTGAAAGCCCCTTATGTTTCAGATTCATCAATTCTTGAATGTTGGTGTTCTTGTTGAAAAGAACTTTGTAACAAGCCGACAGATTGGGGAGCTTGTTGTGGTGGTGCTGGTGGTACTGTGCCAACTTGCGATGCGCATAAAGGTTATGACGGTTGTCCTTGAACAGCTGATTCTTGATGATATGGTGGGGGTTCTTATTGTAGATGTTGACCGTTTTGCCCTATTTGATGAGCCCCAGATTGATTGAATTGATGAAGATGAGGAGATGCCGCACCTGCTACTATGGGGTATTGATGAGGTTGAGGTTGATGATGAGGTTGAAGGTGGGGGAATTGATGACATTGAGGAATGGGGTGAAGAAGTGATACTTGTCTCCCACGCTGATGAGATTGATGAAATTCTTGACTTTATTGAACGGGTTGAAAAGGTTGAGAATGATGACGGGAATGTTGCCACTCAGAAAGGTATTGATATTCTTGAAACTGATGAAACGGTTATTATTGATGAGAGTGATGAGAAAGTTATAGTTGTTATGGTGGTGTATACGCCTGAACAGGTTGAAAATGAGTTATAAAGTGATGAACCTGATGATGTGCAAGGAATTGTTGCCAAAGTAGTGCTTGACAAGGTGGAGATGCTATTACTAATGTTTATTGATTTCATTTAAATGCAAGGAATATCTGGAATAATTGTGTAAATGCAAGGTGATGAGAATGAGGAGAAGGATGACGTTGAATAGGGCGTGTGGGTTGTTGTGCTTTATGATGAATAGGTTGAAATGGTGCTAATGGTTGACAAATGATAATCAATTATAGATGTATTTTTGTAGAGTGATGCTTTGATGTAAGGGGCGGTGCGTGATGACGCGGTTGATGGTCGAGCGCTGCGTGTAGTTATGCTCAAAGTTGAGAAGATTGAAAAGATTGACGGAAAATTATGTATGCTTTAAATGAACCAAATATAACAAACACAGCAATTTATACTTTTGGAGATACGAAACTTTATCGAGAAGACCCGCATTTTGTACCGTCAGCAAATAAAGAACGATGAAAAACACTTGTTGTATATTCAACGGAAGATTTCCCTACAAGTCCAGAAGAATGAACATTGCTTGTTGAAAGTACCGTCCAAAATCAATATAAAGATTCTCCTTTCACTGTTGCACTTGAACCTTGAACATATTATTTCAGTTTATTCTCTTATGATTCTGATGAAACCCCTCTTTGAACATTTCAGGAACAAATAACTATTATTTGATGAATTCATTATGCTATTGTTTGAGGTGGTGGTGGTTGATGAAGTGGTATTTGTAACTGCAGAATCTGAGCTTGATGATGATGAGCTGGTTGAGTTTTAATGTGAACAACTTGTATTTGATGAGATTTCGATGTTATAATTGGTTGTTGATGATTATGAGCAACAGAAATTGGTTCTGCTTGATGAAACTGATGAAACACTTGTTTTTGAAGGGAAATCGCATATTGATGAGGTTGAGGTTGATGATTTTGTCAAGTATGATGTGATTGATGAGCTTGATGATGATGAAGTTGCAATCAAAATTGATGAACTTGATATTATGTTGATTGAATAAGACAATGATACAACTGAGGTAAATGATGTCTTTGAGGTGCTTGAGGTTGATGAAGTGGAACCGCAGGTTGTTGAGGCACTTATGCTTGAAGCAATTGATGAGCGTGAAAATGTTTCTGTTACAATCCTGCTTGTTGTAGTTGATGTACTCTCTTTGCTTGATGATGATGAGGTTGAGCTTGTTGATGCCTTTGTCTTTGATGATGTTGATGTTTTTGATGAGGTAATGGTGGTTGATGTGGTTGACGAAATTGATGCAATGCAACTTTACGCGGGGCTTGATGATGATGAGGAGGATGAAGTTCAAGTGATACTTATTTTAAATGATGAAATTGAAGTCAATGAGTTGTATATATTTCTTATTGTTGTACTTGTCCGTTTAATATTCAATGATGAGATTGTTGTTTTACTTGTTATTCATATAAAGTCCACAGATTTGATTCAGATTGAAAACTCTGTATTTTATAAAGAAGACCGCCTATTTTGTGCGGTTTTTCTTTTGAAAATTTTGAATAATGATATTTTTGAGTATATTCAGAATGTTTATCCTATAAAAACAACGAGAAAATGGAAAAGAAAAAAGAAGAAAAGCCTATTGCAATCAAAATTGATTGATGACTTTGAAGGGTTGTTGCTATGACTTGAGCAATAACAGAACTTGCAAAAAGAAGAAAAGTCAGAGTGATAACTTCACGACCTTTAGTATTTCGAGGGAATCCTTTTATTGAAAGTGTTCATTGACTTGAAGACCGTGAATTGTTCAGAAATGTTATAAGAGGTTGTGATTATTTTGAACTTGAACCTTATACAGACCCCGACTTCTTCAATGATGCTAAAAATCGGCTTGAAGTTGCAAGTAAACAACTTTGACTTGATAAAGTTTGTGAACCTATCTTATTTCTTGCAGAACACGAAAAAATACAGAATACTTTCTGAATCACAAACAAGAAAAAAATACTATTCCAACCTTTTTGAAGTGCGGTGCAAGACCCTATTTGAGCAGATAAAAGTTACCGTTCTTTTTATGTAAAAGATGCACAATATATAGCAAACAAATTGAATGAACTTTGATTTGAAGTAGGACTTGTGATAAGAAAAGGACAACCAGAACTTGCTTGATGCACTATTCTTGATACTCCTGATTTGAGACGAGTTGTTTCCCTTTGTGAAAGATACCCTTTGATTTGATGTGATTCATCTTTACACCATTGTTCAAAAGCATTCTGAAAAAAAGCGGTTGTTGTTCGAGCTTGAACAGATTGGGAGAGATACGGTTACGAATCAAATATCAATATGAGAGAGTTCCCAATGGTTGCACATACACCAATGAGGTTGCCGATGAATAGTTTTGACTTTGATATATCGAACCAACACACAAACAAATTTTCAAAAGAATTTCTTGATAAAGTTCTTTGAGAAGTAAGAAAAAACTTCTGTAAATAGAGGGTCAGACTTCTGACTCTTTTTTTGATAACTTTTATATATCATATTTTTTAAAAGTCAAGTATAATTTTAACAGCAAATGTTTATAACCGTTCTTGTGGTTAGACTTATAAGTAGAATCTTTTTAATACTTATATTTTTTACCAATGATAGAAAAATTTATAGAACGACTTACAATAAATAGAAATAGTCCAAAGAATACAACTGACAATTATAACAGAGTCTTAAAGAAGTTTGAGGATTATCTCCAAAGAATGTATTGAGGAGATGTTTCTCTTTATAATCCTGAAACTGTGAAATTTTACCATATAGACCAACGGATCGCAATTCAAAGAATCAATAAAACGATTAAGACTTGTAATTTATATGTTTGAGCAATAAGAAGCTTTTTTAGATTTTGTCTTTATATGGAGAGAGCCGTGATAAATTACAAGTGAGTCAATTTTAGTAAGGAGCCAGAAAAGAATATTGAATATTTAACGGATGAAAACATAGAGAGTATCTTTCAAGAAATTAAAAAGAGGAAGACAAAAAATAAAAATCAGATTCTTATCAAGATAAGAGATTTATGTATCGTTAAATTACTTTTTTATACGGGACTAAGGGTATCTGAATTATTAGCACTTAAAAAAAGCGATTTACAGGACGACATGATCCAAATAGTAGGGAAAGGATGAATCCATAGAGTAACTTTTCTTAAGAGATGAACGGAGGAAAGAAGACTTATAGAGTACTACTTACGATTAAGAAACGACGATTACGAGCAATTATTCATAAATCATAGCCACAACGAGCCGTGAAAACTCTCAAGGAATGCGGTTGAAAGTATGGTTAGGAAAGAATGAGCAAAGCTTGGAATAAAGGTACGACCTCATATTTTTAGACACTCTTTCGCTACAAAACTAATCAGAAAAAAGGCTTCAATTTTTCATATACAGAAGCTATTGTGACACAAAAATATTCAAACAACTCAAAACTACTTATGATGTCTGGACAAAGAGCTTGAAGAAGTGCAAGAATTAGTGAAAGAGAAATTATAAGATTTTTTGTATGTATTACATAATGTATTACATAAAAAACAATAATGTATTACATAATGTATTACATAAAATATAACTTATGTATTCAGTGATGTATTACATAATGTAATCAGTAATGTATTACATAAATTGCAACAATGTATTACATAATGTATTACATAAGAGTTTTAAGAGTTCTGAACTATTAAAACATAAGAAAAAATATAAAAAAGTACCTTATTGATATATATAGTATATGTATATATTAGTATATTAAGTAATAAATAAACAAATATATAATAAATAATCATCATATATTTTCTTTTTGGTACTTTTTCTTTTAAAAAAATTTTTCATTTCTTAAACAAAAAAAATTAGTGATCCATAAATCGATAGGGTAGTGGTAGGAGGGAAAATTTTGTGAAAATAGAGTAGGAGAGAAAAACAAGTTTTAAACTACTCTTTCTCACGAATTTAAAAAGAAGAATAAGAGAAAGACAAGGTCAAGAGTATTATTTCTTGAATATAGATTTTTTAGACACAAAAATACAACTTAATTTATAAAAATTGTTTTCAATATGTCAAATCTCAAACGGAGAAAAAACAGTTCTCAATTATGAAAACTTTTGTATAAAAAAAGTGCAAAAAAACTTGAAAAATAATTTTTTTGGATTATAATATAGACAACTTAAGGAAAGAAATGGTAAGTCTTTGGGTTGCACAAGGTACATAAGTTAATCCAAATGTAACCACAAGATGAAAACTATTGAAAGCCTTAAGGGAATATCTTAGGGCTTTTTTCTTAGTCTGACCACACATTCATTCTACAAGAAAAAGCAAGAGATATTGGAGTTCTAACCATATCTTATAGCTTGTTTATATAAGACGGTGGGAAAATTAGAACTCCTCCTACTGTCCTATATAAGCAAGCTTTTTGATTATGTAGGAAGAAAAACTTTTATTTTCTAAACCTACAAGAGATGTTAAAAATCTACGACAAGGGAAACTGAAAGAACTTCATAGGTTATAAAAACGGAGAAGTCTTTGAGTTGGTAAAAGAAGGGGGGAGGATTTACTTGGCAGAGTTAAAGTTCGATCGAGGACTTTGTGCTATGGGAAATCCTCTCGTCTATGGTAAGGACTTTATCTTCTGAACAGATTAAATGAAAGCAGAAGATATAGAGAAAATGATTCGCTTAATAAGCAAACTTCCAACGGAAGAAGCACTTGAAGAAGCAATGATACTATTAAATGAAATTGTTTCAGAAAAGAAAAAGAGAGCGGAGTTCTGTAACAAAAACAGAAAACAAAAAAAAGGTTCGACAAAAACTCCTACAGAAACGACTACACAATCAAAAACTGTAGAAGTGAAAGAAAAAACAGAGTTTGATAAAGCAATTGACGGCTTTATAGAAATGAGAAAGAAAATCAAAAAACCACTTACGGAACAATGATTGAAACTTATTAAAGACAAACTCGAAAAAATGTATCCGTGAAAGGAGTATTTACAAATTAAAGTACTCAACAATTCAATTTCAAACTCACGACAGGGAATCTTCCCACTGAAAGAGGAAGAAAAAACGGAAGCAAAGTCAAAATACAATCCGTTTGAAGATTTATCTTGATTAAGTCCACGATAAAATGTTAAAACCATTAACAGAAACAGAAAAAAAGGAGGCTATCTTATTCTTCCTTACACACTTAAGAGGAAAGAGTACAGATGAGATAACAAAAGCAAGAAAAGAAAATTTTACAAAGTTCTGGAATTGGTGCAGAATACACTCTCAAACAGAATACGAGGACGAATGGCAAGAACTCCTTAAAGGAGATAAAGAGAAAAAAGAAACTTCTTACGAAAGAATCAAGAGAGCAGAAATCAAGAAAAAACAAGAGGAATTTATAAGGGAACATTTGATAAGAAAAGAAGATTATGAAGCTGTAAAATTCAAAATTGTTAAAGATGAAGAATTAACAAATGATGAATACCTTTCTCTTGCTATACCGTTTGATAATGCAAGGTATTGAGTACCAAGATTCTGATGAAGTGTTGAAGTGTATAAAAGCAAGAACCCAAAATTCTTTGAACGAGTAAAGAAAACCTTTGAGGTTTACAATGGAGAAGCAGAAATAATGAGCAATAGTGCATTTTACAATACTAAAATCAAATAATGAGTGAATACTTATTGAAACGAGCAAAAAGAGCAAAATTAAGGCTCAATTGTGGTTGATACTATGCTTTCGAGATAGCTAGAGCTTATGCGAACTATCTCAATTGAATAGAGATTGACTGAGAATGTATTTGATTTGATGAATTTATGGATCAATACGAAAATTAGTTTTATTCTTAAAAAATATACACGATGAATGAAAAAAATTTATTCCAAAAAATCAATGAAGTTAAAACGGAACTTCTTACAGCAAACTTGAAAAAAAGCTGAAAAAACAAATTTGCAGGATACGAATATTTTGAACTATCAGATTTCTTACCTTTCATAGTTCAAGCTTGTAATAAAATTTGACTCTTTACAAGAGTTTCTTTCACGGAAGAAGTAGCAAGTCTAAAGGTTGTAAATTGTGAAAATCCAGCACAATTTATAGAAATCACTTCTCCAATGAAAGAACTTGAATTGAAAGGATGTAATCAGATTCAAGCTTTATGAGGAGTTGAAACATACCAAAGAAGATACTTGTATATGTCTTTATTCGACATAGTAGAAAATGATATGTTCGATTCAACAACTACTGAAGAAAAGAAAGTAGAAATTAAAAA
>Ga0265298_10007015_pt1 | contig 13787 bp, 6 predicted proteins | sample AusTroGonzalo_MG_3_FD_193486 | JGI IMG/M metagenome (GOLD analysis project Ga0265298, IMG submission 193486) | Bovine rumen microbial communities from tropical cattle in Woodstock, Queensland, Australia - Gonzalo_01 | ecosystem: Host-associated > Mammals > Digestive system > Stomach > Rumen ...
TCTGACCACCCTGGGTTGGGATCAGCATCAGGCCATCGCCCGCACCATGGTGCACAGTTTCCCCACGGTGTTTGGCAAGGGGAGTGAGGTGGATGCCTGCTCCAGTCCATCGGCCCGTTCCATCGTAAGCATGGGTTCTTTCTGTGCTTCCGTTGCCCGCGAGGCCCGTGAGACCCACGTGTACGAGCACCAGGGACTCACCGACGTGCAGGCCACCCGTCCCAATTCCGGCTCCAATCCCTTCCGCTACAAGGGACCGGAAATGGTGCTTCCGTACAAAGAGAAATCAGAGAACTTTTTCTTCCGCATGTTCCCGGAATATCCCCAGGTATTATCCCGCCTGTTCAAGGACACCGATACGGCGCTGGGACTTCAGAATCCCTATGAAGTCTTCTTCAACCTGTATATGTTCGTGGCCGGGATGAACAGCCTTCCGGAGAACGTGCGGATAGATGTTAACGGCATCTTCACCCCCGAGGAGTATGCCAAACTCTGGGAAACGGACAATTATGAGCGTTTCCGGGAGTATTATCCCTACCAGCAGCCCAACGCCTCCATCGTGGACGACATCATGGAGAAGGCCGATGCCATGCTGGCAGCCGGCAAACGGGGTGCCCACCTGCGCTTCGGCCACGACCACGTGCTCATGAGCCTCCTCATGCTCATGGACATTGACGACTTTGGCACCGTGCCCGCCACTCCCGATGAACTTCCATACTGGTTCCAGACCTTCCGTTCCCCCATGGCCGGCAACATCCAGCTGGTGTTTTTCGCTCCTAAGAAGGGAAAAGGAGACATTCTGGTGAAAGTGCTGCTGAACGGGGAAGAAGCCCGTTTTGGCAAACTGGAAGCCGTCACGGGCCCCTATTACAAGTGGGCCGATGTAAAGGATTTCCTGAATGCCCGAATAGCCAAGTACGTATACCGTCCGGCCAAAGGGGAGTGGACCGTCACAGAGGTGGCTCCCGGCCTGGTGTACCGCAGTTTCACAGGGTTGGATCCCATTTCAGGAAGCGCCCAGCAGGTCTTTGTGGCCGATTGGGACATGAAGGTTCCCGGCTATGCCCTCAAGTTTTTCATGAGCGAGATCCCGGAGAAGATCCCCACCTCCGAGGCTTATAAGAGAGCAGGCGCCGTGGTGGCCATGAACGCAGCCTACGAACCGCCGTCCATCGTACTCAAAGTGGATGGGGAGACCCTGTTCAACATGCCCAACAACACCGTCATGGCCACGGGTGTGCCCAACTGGAAGAGCGAGGCGGCCCTCTATATTGATGCCGACGGCAAGCCGCGCATCGCCTACGAGGGCAAGGGGCGCACCCGGGAGGAACTGCGTTCTTTATTTGGAGCCTCCGAGGTGCCCAACATCTTCACCAGCTCCCCCATGCTCATAGAGAACTACGACCCGGTGGGCGAGTCTTTTGCCGGCTTCTACTCGGAGGATGCCATGACCAAGTTCAACTATGAGGATCCCATCCGTCACCAGGGCGTGCGGCATCCCCGCACCGTGGTGGCCATCACGGAGGACGACCACTTGCTCCTGATGGTGGTGGACGGCAGGCGCGAGGGCATCAGCGAAGGCATGTCGGCCCGGGAACTTACCCGTTTCCTGGTAGCACACTTCCATCCCCGTGACGCCATCAATATGGACGGCGGCGGCTCCACCACCCTCTGTGTGGAAGGCCAGGGAGACCCCGACACCCATGTGGTGAACTACCCCTCGGGCAATCCTCGTTACAGCCACGCTGGCGAACGCTCTCTCTATTCCTTCATCTGTCTGGTAAGGGAATAAACCATCCCCTTTTACCAAACTAATTGATCGGCAGCCCCGTTACCTAAGCGGCGGCATTCCTCCCCGTATGTTCATATGGGGTTTGGGGGAGCTTTTTGCCTATTCTGCAAATAATTGAGCACCAATCAAATAACCAAAGAATATGAAACGAACTGTTCTAAGATTATTCCTTGCGGCCACAGCTGCCATTGCGGTCATGGCATGTGTCCGTGAATCGGAACTGGGAAGGGCAGACACGTGCGGAACGATGACCATCCGGGCAACTGTTCCGGATGAGCCTCTTACCAAGGCTGCTTTCTCCATTCCAGGAAATGGCGTCGGCCTTCATCTGGCCTGGCAGGCCGGGGACAAGATCCGTGTCATCAACCACGCCAGTCCGTCCCAGCACGCGGCTTACGATATCCAGACCGGCTTTACGGACCACGTCGCATTATTCTCTGGCGCCGGAGTGTCGGGGAGCACTTTCGATGTGGTGGCTCCGGGGTCTTATACTTCGGTAGCTGAAGCCGCGGCTGGCAATCCCGCCCTGACGCAGGATGGAAACAACAACACGGACCACCTTGTGTTCACCGCTCTTTTGAGCAACGTGGCCAAGGCAGACCTGGCCGATATCGGCTTTACAGCAGATTGGGTGACGGCCCATCCGGGCACCGCCCTCAAGCGAGGAGGCGTCGTTAAGTTCGTGCTCACCCTGCCCAGCGCCATTTCGGCCCCCAAGAAAGTGGTTCTGAGTGGTTTGGGAGACGAGATATGCGTGAATATCACCCACGTGGACCTTAGTTCCGTCCACGTTCTTACGGCCTATGCCCAGAGCGGTTGGGATGATGTCGCCATTCCGGCCGGCACCGAGATCACGGTAGCAGTCCTGGACGGGGACGATGACCTCTACGCGGCCACCAGAACCATTCAGTCAGACGCTACCCTGGAGGCCGGAGCCCAGAACATTATCACCATTGACGGGGGCTTTACCCCGAGACTCTTCATGGGCGGTAACGGTTCTCAGGCCAGTCCGTATCTCATTGCCAATGCCAAACAGTTGCAGAATATGCACGAGAATGGTGTACTGGAGCACGGCGTGAAGAAATACTTCAAGCTCATTGCCGATATTGACATGGCGGACCAGTTGGCAACCACTCCCTGGGTGCCGCTGAACAAGGACAAACCTTATGACTATGCCGTTGATTTGGACGGAGACGGCCATACCATAGACCATTTCTCCATCGCCACCACCACCATCAACCAGAATCCCCAGACTGGTTTCTTCGGCGTGCTGTACGGTGATGTGCATGACCTTACCTTCGCCCATGCAACCGTTACCAACAATTACGGCAGACCTACCGCCATCCTTTGCGGTTTCTGCGGTTACAATGGAAAACCGGCCCATGTGTACAACGTGCACGTAAATGGAGACATTACCTTCACCTATGGTAGTGCAGAAGTCGCCGATGCCGATAAAAATGGCCCCGTAGGCGGTCTGGCCGGGCGTATCCATACCTGTGTGATAGAGTCCTGCTCGGCTTATGACATGAACATCCGCAGCAACAAGTCTTATTCCGGCGGTTTGTTCGGCTATGACGTGACTTCGGGCAGTACGGTGCGCAACTGCTGGACTTCAGGCGTCGTCGGCGGTGACAACCTGGGAGGACAAAGAATAGGCGGTATCTGCGGCGGTCTCATCAGCCAGTACACGTCCATCATCAATTGCTACTCCACCATGAGTGTCCTGAACACTTATGCCATGGGCGGCATTGCCGGCCACTGTAATATGGACAAAGCTTCCTCAGACTCCGGAAACGGCAATCATCCCACCAAGACAGCCGCTTACAATACTATCCAGGGCTGCATTGCGTGGAATGACCAGATCACTTCCCATGCAAACGCATCGGGAGACCATTACAGTTCCGGCGCCATCGTCGGGTACGCTTCCACGCACAGCACACTGGCCGGCTGCTTACGCAAGTCCTCGCTGTCCTTTACGGATTATCTTTCCGCCTGGCAGCCTTACAACCAGGTGGATGCCAACTCCACCACACCGTTGGTGGTTGAGGACAAGGGCTCCTCTTACCATTACCATTATCCTTACCATGGAACCGCTTTCAGCGGCACTTTATCCGCTGCGGCTTCCAGTCTGGGGTGGGATACCGATGTGTGGGATCTTTCCGGCAGTGTGCCGGTGCTTACCGGAGCCGTCCAGGCCGGCGACTACACCAGCGGCGCTTCTGCGGTGACTCCCGGCAGTGTCGGCAGTGGTGCCATTTATCCCTCGGCGGGCGGCTGCTGGACCGTGGAGAATGTCCGTAACGGCATCCGGTACTTCCATTATGACAACGCGTCTTACTATTCCACTTACACCGGAACGGACGATTTCGAGAAGTGCCGCCAGGAAGTGTTTGTAATAGATCTTGATCTGAACAACCCGAATTACAAAGTAAAACTGGTGTATTCCAGCCCCTCCAGCGCATGCTCCCAGGTCTTTAAGGCTACCGGCGCCATCGCCGCCATAAACGGAGGTTATGAGAAAGGCTCCATTGCGCTCAAGACCAATACATATTATGGATGGACAAAGGAGGATGAAAACAAGGCCGACAATGTCCTGAACAACATCAAAGCCGGGACGGAGAAAATCACGCAGTATCCTACGGGTTACGGAGTATCCTACATGCCCAATGACTACATTGTCAAGGATGACAAGAGTGTGCCCAACTGGAAGAGCCAGGGTACGGTGTATTTTGATGGGGAGCGCGGCGTTTCACTGGCCTTTGACGGTTATGATCCGGCCAAGGCTCCCGGCAGTGCCGGCAATCCTCCCGTGAAGACGGTGCTGGAGGAGCGTATGTTCTACCAGCTGAGCACGGCGGACAAGCCTGGCTTCGTTTCCAGCGCACCCGTGCTCATTGAGAATTATAACCAGGTGGGACGGCAGTTCAAGACCTGGTATCCCAAGACCACCGGAGAGCCCAGCGAGGCGCCTAATACGCACCAGACCAGCAAGTATCCCCGAACGGCTGTGGCCTTGAATGCGGACAATCATCTGTTGCTTTTTGTTTGTGACGGCCGATATCAGGAGGCTTATGGCGCAGAAGGCATGAGCGCCTACTGGGTAACCCAGTTCCTGGCCAAATACTTCAATCCGCAGTATGCCCTGAACCTGGACGGCGGCGGTTCCTCCACCATGTGCGTAGAAAACCGGGGAGACGGAACCACGAACGTGGTGAACTATCCCGAAGACAATAGGACCAATACTGCTGAAGGACACAACCATAACGGCCAGCGCGCACGGGATTCCTTCATCGTCATCGTTCCCAATGAGTAATAATTTGAAGCAAGAATACAATGGAATACAAGAATGATATAACTGTCCGTCAGGATTATATGGTTCCCGAAGTTACGGTAGTGGAACTGGTAACCGAATCCTTTACCCTGGCCTCCTCTCTGCAGGATTACCAGGATAACGAGATTCTTAATGGGTAGGTTCATCCATCTCTTCCCCATGAAAAAGACAATCCTATTCCTTGCTGCCCTGTTTTTCCTTTTCTCCTGTGTCAAGGAAAGAAACGATGTGCAGCCATCGTTCCAGGAGGGGGTGACCATCCGTGTCACCCTTCCGGAAGAGCTCTATACGAAGGTGGCTTTCACCCCGGAAGACAACAAACTTGGCATCTCCTGGCAGGAAGGAGACGTGATTCGCGTCATCTCCCAAGAGAATTCTCAGGTTTACACGCTGACCAAACTTATATCGGCCCATGAGGCGGAGTTTACCGGGCCTGCCGTGGAGGGAACGTCTTTCGACATCCTCTGCCCCGGTACCTATGCGAGCGTCGAGGAGGCGGAGGCCGATACCGCCACCCCCGCTCAGACCGGGAACGGCAGCACGGCGCACCTTCGCTTCCGTGCCCTTCTGAGCGGCGTGGACCAGTACACGGACATTGCTTTTACTTCGTCCTGGGCATCTTCCCACGGCGGCACCCTCAAGCAAGGCGCTGCCGTGAAGATAGTGGCCGATCTTCCGGGCGGTGTCAGTACCCTCAAGCGTGTGGGCATCGGCCTGGGTGGAGAGAACTATTCTCTCCCGCTCACCGATGTGGACGTCTCTGCGTCGGACCAGAGACTTACGGCATACATGATGCTCCCCTGGGAGGATATCGCCCTTCCGGACGGCAGTTCCGTTTCCCTGTATGTGATGGACACCGACAACGAGGTGTACAGCCGCACGCTCTCCGTGAGCGGTAACAAAACCATCCTGCAGGGGAGGATGAACTCCTTTGGGGGCACGACAACTATCGGTAACCTTGTTATCCAGGACTACGTTTCCGGCAATGGTACGGTCACCAGCCCTTACCTCATTGCCAATGCCCGGCAGCTGAACAATATGCACAACACCCTCTCCGGAGGCTCAACATTGTATTTCAAGCTATTGGAGGACATCGATGCGTCCGACATCGGCAACTGGACTCCCCTGAATACATCCGGCACCTTTGACAAGGGTATGGACTTTGACGGCGCAGGCCACACCATCAGCGGACTGACCAGTTCAGGAGCAAGTTATGCCAGCTTTGCCGGAGTCCTGTATGGCCACCTTCATGACGTTACTTTCAGCGGGGCCCACATCAGTGCTTCATCTAAGTGTGGTGTGGTGGCCGGTTTTGTGGGTACCACCTCAAACGATTTTGTCCGGCTTGCCACCTGTACAAATGTGACGGTCAAGGACTCTCAGGTTACAAGTACGGCCGCCGCCGGCGGCTTTGCGGGTCACGTGCGTGGTAAAGGCGCTGTGACCGGCTGCAAGGTAATCAATACAACAGTAAGCGGAACCAGCCATCTGGGCGGTTTTGCGGCCATTGCCGATATTTCCGGTATGGACAAATACGAAGTTCCCGCCATTTTCTCCTCCTGCGAGGTGGAGGGCGTCACGCTCAACCAGAACTGTGCGTCCGCCAGCACTACCCTTTATACGGGCGGTTTCATAGGAGAATCCTATCAGGCTCATTCCTTTATTGACTGCAAAGTGAAGGGAATCACCGTTTCTGCCATGCAGGCCGCCATTTCCAATGTCGGGGGGTTCGTGGGCTTTACGGGTTATGCCGGTGCCAACTTTAAAAACTGCATAGTGGACAAGGACTGCATCCTGACCACAAGAGGTACCAATACCGGCGGTTTCGTGGGCTATGCCACCACTTCAGACGCCTATCTTTCCTGTTCTTCAGCGGCCACGATAAGCGTTGAAGCAAGCGCAGTGGGCGGTTTTGCGGGTTATGCTTGCGGTGCGCCCGCCTTTACGGACTGCTCCGCCACCGGAAATGTCTCCGGACAGCGTTTCGTGGGTGGCTTTGCCGGGGTGGCCGAGAATGCCTCCTTCACGGACTGCCGATACACCGGCGGCACCGTTACGGGAAACACTACCAATAACAACGCCCGGGAAGGTGGTTTTGTGGGTAGTGCCCTCAGAGGCATTACGTTCCAGGGCTGCTATGTTTCCGGTGCAAAGGTTGAGGCTCCAGCCGGGGGCCGAGTGGGTGGATTTGTAGGAAACTTGGGCGATTCATCGGCTGGAGGCAACAATATAACAACCCATCAGTGCCATGTTGCAGATACCCAGATAAGCGGCGCCATCAATACCGGCGGTTTCGTGGGTGTACAATATGAGGATATCACCGGCAGTTATGTGTCTGGAGGCAGCGTAAGTGCCAACGGGGCCAATTGCGGCGGCTTCAGCGGGTATGTCAATAACGGTGGGCTATCCAATTGTTATACAACCGCTTCCGTATCTGGCGACAGCTATTCGCCGGTGGGCGGAATGATAGGGATTGCTTATGCTGCCACAGTATCCTTCTGCTATGCTTCCGGTTCCCTGAGTGGTTCGGGAACAGTGGGGGCTTTTATCGGCCAGTGTGCGCAGGCGGGGACCAACCCCGTGGCCGATATCTCCCACAGCATTGGCTGGCACGCAACACTGCCTTTCTGCGCTTCCAATTCCGTGGGTGCCAGCATTGACAATGACTATGCCGGTACGGAAGGAACGGTTTCTTCGCGGGCTCAGTCCCAGACCTGGCCTGCGGCCGTGTGGGACATGAGCGGCACGGTGCCTGTCCTTTTGAATGTGCCCCGCCGCATCCCTGCCATCTTTGTGGGAGATAGCATCACCTGGCAGTGGGCCAGCAACGAAAGTTCCTTTGCCACCAACAAGCTGCAGATCCCGTTCAATAACACATACATGTCGCAGAGCAACGACAAAACTACGGTCAAGTTCCACCCGGGATTCTTCTCCGGAAACGGCTATGTGGACAAGGGCATCAGCGGCCAGAATACCACCCAGATGCTTTCCCGTTTCCAGAAAGACGTCATCGACCTGAATCCGCAGGTGGTGGTGATCATGGGCGGTACCAACGACCTTGCCCAGGGTGTCACCAAGGAGCAGATCCTTGCCAATCTGTCGGCCATGGCCGAAATGGCCGACGAGGTCGGCATAGACGTGGTGTTGTGCTCCATAACACCTTGTAACGATACCTATACGAGACTTAATGACCCCAAGACCAAGGGAGCGCACATCATCACCCTCAATGGAATGATTCAGAACTATGCCTCAGGCAAGGGCTTTACCTGGTGTGACTACTGGACTCACCTGGTGGCCGACGACGGCCTTTCCCTCAAAGAGGAGTACCGCCTGTATGACAACCTCCATCCCGGCCCCGACGGTTATGATGTCATGGAACCCATTGTTAAAAACCTCATTAACACATTAATCAACCAATAAAGGTATGAAACGAACAACAAACAAAGAGAAGTACACAGCACCGGAGGTGGTGTCCTTCGAAATTGCTCTGGAGCAATGTATCGCTGCAAGTGCCACGGAGGTAAGCAGCTTTGATGAGTTGGGCCTTAACGACCTGCTAAATAATGAATTAATGCAATAGGAGGCAGGTTATGAAAAAGATTCACGTTTTTGCCCTGGCATCCATTGCCGCTGTTTCTGTGGCAGCTTCCTGTGCCAAGCTGGAAGACAACAATACTCCGGAGATCCCCGGTGAGGGAGAACTCATCACCATTACCGCCAGCATCCCCGATGGCGGTATTACCAAGGTTTCCTTCGATCAGCAGGCCGATGCCGGAGTTATCAAGTTATACTGGGAAGCCGGTGACCAGATTACCGTTACCGATGCCTCCAATCCTTCCAATATCCAGACTTTTACGCTTTCTTCCGCTCCCGGCGGAAAGACGGGAACCTTCAGCGGAACGGCCCTTACAGGTTCACCCTCCTCATTCAATATTAGTTTTGATGCTACCGGTGGAGTCGTCTATGCCAACCAAACCCAGGCTGCAGACGAATCTACCGCTCACCTGAGATATGCCGCCACACTGAGCAGCGTGAACAAGTATAATGACTTTACCTTCTCCCAGGCCTGGGCTACGGCCAACGGCGGTGGAACCTTTGCTTCTTCTTCCGTCCTCCGTCTCAGGGCCAAACTTCCTGATGCTTTGGTAGGGAACGTTCAAGCGGTCATCTTCAAGGCCAGCCAAGCCATCTTCAACGGGGTCAGCGAAATCAAGGTAAACCTTACCAATAAGGCCGATACCGGAGAGAGCGGTATCCTTACCGTCTATGCTTCCCTCCCCGCCGGAGATGTAGCTATCCCCGCAGGCACAAAGCTTTGTGTCCAGTATCAGGTCTCTTCCAGCAATGCCTATACCGCTTTCCGTCAGTTCACGGTAGCGAAGACCCTTCAGGCCGGCAAGGTGAATGCCCTCAATTTCGACTGCTCGGACATTAGTCAATTGATTTCCGGTGTTGGAACCTCCGCCTCCCCGTATCTGATTGGTAACGCGAACCAGATGGACGCCATGCACTGTTTGACGGAAGCCGGCAAGATCATCTACTTCAAGCAGACTGCCAACGTGAACTTGACGGGTGTCAACTGGACTCCGCTGAATCCTTCCAGCCCTTATAACAAAGGTATCAATTTCGACGGACAAAATTTTACCATTTCCAACCTTACGCCCAATAACGGCAGCGGATATCCCAGTTTCGCCGGTATCGTCTACGGAGAGGTGAAGAATGTTGTTTTCGACGGAGCACAGGTCCTGTCTATTGGGAACAATACGGCAGGCGTGCTGGCGGGATATATAGGAACGGGCGATTACGCAGGAATCATCAGTGGAATTACAGTCCAGAATTCACAAGTTACAGGAGGAGCCAAGAATCGTCTTGGTGCCATTGCCGGTTATGTCAATAAGACCTCAGCTTCAATTACAGAGTGTCACGCCATCAATGTAACGGTACAGTCCACGGCTGACCGTGTAGGTGGCTTGTTTGGTGAGTTGGGAGAAAACTCCGAAATATCCGCTTGTTCTGCATCGAATGTTACGGTGGAAGGTAATGTCAACGTTGGTGGCCTTATCGGTGTTGCTTATGGCAACGTTGCTAATTGTACGTCTTCCGGAACTATCTCATCAAACAACACTACAGCTGATACAGATATTTGTCTTGGCGGTCTTGTCGGGTACTTTGAAAAAGGTACCATTAGCAAGTGCTCTTCTTCTGTTTCTAACCAGACGAATAATGGTCGTGATATCGGCGGTCTGGTTGGTAAGATGCTGGCTGGAACTATAGAAAAGAGCTATGCTACGGGCGATGTTACTGGTCTGCGAAGAAATGTCGGTGGCTTGATAGGACTGATTACAAATAAAACCGGCTCGTCTGTTGTCACAGACTGTTATGCTACCGGTAATGTGACCGGCAATTCATATGCCGGTGGTTTAGTGGGTCTTTATGAGAAAGGGACTGCAACTATCAACAATTGTTACGCGACGGGTTCCGTTACTGGCACCGGTGGCTTCGCTCTCGGAGGTCTGGTCGGCGTTGTTTCTGCTGCGTCCTTGACTATGCAGAATTCTGCCGCTTGGAACTCGGCTATTACTCCTGCTACATATGGTGCCACCAATTGGAGTTCCGGTGCCATTGTCGGCGTGACGTTCCCTACCTGCACAATGACCGACAATTATCGCAATCCGGGAATGGCACTCACCGCCTATTGGATTCCTGGCGCTGACTATGATCAGCCCAATGTCAGTTCCGCCCACCCGTTGACCGATAGTACAGGCACTGAGATGGCTGATGCGACCACGACTAGCGGGCAACCCCATTATCCTCAGTACCCTTACCATGGAAAACACTTCACGGGTACCCTTTCCGCTCTTGCCTCCGGAACGCTCGCTTGGCCTTCTTCCGTTTGGGACTTTTCCGCTAGCACCCCTACCTTGAAATAACCTCCCTATGAGCGTTATCGATTTCTTTAGGATGGAGGCGGGTGCCAAGGCGGCACCGGTACCGGCAGAGAAGGTAGAGGGCACCTACAAGCGCCTGCGCATGCAAGCGTTCCTGGCGGCCACCTTCGGCTATGCCCTATACTACGTGTGCCGCCTGTCCATGGGCGTAATGAAGCAACCGCTCATCGATGCCGGTTTGCTGAATGCCACACAACTGGGCATCATTGGCGCCTGCCTCTATTGGACCTATGCCATCTGCAAGCTGGTAAGCGGCTTTTTGGCCGACAGTTCCAACATCAAGCGTTTCATGGCCCTGGGCCTGATCATCTCCGTGCTCATGAATTTTGTAATGGGCATCCTGGGGGTGAGTGCGCTGAATGGCGGAATAGCCAACACCACCTTATTCATTGTGTTTGCCATTTGCTGGGCCATCAACGGCGGCGCCCAGTCCCTGGGCGCGCCTCCGGCCATCATCTCGCTGTCGCGCTGGTTTCCCTTGCGCATCCGCGGAACCTTCTACGGCTTTTTCAGCAGTTCCCACAACATTGGCGAGGGTCTTTCCTTTGTATTTGTGGGCATGCTGGTGTCCGCGCTGGGCTGGAAGTGGGGCTTCTTCGGGGCCGCCCTGGCCGGCGTAGTGGGAGTAGCCATCATCCTTCTGTTCCTGCACAATTCCCCGGAATCCAAGGGCTTGCCGCCCATTGAGATCCTGTCCGGGGAGGCCGAAGAGAAGGCGCAACTTACGTCCGAGCAGAAATGCGCGGAGACCAAGCGTATGCAGGCGGCCGTGGTAAGGAATCCCGGCGTGTGGATCCTGGCCGGAGCCAGTGCCTTTATGTATATGAGCCGCTATGCCATCAACGAATGGGGTACGATCTTTCTTCAGGAAGCCAAAGGCTATGACCTGGCAGGCGCAGCGGCCATTATCGGCATAAACCCTATCTTCGGCATCATAGGCACGGTGGTTTCGGGCTGGCTTTCCGACGTCCTTTTCCGCGGAGACCGCAAGTATCCTGCCCTCGTGGCCGGTGTCCTGGAGGCCGTTGCCCTGGCCCTGTTCCTTTTCGGCGGTCCGTCCAAATGGCTCAATGTGCTGGCCATGATTCTTTTCGGCATTGCCATCGGCGTGCTCATCAGTTTTGTGGGCGGACTCATGGCCATTGACCTGGTACCCCGCGAGGCCACCGGTGCAGCGCTGGGTATCATGGGCCTGGCCTCTTATGCGGCAGCCGGCCTGCAGAATGTGATCACAGGTATCCTTCTGGATAACAACATAGTGGACGGAGTGCATGACTTCACCTATGCCGGCTGGTTCTGGCTGGGTACGGCCGTCATTTCCTTCCTGCTTCCCATCCTGAATTGGAAACGCAAAAAACAGACGATAGAACGCTGACGGACCGTTTTTCATAAATAGCAGATTGTTAGAGTGTTGTGTGTTTTCCTCCGGGCAGTCCTGCCTGGAGGAAAATTTATATTGTGCCTTGCCTCAGTTACTTAAAGAAAACAGCCGCCTTATTCAAAATAATGCGTATCTTTGTATGTTTGTGAGTAAAACATTATGAGACCTTTATATCTTACCAATACCCTTTCCCGAAACAAGGAACTGTTTAAACCCATTCATGAGGGCCACGTAGGAATGTACGTGTGCGGCCCCACCGTGTATGGGGACGCCCATCTGGGCCACGCGCGTCCCGGCGTCACTTATGATATCCTGTTCCGCCTGCTCAAATACCTGGGCTACAAGGTGCGCTATGTGCGCAATATCACCGACGTGGGCCATCTGGAGCACGATGCCGATGAAGGGGAGGACAAAATCGCCAAGAAGGCCCGGCTGGAGCAGCTGGAGCCCATGGAGGTGGTGCAGTACTATACGGAGCGCTACCACGAGGCCATGCGGCTTCTGAACGTGCAGTCGCCTTCCATCGAGCCCCGGGCATCGGCCCATATCATAGAGCAGATCGAGGCGGTTAAGAAGATTCTGGAAGCCGGCTACGCCTACGAGAGCAACGGCTCCATCTATTTTGATGTCCAGAAGTACAACCAGGATCACCATTACGGTATCCTGAGCGGCCGAAACCTGGACGATACCCTGGAAGGCACCCGCAGCCTGGACGGCCAGGGAGACAAGCGCGCCCCCTTCGACTTCGCCCTTTGGAAGAAGGCCGAGCCGGAGCACATCATGCGCTGGCCCAGTCCCTGGGGAGACGGCTTCCCGGGCTGGCACCTGGAGTGCTCGGTGATGGGAGAGAAGTATCTGGGAGAAGAATTCGACATCCACGGAGGCGGCATGGACCTCATGTTCCCGCACCACGAATGCGAAATTGCCCAGAACGTTGCTTCCCGCGGTACGCAGGGAGTGCATTACTGGGTGCATAACAACATGATCACCATCAACGGACAGAAGATGGGAAAGAGCCTGGGCAACTTCATTACGCTGCCCCAGCTCTTCGCCGGAGACCATCCTAAGCTGGAGAAGGCCTACAGCCCCATGACCATCCGTTTCTTCATTCTGCAGGCCCATTACCGCAGCACGCTGGATTTCTCCAACGAAGCCCTACAGGCCGCGGAAAAGGGTTTGGGCCGATTACTGCAAGCCTGGAGGCAGATTGCCGGTCAGGCCGGCAATGACGCTAAGTCTGGCGCCGCTTCCGTCATGCCCGACTCCGATCGGGCATCCCAGCCGGTTCAGGCCATCATCGACTCTGTACTGGATGCCCTCTGCGACGACCTCAAT
>Ga0265298_10007016_pt1 | contig 13786 bp, 11 predicted proteins | sample AusTroGonzalo_MG_3_FD_193486 | JGI IMG/M metagenome (GOLD analysis project Ga0265298, IMG submission 193486) | Bovine rumen microbial communities from tropical cattle in Woodstock, Queensland, Australia - Gonzalo_01 | ecosystem: Host-associated > Mammals > Digestive system > Stomach > Rumen ...
CGCGCTGAGGATGAGGAGAATGTGGACTGGATCTGCCGCGAGTTGGGCGGGGAATGCCTGGAGCAGCGGCACTTCTATCCTGGTGAGGAGAGGGGAGAGGGCTTTTTTGCGGCATTGATCCGGAAAGAAGGGTCATATGTGGGGGGTCCGGCCGTCACGCCCGGGCTGACGTTCCTCGAAAAAGGCAATTTGGTGAAGGCGTTTCCGACGGCTTACGTCCGCGACTTGGCCCGGCTGGAGAAATCGCTGAAGGTCATCGCCTCCGGCGTTGCCGTCGCCACGCGGAAAGGCCGCGACCTGATACCGGAGGCCGACTTTGCCCTGGCGGTTGCGGACGTTCGCTCCGCTTCGCTCTGGTATCTCGTTCCGGAAGCCGAAAAAGGCTCCCGGAACGAGATACCACCCGCTTCGCTTCGCGAACTGTCATTCGTCAGCGTAGAAGTCTCTCGTGAAGATGCATTGAAGTTTCTGTCCCGCGACGCTGTCGCGTTTTCCGATGCGCCGCGCGGCTATCTCCTCCTGACCTGCGAGGGCCTCGGCCTCGGCTTCGTCAAAAATCTGGGCAACCGCACCAACTCCCTGTTGCCGCCCGCTCGCCGCATCCGGCAGCGTTTATAACTGCGTTCTCTGTCGTTGTTGTCCCCAAAAATGGGACATCAGCAGTATATTCGGCTTAAAATGCTTTCGATGTCCCATCTTTTGGGACATCCGCGACAGTCCCCGTGGTCTTAAATTTCATAGGGCGGCTCCCTGCCGGGAAGCCGCCCTACTACTAACCTAAACTTAAACTTAAACTATGAAAAACTTCGGTGCTAAAAATAACAAAACCTATGCCGTTTTTAGCCCTTGTCATAGGTTAAACTATGCGAAGTTTAGCAAATTTTAGCAGTAATGTTTTTTGGCCCGCCGTGTCGAAAGCCACGACAGCCTTTCTGTTGGGACCATCGCCTTCGATCGACAGGATTTTTCCGTAGCCGAAACGGTCGTGTTCCACACGCTGGCCGGCCTGCAGGTCGGCGATGGGCGAGGGGGCGAATCCAGCCGAAGGCGTATGGGCTGGTGCCGGTGGTCCGGAAGGGATCGGCCGCGTTGGCCGCTGCTGTGCCGGAGACGTCTGCGGAGTCCCCGGCCGTTGCCAGCCGCGCTGTCCGCTTTGTCCCTCCGGCCGATAGCCGCCCGGGCGAGGATATGTCTCGAAGTCGGAGCGCTGGAAGCGTGTCTGCGGGAAGGGGTCGTATCGGTCTTGCCAGGCGTCGGGCTCCACGGCGTAGTATTTCCGGTCGATCTCTTTCAAGAAGCGCGAGGGGCGGTTCGCCGTCTCGCTGCCCCATTTGCGGCGGTTCTGTGCAAAGGATACCGTGACGACTTTGGCCGCACGTGTCAGGGCTACGTAAAAGAGGCGCCGTTCCTCCTCGAGTTCCTTCAGCGAACCGTTCATGTTCTCCGACGGGAAGAGGTTCTCCTCCATGCCGGCGATGTATACGTAGGGGAACTCCAGGCCTTTGGCGGAGTGAACCGTCATCAGCGTGATCTTGTTGGTCTGGTCCCGGTCGGGATCCTGGCTGTCGTCTTTTTCCACCTCGCTCATCAGGTAGATGTTCTCGAGGTAGTCGCTCAGGCGGACGGTGGTGTCGACGGGCTCCTCACCATCTTCGGAGAGCACCGTGCGCATCTCCGTCTCCTCCTCGCTGTATTCCTTGATACTGTTGAAGAGTTCCTCCACGTTTTCGAAGCGGCCCATGCCCTCGGGCGACGTATCGGCTTTTAGTGCGGCCAGATAACCTGTGTCTGTGCCGATCTGGACGGCCAGGTCATAGCAGTCGGCGCTTTCGGCCTTCTCGATAAGGCGCTCCATCATGGCCACGAACTCGCGCAACTTGCGGATGGCGGCGTCCTTGAGACCGACGGCGTAGAGCTTTTCGTTCTCCAGCAGCGGTGCGTTGTAGAGGGTACTGCCGGCGGCAGCCGCTGCTGCGGCAAGGCGGTCGATGGTGGTGTCGCCGATGCCGCGGCCCGGCACGTTGATGATGCGCCGGAACGATTCGTTGTCCTGCGGGTTGACCACCAGCTTGAAGTAAGCCAGCATGTCCTTGATCTCGGCGCGCTCGTAGAAAGAGTGTCCGCCGTAGATGCGGAAGGGGAGGTTGCGCTTGCGCAAGGCTTCCTCGAGTGCCCGGCTCTGGGCATTGGTGCGATAGAGGATGGCGAAGGCGTCATACGAGGCCTTGTCGCTATAGATGCGCTCTACGATCGACGAGGCGATGAGATGGGCCTCTTCACTTTCGGTATAGGCCTTGATCACACCGATCTTCTCGCCGGCGCCGGCGGTGGAGAAGCACTCCTTGCGGAGGCGCTGCTCATTGTGGGCGATCAGGCTGTTGGCGGCAGCCACGATGGTCTGTGTGGAACGGTAGTTCTGCTCCAATTTGAATTCCTTGGCTTCGGGGTAATCTTTCCGGAAGCGGAGGATGTTCTCGATGCGCGCGCCGCGGAAGCCGTAGATGCTCTGGGCATCGTCGCCCACTACGCAGATGTTGTGGTGCGGCTCGGCCAGCTGGCGGAGGATCGAGTATTGCGCATGGTTCGTGTCCTGGTACTCATCCACGAGAATGTAGCGGAAACGCGCTGCGATGCTTTCGCGGGCCTCGGGATGGTGCTTCAGCAGGATGTTCATGTTGAGCAGGATATCGTCGAAGTCCATGGCGCCAGCGGCCAGGCATTTCTGTTGGTAGCGCTCGTAGATGTCGGCGGTGCGGGGCCTGCGGGCGGCGCGGTCGCGCTCTGTCGCGTCAGGGTCGCGCCGGTAGGCGGCCACGGTCACCAGGCTGTTTTTCGCCATAGAAATCAGGCTCTGCACCACGGCGGGCTTGTAGATCTTTTCGTCGAGTTCCAACTCCCTGACGCACTGCTTGATCACGCTGCGGGAGTCAGTCTGGTCGTAAATGGTGAAACTCTGGGGATAGTGCAGCAAATCAGCGTATTCCCGCAGGAAACGGATGAAAATCGAATGGAAGGTGCCCATTGGGATCCAGCGGGCCTTCCGCTCGCCCACCAGCTGGGCCACACGCTCCTTCATCTCCCCGGCGGCTTTCTTGGTGAACGTGAGGGCCAGCACCTCGCTCGGCCTGCAATCTCCCTCCAGAATGTGTGCGACCCGGCAGGTCAGCACCCTAGTCTTGCCGGAACCGGCGCCCGCGATGATGAGCGAGGGCCCTTCCGTGCACAGAACAGCGGCTTTCTGCGCGCTGTTCAACCCTTCAAACAGGTCGGTTTTGGAATTGTCGATCATAGTGCAAAAATATACTTTTTTTAGTGACAATTTATAGGTAACTTTGCCGGACTATTGCAAAATATTTACTATTAACCAGATAATTTCATGTCAGATCAAATCAGATTGAAAAAGGGCCTGAATCTCCCGATTGCGGGGGAAGCCCTTTGTGAGGTGACTGCACGCGTCGCTCCGGATCTGGTGGCTGTCAAACCGACCGACTTCCGCGGGCTGGTGCCCCGGCTGCTGGTGAAGGAGGGTGACAGCGTCAAGGCCGGCACGCCGCTCTTCGCCGACAAGAAGTGCACCGCAATGGTGTTCTGCTCGCCGGTCAGCGGTACCGTCGACGCCGTGGTGCGCGGCGACAAGCGCAAGCTCCTCGAAGTCCGGATCAAAGCCGACGGGAAGAACGAAGCCGTCCAGTTCGACGTGCCGAAAGCCTCCTCGCTCGACAAGAAGGGCATGACCGAACTGCTGCTGCAGTGCGGCCTTTGGCCCTGCCTCAAGCAGCGTCCCTTCGGTACCATCGCCGATCCGGAAGCTGAACCCAAAGCCATCTTCATCTCCGGGATGAATACGAAGCCCCTGGGCGCCAACTATGAATTCACCCTGAAAGACGACGTTGCCGCCATCCAGGCGGGCATCGACGCGCTGGGCCGTCTCACCAAGGGCGGCGTGCATCTTTCCCTCTGCGCGAAGTCTTTCTCCAAGAGTGTATTCAGCAAACTCAGCGGCGTGGTCATGCACCAGTTCGAAGGTCCGCACCCGGCCGGCAACGTCGGCGTGCAGATCAACCACATCAGCCCCATCAACAAGGGTGAGGTGGTCTGGACGGTGGACCTTCCGCTTGTGGCCGTCATCGGCCGCTTCATGCTGAAGGGCGTCTACGACACCCACCGCACCATCGCCGTGGCCGGCCCGGCCGCTGTCAAGCCCGCTTATGCGGAAGTGACCGCCGGTGTCAGCATGAAACAGCTCGCCAGCTTCATTGCCGAAGGCAACGTCCGCGTCGTCAGTGGTGACGTGCTCAGCGGCGAAGCCGTGGGTCGCGAAGGCTTCCTGGGCTTCTACGACGACCAGGTGAGCGTGCTCGAGGAAGGCGACTATTTCGAGATGTTCGGCTGGATGAACCCCTTCCGCAGCAAGAAGTTCTCCGTGTCGCATGCCTATCCGGCCTTCCTGCGCTGCAAGAAGAAATATGCCATGGACACCAACGAGAACGGTGGCGAACGCCCGTTCCTGATGAACGACGTCTACGGCAAGGTGCTCCCCATGGACATCTATCCGCTCTACCTCTTCAAGGCCTGCCTGGCCGGCGACCTCGACAAGATGGAGCAGCTCGGTATCTACGAAGTCATCGAAGAAGATGTCGCGCTCTGCGAATTTGTCTGCCCTTCGAAGATCGAGATTCAGAACATCGTCCGTCAGGGCATCGAACTGATGATGAAAGAAATGTAAGGAGGAACCACGTATGGCAAAGAATTTTTTCGATAAAGTCAGGCCGACCTTCAGCGAAGGCGGCAAACTGAGTTGGCTCCATTCGTCCTTCGACGCATTTGAGACCTTCTTTTTCGTGCCTGACCGCGTCACCCGCCGGGGCGGCACGCATGTGAAGGACTGCGTCGACCTGAAGCGCCTGCTCATCATCGTGGTGCTGGCCATGGTTCCGGCCCTGCTCTTTGGTATCTGGAACCTCGGTTACCAGCACAGCCAGGTCTTCGGCCTGGGCTGGGGCTTCTGGCAGATGGTGTGGTATGGTTTCGTGAAGATCATTCCGCTCTATCTGATCTCCTATATCGTGGGTCTGGGCATCGAGTTTGCCTCCGCCCAGATGAAAGGCCATGAGGTGAGCGAAGGCTACCTGGTGAGCGGTTTCATCATTCCGCTCATCGTGCCGGTCGACGTTCCCTGGTGGATGCTGGCCATCGCCGTTGCCTTTGCCGTGATCATCGGCAAGGAGGTCTTCGGCGGCACTGGCATGAATATCTGGAACCCCGCGCTGCTGGCGCGTGCCTTCCTGTTCTTCTCCTATCCGAGCAAGATGTCGGGCGACTCGATCTGGGTCGGCGGCTTGAGCAAGGCCCTCGCCGGCGGAACGCCTTGGAAGGGTGGGGAAGTCGTGGATGCCATCTCGGGCGCCACGCCGCTCTCCCATGCTTCACTCGACGGTCTGTCCGCAGCCGGCACCAGTGCCTGGAACCTCTTCCTCGGCGACGTTCCGGGAGCCGTGGGCGAGACCAGCGTCATCGCCATCCTCATTGGCGCGCTGATCCTTGTCTGCACCGGCGTGGCCAGCTGGAAGATCATGTGCTCCTCCGTGCTCGGCGCCCTCTGCGTGGGCTGGCTCGGTACGGTGGGCGGTGTGACCGACATCCCTTGCTGGGAGCAGCTGCTCATGGGCGGCTTCGCTTTCGGTACCGTCTTCATGGCCACTGACCCTGTGACCTCGGCCCAGACCGAGTGCGGCAAGTGGATCTACGGTTTCCTGATCGGCGCCCTCTGCATCACGGTGCGACTCTTCAACCCGGGCTATCCCGAGGGCATGATGCTCGCCATCCTGCTGATGAACACCTTCGCTCCGCTGATCGACCACTATGTGGTGAATGCCAATGTCAAACGTCGCCTCAAGCGAGCTAAAACCGTATAGTGATGAATACCAACAGCAACGTATATACCATCGTCTACACGACCATCATCGTCGTGGTAGCGGCTGCCATCCTGGCCATTGCCGCGATGGCGCTCAAGCCGAAGCAGGATGCCAACATCAAGGCCGAGACCATCAGCCAGATGCTGGCGGCCGCCGGCTTCTCGAGCAAGGAAGACCTGGCCAAGCTCGGCAACGACCAGATTTTGAAGATGTACAGCGACAACGTCAAGACCGCTTTCCTGATCGACGCCAAGGGCGACAAGATCGGTGAGCTGGAGACGGAAGTGAGCAATATCGAACTTCAGGACAACCTCAAGCAGGAGAACAAGAACATCGCCGCGGGCGATCCGCAGCTCCCGGTCTATGTCTTCAAGAAGGACGGGGCCGAGATCAACGTGATCCCCATCTACGGTGCTGGCCTCTGGGGTCCGATCTGGGGCTACATTGCCTTCAATGCCAGCTGCACGGAAATCGTGGGCGCCTACTTCGACCACGAGAGCGAAACCCCTGGCCTGGGTGCCAAGATCAAGGACGAGGCCTGGTTCCGCGAGCAGTTCAAGGGAGAGACGGTCAACTTCAGCAAGCCGGACGATTCCTTTGACATCGTCAAGGGCGGCGCGCCCAAGGATGACAAGTCGGCTGTCGACGCCATTACCGGCGCCACGATGACCTGCAACGGCCTCGACGCTGCGCTCGACACCTGGTTCAAGGCATACATGCCGTTCCTGCAGAAGAAAGCTGGAGCGGCCCAGGTCGAGACCGAAGACTGCTGCGGCGGTGACTGCGGCAGCGAATGTGAAGGTGAAGGCAAGGACTGCAATCATGAACACAACCATAATCATCAGGAGGGTTAAGCCATGAATGAAGATCTGAAGAAAACTCTGTTGAACCCGATTTTCAAGGGCAACCCGATCACGGTCCTCGTGCTCGGTATCTGCTCCTCGCTGGCCGTCACGGTCCAGCTCAAGGGCGCCCTGGTCATGGCCCTTTCGGTGATCATCGTCACGGGCCTCTCGAGCCTCGTGGTCTCCCTGCTCCGCAACTCGATTCCGAACCGCGTGCGCATCATCGTGCAACTGGTCGTGGTCGCCATGATGGTGATTCTCGTCGACCAGGTGCTCAAGGCCTACGCGTACTCCATCGACAAACAGCTTTCCGTGTACATCGGCCTGATCATCACCAACTGTATCGTGATGGGCCGCATCGAGGCCTTCGCGCTGGGCAACAAGCCCATCCCGAGTCTCCTCGACGGTCTGGCCAACGGCGCTGGTTACGGCATGATCCTCGTGATCGTGGCCTTCTTCCGTGAGCTCCTCGGAAGCGGCACGTTGCTCGGCTTCCGCGTCCTGCCTGAAAGCTATGTCCCGAACAACCTCGTGATCCTTCCGCCGATGGCGCTGATCCTCCTGGGCTGCATCGTCTGGGTCCAGCGCGCCATCCAGAAGGACCTGCAGGAGAAATAACACCTTAACTCAAATCGATTATGGAATACATCAGCTTGTTCGTAAAGTCAATTTTCGTTGACAATATGATCTTCGCATACTTCCTGGGTATGTGCTCATACCTGGCAGTGTCGAAGAACGTGAAGACAGCAAATGGTTTGGGTATTGCTGTTATCTTCGTGCTCCTGTGCACGCTCCCGCTCAACTACCTGCTCAACCGGTTCGTGCTCCAGCCTGGGGCCCTGGCCTGGCTGGGCGACAGCTTCAAGGATGTGGACCTGAGCTTCTTGAGCTTCATCCTCTTCATCGCCGTGATCGCCGCCTTCGTGCAGATCGTGGAGATGGTGGTGGAGAAGTTCCTGCCGGCCCTCTATTCCTCGCTGGGTATCTTCCTGCCGCTGATTGCTGTGAACTGCGCCATCCTGGGCGGTTCGCTCTTTATGCAGCAACGCGAGTTCCTGAACGTGGGCGAGGCTGCGACCTACGCCCTCGGTTCGGGCATCGGCTGGTGGCTGGCCATCGTGGCCCTGGCCGCCATCCGCGAGAAGATGGCCTACTCGAAAGTTCCGGCTCCGCTCAAGGGCCTGGGCATCACCTTCATGGTGGTGGGCCTCATGGGCATGGCCTTCATGACGTTCATGGGTATTTCACTGTAAGATAGGAGGACTGAACGATGAGTAATACGATTCTTGCAGCAATTCTCGTGATTGTCGTGGTCACCCTCATCCTGGTGGCCCTGCTCCTTTTCATCAAGATCAAACTCACCCCGTCCGGAACGGTCAAGATCGATATCAACGACGGCAAGAAGGTGCTCGACGTCCCGCAGGGCGGCTCGCTCCTCAACACGCTAGCCGAGCAGAAGATCTTCCTCCCTTCGGCCTGCGGCGGCAAGGGCAACTGCGGCCAGTGCAAGTGCCAGGTCCTCGAAGGCGGCGGAAGCATCCTTCCTACCGAGACGGGTTTCTTCACCCGCAAGCAGATCGCCGACAACTGGCGCCTCGGTTGCCAGGTGAAGGTCAAGGACAACCTCAAGATCCAGGTGCCCGACTCTGCCCTCAGTGTCAAGAAGCTCGAGTGCGAAGTCATCTCCAACAAGAACGTGGCTACCTTCATCAAGGAGTTCACGGTCAAGTTGCCGGAAGGCGAGAACATCGAATTCAAGAGCGGTGAATACATCCAGATCGACATTCCGGTCTACGACGTCAACTTCGCCGACATGGACGTCGATCCGATCTACCGGGCCGACTGGGAGAAGTACGGTTTCTTCGACCTCAAGTACAAGAACACCGTGCCGACCATCCGTGCATACTCGATGGCCTCGTATCCTGCCGAGAAGAATGTCATCAAGCTCAACGTACGTATCGCCACGCCGCCGTTCGACCGCAACCAGCCGAAGGGCGTGTTCAAGATGCTGCCCGTGCCTCCGGGCATCGCTTCCACTTTCGTGTTCTCCCGCAAGCCGGGCGACAAGGTGTGGATCAGCGGTCCTTACGGCGAGTTCCTGCTCCCGAAGGACGATCCGGACAGCCAGGAATACATCTTCGTGGGTGGTGGCGCCGGTATGGCTCCGCTCCGCAGCCACATCATGCATCTGTTCAAGACGCTCAAGACCAAGAAGGAGGTCCACTTCTTCTACGGTGCCCGCGCCCTCGTCGAGGCGTTCTACCTCGAGGACTTCGCGGAGATCGAGAAGGAATTCCCGAACTTCCACTTCCACCTGGCTCTCGACCGTCCCGATCCGGCGGCCGATGCCGCAGGCGTGAAGTACACGGCTGGCTTCGTGCACAACGTGATGAACGAGACCTACCTCAAAGACCATGAGGCTCCGGAGGACATCAAGTACTTTATGTGCGGTCCGCCGATGATGGTGTCGTCCGTGGTGAATCTGCTGGATTCGCTCGGTGTTGCACCGGAGAGTATCTTGTATGATAATTTTGGTGCTTAAAGCGCTTCGCGGCTCTGGTTTTCCGTCCTGCGGGCAGAAAAAATGCCCGCCGGACGGAAGAACCACCCGCCGCTACGCTTTTTATTTTTGCAATTTATAAATAATTGCATACCTTTGCAGTCCCTTTTGAGGGAAGACTCGCTAGCTCAGTTGGTAGAGCACAGCACTTTTAATGCTGGGGTCTTGGGTTCGAGCCCCAAGCGGGTCACAAAATAGCTCCTGATGGAGCTATTTTTGTATAGACCCCTTGGCCTTCCTTTGGCTGATGCCGTTAACCGTCTATATGAATGTTAAGAGTATAGTAAAATTCATTTTGTCCGTTGGACTGGCCGGCGTTCTTCTTTGGTTAGCCTTGAGGAGCGTCGACTGGACGGCGTTCGTGGAAGGACTGAAGCTGACGCAGTGGGGCTGGCTGGTGCCGTTTTTCGGGGCCTCGGTCGGGGCCCTGGTGTTCCGGGCCTTCCGCTGGCGCCTGCTCCTGCGCTCATCGGGGCTGAAGACCCGCTGGCTGGAGGCGTGGGATGCCAACAATGTGGGTAACCTCGCCAACCTGGGCCTTCCCGGGGCTGGCGAAGTGCTCCGCTGCGGCTATGTAAGCGGCAAGTCCGCCTTCGGCACCGTGTTCGGCACGGTACTGATGGAGCGCCTTTGGGACATCGTGGCGATTTTCCTCATGCTGGGCATTTCGCTGGTGCTTGACCGGGACAAGTTCGGCCCGTTCTTCGCGCAGCAGGTCTGGGAGCCCATGACCTCCCGGTTGCAGTTCTCCCTCTGGTGGGTGCTGGTGCTGCTCGTGGTGCTCCTGGCCGTCTTCTTCTGGGCCGTGTTCCGTTTCCGCGTCAAGGTCCGTTTCTTCGGCAAGATCGCCGACGGGCTGTCGTCCGTAGGACAGGGCTTCAGCAGCTTCAACCACATGCCGCACAAGGGAGCTTTCCTGCTCTTCACGGTGGGCATCTGGGCCATGTACCTGCTCATGGCGTTCAGCGTCATGAAGGCCATGCCTGACCTGGCGTTTCTGGACATGAAGGACGCACTGTTCTTCACGGTGGTGGGCAACTGTGCCTCCGTCATCCCGGTGCCGGGCGGCATCGGAGCCTACCATTACCTGATGGCCCTGGCCGTGTCCGGCATCTACGGGAAAACGTGGGAAGCGGGCATTCTCTATGCCACGCTGCAGCATGAGTTGCACGCCGTACTGGTCTTAATCCTGGGCGTGGCTTCTTACCTGCGCATTTCCGTGGCGCGGCGGCGTCACTCCAGCTTGTAGTTGCAAAGATTCGTCAGGGCACGAAAGCCTTTGTGGGTAGATACTTTGCCCTGCGCATAGATTTCCCGGTGGTAGATCTTGTCCCGGTTGGCCGCCTTGTCAAGGCCCAGCGCGTCTTTGTGCGCCGCCTTGGTCAGGTGCAGCACCATGCAGTCGTCCTCGTCGTCGCAGTCCGTGTCGTCAGCCAGCACCAGGGCTGTCCCTAATACCGCGTCCTCGCAGGAGAAATCGACCGAGCCGTCGCTGAGCATACCGCCCACGACACAACCCTTGACCCAGACCGTGTCGCCGGCAAAATCGCCCTCCAGCAACGCTTCAACGCTCATTACTTCGTCCATCGGGATTTCGGGTGCCTTCTCCTTCTCCTTGTCGGCATTGTAGGTCGACCACACTTCATCCATCCAGGTGCAGGACACCATCGCTACGGCCACGGCCGCATACATCATGGCGGAGATTATCACCGCCATCACATTTCTTTTCATATAACCTCCTTTGTTAATGTATGTCAAGGACGGGGACCATCCCCGCCACCACAAAGGAAGCCATAATTTTCGGAAGACGAGCCGCAAAAAAGCAATTTATGCGAGAAAAGTGTTAACTTTGAAAGTTAATGACAAACTTGGGTAGATAGTACCTTAATTGGATTAAATGGCCGAGCAGACACTAAAGGAAAAGACCTCAAAGGGGTTGTTCTGGGGCGGGATGAGCAATCTGTTGCCCCAGATACTTGGTGCGGTTTTTGGTATCTATCTCGCTCGGACTTTGTCTCCGGATGATTATGGCCTTGTGGGGATGCTGACCATCTTTAACATTATTGCCACAACGCTCCAGGATGGCGGCTTCTCCACCACATTGATTAATCAGAAGGAGATCAAGAAAGAGGAATATGATTCTGTCTTTTGGTGGAACATAGGCATTGCATGGGCTTGCTACTTGATTCTCTTCTTTTCTGCACCATTGATTGCTCGTTTCTTCAGGCATCCAGAATTGGTTCTTATCGCCAGATGCTGCTTTCTCAGTTTCGTTTTAACCGGATTCGGTACAACTCAGAAAGCATATCTGTCTAAAAATCTGAGAATTAAAGAGATAGGAATTGTCAATATTTTCTCTTCTTTATTTTCTGGTTTGTTGGGCGTATTCATGGCTTGGCGAGGATATGGCTACTGGGCTCTTGTGATACAGACCCTTTCCTATGGTTTGTTTTCCAATGCGGGTTATTGGTTGTTCTCTGATTGGCGCCCTTCAATGAAGGTTAATTTTGAGCCGGCTTTGAAGTTGCTGCGATATAGTGTAAAACTTTTGATCACTAATCTGGCCGTGACGATTAATTCTAATTTTATCAATGTGATTCTTGGTCGGTTTTACCCTGTTAATAAAGTAGGATATTACACGCAGGCTAATAAATGGAGTTTTATTGGCTATTCTGTGCTATCGGGGATGATCAATAGTGTGGCGCAACCCGTGCTGGTGGAAGTTGTTGATGATGACGAGCGACAATTGCGTGTGCTTCGTAAAATGATGCGCTTTGCTGCTTTCATCTGCTTTCCTTGTATGCTGGGATTGGCGTTTATTTCCCCTGAATTTGTCAATATCCTCCTTACCGATAAATGGAATGAAAGTGTACTTCTGATGCAGATTCTCTGTGTTGGTTTTGCTGTAAACCCCATTAGTAATATTTTATTGGGGCTAGTGCTTAGCCGATGTAAATATGACACATATATGTGGACGAATATATTGGTTACAGCTATTGCTCCCATAGCGGCGTTATTTTTATATCCGTATGGAATAGTGCCGATGGTTGTCAGTATTACGGTAATGAATATAGTATCCCTGTTCGTCTGGCGTTACTTGTCCTATCGAGAAATTCGCTATTCTTTTCGCAACCTGTTGGCTGACTTGACGCCATTTTTCGCAATCACGCTGATATCTTTGGCTTTAGCTTGGTTATGTACTTCCTGGATAGAGGGGATTGTATGGCGATTGATTCTAAAAATAGTGGTAGCCTTAATTACGTATGTTTCTATAATGATTATCACTTCTTCCGCTACATTTAAAGAATGTATCTCATTTATTACGAAAAGGATAATGAAGTGATCCATGCTGAAGATTGTAAATATTAACTGAAGAATAGACAATGTTGCAAATTGATTCGATAAAAAGGAAAAAGATATTGGTTATTGGGGATGTTATGCTCGATAACTATTTCATGGGAGATGTTAAAAGGATATCGCCGGAAGCACCTGTTCCTGTTTTTCTTAAAAAGACAGAGTGGAGCGTATTGGGAGGCGCAGCAAATGTAGCAGCGAATCTTGTTGCGGCTAATCAGATTGTATCTGTTTTGTCGGTGGTTGGAGATGATGAAAGTGGTACCATTCTTAAGCGTTTGTTCACTGAGAGTGGGATTGATGCTAAACTTCTGGTTGCCGCTGATAGAAAAACAACGCAAAAAACACGATTTTTAGCAGGTAATAATCATCAAGTGCTTCGTTTGGATGTGGAGGAAGCCATTCCTGTTTCGCAGGAATTATGTCAGCAATTACTTGCCTTTATTTCTGAGCATTTGGATCAATATGACTTAATTCTACTCTCCGATTATATGAAAGGCCTGCTCTCGTTTTCTTTTACGCAGGGAGTTATCAAATTAGCTAATTCTCATCAGATACCCGTGGTAATTGATGTAAAAGACCCTAATGTTGATAAGTATAACGGAGCAACCCTTCTTAAGCCTAATCAAAAAGAGTTGCATGATCTTACGGGGATGCCAGTTTCTACGAACGAAGAAATTGTGGCTGCGGCCGAAGTTCTCCGAACCCGGAGCAACAGTGAGTATGTACTTTGTACACGTGGCGCCCGGGGAATGGTTTTGGTTTCCAAGGAACAGCCACCTCTTTTCGTTTCAGCTGATAATCGTGAGGTCTTCGATGTCTCAGGCGCAGGAGATACGGCGATTGCATATCTTGCAATAGCCATGGCAAATCTGATGAATATTGAAGATGCTGTCCATTTGGCTAATTTTGCCGCGGGCATCCAGGTCGGCAAGGTTGGAACGTCTTCAGTCTCGATTCATGAAGTCAGAGATTATTTGATAAACCGAAATAATAGCTCTATACATAAAATACTGAATCTTGAAGATCTTCCTGGTTTTCGTAACGAGCACAAGGATAAAACAATCGTTTTTACCAACGGTTGCTTCGATATTCTTCATGTTGGGCATAAA
>Ga0265298_10007018_pt1 | contig 13783 bp, 10 predicted proteins | sample AusTroGonzalo_MG_3_FD_193486 | JGI IMG/M metagenome (GOLD analysis project Ga0265298, IMG submission 193486) | Bovine rumen microbial communities from tropical cattle in Woodstock, Queensland, Australia - Gonzalo_01 | ecosystem: Host-associated > Mammals > Digestive system > Stomach > Rumen ...
TTCCATCTTCGATGAGAAGGCCGGTATCCAGCTGGACAAGACCTTCGTGAAGGTTTGCGCCTGGTACGACAACGAGTGGGGTTACAGCAACAAGGTTTGCGAAATGGCTAAGGTTATTACGAAGTAAGTCACCTGGACTTACTTCGCAATGCCCTGCATTGCCAAGTAATTTCGGACCACTTATGATTGAAAAGCCGACTCCTTCGGGGGTCGGTTTTTTTGTGTCCTGGCCGGATGTAAATTTGCGCAAAATAGCCGTTTAGTGGGGTGTGAAAATCGGCCTTGCAGGGGCGTGGAAGGCCGAAAATGCAGTTAAACGTTTAATTATTCGTTAAACGGATAATTCTCCCGTCCTTTGTAGGGAAGGCAGATGACTGCCGATAACACAAACACCAACTGTTATGCAAACCCTACTGAACATTGCTTTGCAGGAAGACAACACCCTGCTGGTGACCAGCGACGTTTTCCAGCTGGAAACCAAAGACGAGAACACCCTCATTAACTGGGCGCGCAAGCACACGCGTGCGCAGGATTACAAGAGCCTGCACCCGGTGCTGCTGGATTATTTGGTCCAATGGAGGCGGGACAAGGCGCGGGAACTGAATCTGTCGGCCTTCGTCATCCTGACCAACCGGACGCTGTGGGCCATTTCGGATGCGGCGCCCACTTCTCGCGAGGCGCTATTGGACGTGCCGGGAATGGGTCCGGGACGGTTTGAGAGTTATGGAGAGGAGATTCTGGCGCTGGTAGACCAGGCTTTGGCCGATGAGGGGGCCGTGCCCTAGGCCTTCAGCGACTGGATGATGGCGCGGGCCACGGCGGCGGAAGCACCGGTGCCGCCCAGAAGCTGCCGGATTTCGGCGTAATCGGCCTGCATCTTTTGCCGATAGGGGGCGTCTTCCACCAGGCGGGTGAGCTCGGTGAGGAGGTTGGGCGCCTTGAACTTCTCCAGAATGAGTTCCTGGAAGGCCTGGCGGCCCAGGATGAGGTTGCCCAGCGAGATGTAGGGGACCTTCAGCACCCGGCGGGCCATGGCGGTGGTGGCTCCCAGCATGCGGTAGCCCACAACCTGGGGCGTGCCTATGAGGGCGGCTTCCAGCGAGGCGGTACCGGAGTTGATGACGGCCGCCTGCGCGTGACGGATGGCACCGTACGTTTCCCCGAAGACCACCTTCACGTAATCCCGGTTCTCCAGGAAGCGGGCGTAGTCCTGCAGGGTGCGGGACGGGGCGGCGGCCACTACGAAGAGGTCTGCGGGATGGGTGGCGTGCCAGGCATCGGCCAGTTGCATGAAGACGGGCATCATGGAGTTGATTTCCATGCTGCGGGAACCGGCCAGAAGGGCGATCCAGGGCTGGTCCGGCAGGCCGGTCCGGGTAAGGAAATCCTGTCTGGATTCACTGAGGGCCGGGCTGGAGGCAATAGCGTCCACCAGCGGGTTGCCGGCATACTCGTAAGGGACGCCGTGCTTTTCAAAGTATTCCTTCTCGAAGGGGAAGACGATGAAGAGTTTGTCTACCCAGGCCTTGAGCTTGCGGATGCGGCCTTCGCGGGAAGCCCACACCTTGGGCGCTATATAATAGTAGACTTTGAAGCCTGCCCCGTGGGCGAATTCGGCAATCTTGAAGTTGAAGCCGGGGTAGTCGATGAGGATGACCACGTCCGGGTTCCAGGCGGCGATGTCCTTTTTGCATCGGCCTACCCTGTTCAAAAGCTGGGGGCCTTTGCGAAGGACCTCGAACACGCCCATGACGGCGCCGCCGCGGTAGTCTTCCACCAGGCCTTCGCCGCTTTCGTGCTGTTTGTATACGGCATCCATGAGCGGACCGCCCCAGAAGCGCACGGTAGCCTCGGGATCCTCTTCATAGAGGCCCTTCATGAGGTTGCTGCCGTGGAGGTCGCCGGAGGCTTCGCCCGCTACGATGTAGTATTTCATAAGACGTTCTGCAGCCTTTCGAATTCCGCCATGTCCGTCATCTGTGCGTTGAACGGAGCGATGGTGATCCAGCCCTGTTCCAGCAGGAGGTGGTCGGCGGAGGCGCAATCGTTGTCGTCATTGACGAAGGTGCCGCGCATGAATACGGCCTTCTCGCCGTCTTCCAGGTTCACGCGGTAGTGCTGCCAAAGGAAGGAATCGTTAAGGACGCCCAGGTTGGACTCGTCCCAGGGCTCGAACTCCTTGACCCAGTGACCGCCGCCCTGACGGGCTGCCTTCACGCCCTTGATTTCGCTCTTGGGCATGGCTGGGAAGTTAATATTGTAATAAAGTCCCGGTTTGTTGGCGGGCCAGTTGTCCAGAAGTTTCTTGATGATGCCGGGGAGGAGAGCCTCCACGGCGGAGAAATCTGCATCCGAGCGGAAATCGCAGAGGGATACGCCTATGGCCTTACAGCCGTTGATGACGGCTTCTTCCGCCGCGCCCAGCGTGCCGCTGTAGTTGGCGGCCATGGAAGCGTTGGTGCCATGGTTGATGCCGGTGACCACCAGGTCAGGGTCCCGGTTTTCGTATTTGTATTCCAAGCCGAATTTGACGCAGGAGGCGGGGGTGGCGTCCAGGTAGGTCCATTTGCCCGGGCGCTCTTCGGGAAGGTCCTTGTAGGCCAACTGCTTCACGCCCAGCGATACGGCCATGGACGTGGCGCTCTGGTGGAATTTGGGGGCTACTACCGTCACGTCTCCGAACTTGGACATGACGCGGGCCAAAACGTGAATGCCGGCGGCCTTGTATCCGTCGTCGTTGCAAATCAGGATCTTCAATTTCTTCATACCACAAATATACAGAATTTTGCTTACATTTGTGAGAATTACTGCGCTTATGAAATACTACTTACTTTCTTTAATTATTAGTCTGGTTCCTTTCTACAATGAGCCCGACACTCCCCAGGTTTCCCTTTCCAATCCCCAGTTGCAGGCGCCCGCCGGTTCTGCCCTGGCTTCCAAAGCCAGCCTGACGGCAGATGAGGCTGACCTGTATGCCCTGGAACTGTCCGAGGCCTGGAAAAAGGCCGTTGTGGAACAGTCTGCCCGGCAGTTTGAGGAGAAGAAGCTCCAGATTGGCGAAAACAGCATGCGCATCTGGTGGACCACTTTCGGCGACAAGCCGGAAGACGGCCGTTCCCTCTACATCTCCCTGCATGGCGGCGGAGGCGCCCCACCTTCTCTCAATGACAGCCAGTGGGATAACCAGAAGAGGCTTTACACCCCCGAAGAGGGCGTATATCTGGCTCCCCGCGCCATCACCAACACCTGGGACCTGCACTTTGTCCCCGAGGCCGATGCCTTCTACGAGGCCATCATCCGCTATGCCGTGTCTGCGCTGGAGGTGAATCCCAACAAGGTATATATTATGGGCTATTCCGCCGGAGGTGACGGCGTGTGGCGTCTGGGTCCCCGCATGGCAGACCACTGGGCCGCCGCTTCCATGATGGCCGGTCACCCCGGTGACGTGCGTCTGGAAAGCCTCCGCAACACGCCCTTCATGATCTGGTGCGGCGCCGAAGACGCAGCATACAAACGCAACGAGGAATGCGCCGCCCGCATCAAGGAAATGGACGCCCTTCAGGAGGCCGATCCCAAGGGCTACATCCACGAAGGCCACATCGTGCCCGGCAAGCCGCACTGGATGGACCGCGAAGACCGCGCCGCCGTTCCGTGGATGGCCAAGTACACCCGCAACCCTTATCCCGAAAAGGTGGTCTGGGTGCAGGGAGACACAATGAAAGAAGCTTTCTATTGGATTGGAGCCCCGGCCGATGAAGCCAAGAAGGGAATGATGGTGGTAGCCACGGCCAACCGTGAGACCAATACCGTCCAGATTGAAAAGAGCGACTATACCAGCCTCACCATCTATTTAAACGATACTTTGGTAGACCTGGACAAACCCGTGAAGGTGCTCTGCGGAGACAAGGTCCTCTTCGAAGGCAAGCTCTCCCGCTCGCCCAAGACCATGCTCTCCACTCTCAACGCCAGGGGAGACCTCTCCTACATCTTCGCGGCAAGCGTTACGGTAAATCTGTAGTTTATAATAGACCAGTTATTTCGGAGGCCGAAGGCCGACCGGGGGTGTTTGAGGGGGCTCAGCCCCATAAATAGGAGACGAGAGGTCTCTTTATACCCACAATAAAAGCAGGCTATTTGCCTGCTTTTATTGTGGAGTATAGGGGAGTCGAACCCCTGACCTATAGATTGCGAACCTATCGCTCTAGCCAACTGAGCTAATACCCCAAAAAGGACTGCAAAAATACGGGATTTCCCGCAAACTAGCAAGAGCCCGGACTAAAAAAACCTCCAATCAACTGTTCCGTCTTCTCCCAGAGTTCCCTGTCCAGTTCGGGCGTTTGGTATCGGCCAGGGGATCGAACCAATGGCCCAGGTCAATCATGCCGGATGCCACCACCCCGGGCTCTGCTACATTGACCGTCAGCTGGGCCTTGGCAGAATCCAATTCCTCCTCCCGGTTGCTCACCAGGAGGAGGTCATATCCTTTAGCCGCCAGTTGTCGGGCGAACACCAGTCCCATTCCGGAACTGCCGCCAGTAACCAGGGCTGTCACTTAGCTGATAAACTGGGCCTTGAGGGCTTCAATCTTGGCAGGGGCGTCGTCGCCCTTGGCTCCGAAGTAGAACTTGATCTTGGGCTCGGTGCCAGACGGGCGGACGGAGACTACGTCGCCGGCCTGGTTGAAGAACTGCAGGACGTTGCTCTTGGGCAGGCCTGTCTCTTCGGGCTTGTTGTAGTCGATGACCTTGGCCAGGGGGCTGCCGGCGATCTGGGCGGGCGGCGTGGCGCGGTAATCGGCCATGATCTTCTGGATTTCCTCGGCGCCGGATTTGCCCTTGCGCACGATGTACACCATCTTTTCTACGTACAGGCCGTATTCCTTGTAGACTTTCTGAAGGAGCTGCCACAGGGTCATGCCGTTCTCGGCGGCCCAGGCGGCGCACTCGGCCACCATGCAGCCGGCCACCTGCGCGCACTTGTCGCGGACGAACTCGCCCAGGTTGAAGCCGTAGCTTTCTTCGCCGCCGCAGATGAATACGCCCTTGCCTTCTTCGCGCTTCACTACCTCAGCAATGTACTTGAAGCCGGTGAGTACGTTGTAGCACTTGACGCCGAAGCTTTCGCAAATGGCGGCGATGAGTTCGGAGGTGACGATGGTCTTGACCACGTAGCCCTTGCCGTCATTGAGCTTGCCCAGTTCTTTCCAGCGGGTGAGGATGTAGTAGGTGAGGAAGCTCCAGGTCTGGTTGCCGGTGAGCTGCACCATCTTGCCTTCGTCGTTGCGCACGGCGATGCCCAGGCGGTCGGCGTCCGGGTCGGTGGCGAGGACGAGGTCGGTGCCGGTTGCATCGGCCTTAGCCAATGCCATGGCCATGGCGGCGGGCTCTTCCGGGTTGGGGGAGACCACGGTGGGGAAGTTGCCGTCGTTCACGTCCTGCTCCGGCACATGGATGATGTTCTTGAAGCCGATGCGGTTGAGGGCCTCGGGCATGAGCTTGACGCCGCAGCCGTGGAGCGGGGTGTAGACTATCTTCATGTCGGCGTGCTTCTTCACGGCCTCGGGGGTGAGGGTGAGGGAAGTGATGTCCCTGAGGTAGCACTCGTCCATCTCTGCGCCCATCATCTCGATGGGGGCCTTGGGTTCGCCGGGCTTGGGTTCGAAGCGGACATCGGCCGGATCTTCTATCTTGGCTACCTCGGCCACGATATCCTTGTCTACCGGCGCGGTGATCTGGCCGCCGTCCTCCCAGAAGACTTTGTAGCCGTTGTATTCCTTGGGGTTGTGGCTGGCGGTGACCATGATGCCGGCGGTGGCCTTCTTGACGCGGATGCTGTAGCTGAGTTCCGGAGTGGGACGCAGGCCCTCGAAGAGGTATACCTTGATGCCGTTGTTGCTTAATACATCGGCACTGATCTTAGCGAAGAGTTCCGAGTTGTTGCGGGCGTCGTAGCTGATGCACACGCTCTTGTCGCCTTTTACATGTTCCTTGATGTAGTTGGCCAGGCCCTGGGTAGCCATGCCCACCGTGTATTTGTTCATGCGGTTGGTGCCTACGCCCATGGTGCCTCTGAGGCCGCCGGTGCCAAACTCCAAGTTTCGGTAGAAGGCATCTTCCAGCCCTACGGGATCCGTATCCATCAGGCGCTTGACTTCGGCCTTGGTCTGCTCATCGAAATTTCCGGTGAGCCAGCTTTGTGCGACTTCTTTGTAGTCTTTCATATGTGGTTATTAATTAGTTTAAAAAACGACTGTCTACAAATTTAATTATTATTCCGTATTTTTGCAATAATGAAATTCTCCGAGTTTATCATAGCCCACGACGGGGAGGATCCGGCGCAGTTGGCGTTGGCCAGGGGCCGATATGCTGGCGAGGTGGCCGATTTCGACCTGGCCCTCACTACGCTGGAAGTGCGTCGGAAACTCCGGGACAAAGTGCCGGAGTGGTACGCCGTCCCCTCGCTCCGTTTCCCGCTCCGCGTGTCCGGCGAGCAGTGCTCCTCCACCTCCACCGCCCGCTACAAGGCTTCGGTCGCGGCTCTGTGCACGAAAACGCCCCTTTTGGTGCACGGGCCCACCATTTCCCCCGCCCCGTACACGGAATCGGCCTCTTTGGTGCACGGGAAGCGGATCGCGGACCTTACCGGGGGACTTGGGGTGGACAGTTGGGCGTTCTCGCAGGTGTTCGAAGAGGTGCTGTACAACGAGATGCGCCCCGAGCTGGCCGATGCAGCCGCCCACAACTTCCGCGAACTGGGTGTGACCAACATCCGGGTGAGGAACTGTGAGCTGGGCATGACGAATGAGTTGTGTCCCGTCATGGCCGGCCCCGACCGGCCATCTACTGTGATGGAGGTGTTGGACGGGTTCAGACCGGACGTGATTTACTTGGATCCGGCGCGGCGGGCGGCCGACGGGCGGAAGGTCTTCCGGCTGGAAGACTGTCAGCCCGACGTGCTCCAGCTGCTGCCGGAACTGCTGGACGCCTGCCCGAGGGTCCTTCTGAAGCTCTCGCCCATGGCCGATATCACCCTGGTATGCAAGCAGTTGGGCTGCGTAAAGGAGGTCCACGTAGTGGCGGCCGATGGAGAATGCAAAGAACTCCTGCTCCTCCTGGAAAAGGACTGGGCTGGTCCCTACACCATAACGATAGTCGAAGACAATGCCGTGATGGAGATCCCCGGTCAAGCCGGGAATGACAACGCTGGGCAGGAGATTCCCGGTCAAGCCCGGGATGAGGAGAGGGAGCCGTACTCCCTTCCCGGGCAGTCCTCCCTCATTCCGGCCTTTGAGCCGGAGTCTCCGGTCTCTCTTGGCAACTGGCTGTTTGAGCCGGGGAAGGCCATGCTCAAGGCGGGGGCCTTTGAGCTGCCGTGCCGGTTCGGCCTCACCAAGCTCGGCCAGCATACGCACCTGTTCACCGGAACGGAGGTTCCCGCGGCGCTTCGGCCTTTCGGCAAGTGCTATCGGATTCTGGAATCGGCCCCTTTGGATAAGCGGGGGATTAAAAGTATCGGCCATAAGTATTCCAAGGCCGATGTCACAGCCCGTAACATCCCCCTGACCTCCGACCAGCTCCGCGCCAAACTCGGCGTCCGCTCCGGCGGTGATATTCACGTTTTTGGAGTCAGGATAGACGCTCTTCAGGCGAATTTCCTGTTGGTTACTTCGCGATAAGCGGGTACTCGCGGCACCAGGCCGTGAGGGGGCAGTCCGCGCATTTGGGATTGCGGGCGGTGCAGGTGTAGCGGCCGTGGAGGATGAGCCAGTGGTGCGCGATGGGACGCTGTTCGGCGGGAATGTGCCGCTCCAGGTCCAGTTCCACGGCGCGGGGAGTGGTGCCGTCCGAGAGCCCGAGCCGGTGCGCCACGCGGAACACGTGGGTATCCACGGCGATGACCGGCTGGTCGTACACGATGGAGGCAATCACGTTGGCGGTTTTGCGGCCTACGCCCGGCAGTTTCATAAGGGCGTCGATGTCCGAGGGAACCGCGCCGTTATGCTCCTCCAGCAGCATCTGAGCCATGGCGATGAGATGCCGCGCCTTGGCATTGGGATAGGAAACGCTCTTCACGTAGGGATAGACCTCTTCGAAAGAGGCCGATGCCAAAGCCTCCGGCGAGGGATAGGCCTCGAAGAGGGCCGGCGTCACCATATTCACCCGTTTGTCCGTGCATTGGGCCGATAGGATCACGGCCACCAGCAGTTCATAGGGATTGCGGTAGTGCAGCTCACTCTCCGCGACGGGCTGGTTCTGGGCAAACCAGCCGATAATGGAATTGTATCGTTCTTTCCGGGTCATAACTGCGTAAAGATAAGGAAAAATTCCGGTCTAAAGCACAAAATCGTTCTTGTACAGGCCGAAGTGTGCTTTAGAGGGGGGGTAATACCCCGGGTTAAAGCACGAAAAGTGGCAAGAGAGGCCGAAAGTGTGCTTTAGAAAGGGGTGGTACCCTGGGTTAAAGCGCGGAAAGTGGCATGGGAGGCCGAAAGTGTGCTTTAGAAGGGGGTGATACCCTGGGCTAAAGCACGGAAAGTGTCATGGGAGGCCGAAAATGTGCTTTAGAAGGGGGTGATACCCTGGGTTAAAGCACGGAAAGTGGCGTAGGAAGCCAAAAGTGTGCTTTAGACGGGTGTAGTACCTTGGGCTAAAGCACGGAAAGTGGCATGGGAGGCCGAAAGTGTGCTTTAGAAGGGGGTAGTACCCTGGGTTAAAGCACGGAAAGTGGCATGAGAGGCCGAAAGTGTGCTTTAAAAAGGGGTAATACCCTGGGTTAAAGCACGGAAAGTGGCATGAGAGGCCGAAAATGTGCTTTAGAAGGGGGTGATACCCTGGGCTAAAGCACGGAAAGTGGCGTAGGAAGCCGAAAATGTGCTTTAGAGGGGGGTGATACCCTGGGTTAAAGCACGGAAAGTGGCGTGGGAAGCCGAAAGTGTGCTTTAGAAAGGGGTAGTACCCTGGGTTAAAGCACGGAAAGTGGCAAGGGTGGCCGAAAATGTGCTTTAGAGGGGGGTGATACCCTGGGTTAAAGCACGGAAAGTGGCATGAGAGGCCGAAAATGTGCTTTAGAGGGGGGTGATACCCTGGGTTAAAGCACGGAAAGTGTCAAGGGAGGCCAAAAGTGTGCTTTAGAAGGGGTCAGTACCCTGGGTTAAAGCACGAAAAGTGGCAAGAGAGGCCGAATGTGTGCTTTAGACGGGGGTAGTACCCTGGGTTAAAGCACGGAAAGTGGCGTAGGAAGCCAAAAGTGTGCTTTAGGCGGGGGTGGTACCCTGGGCTAAAGCACGGAAAATGGCATGAGTGGCCAAAAGTGTGCTTTAGAGGGGGGTGATACCCCGGGTTAAAGCACGAAAAGTGTCATGGGAGGCCAAAAGTGTGCTTTAGAAGGGTGTAGTACCCTGGGCTAAAGCACGGAAAATGGCAAGGGAGGCCGAAAGTGTGCTTTAGAGGGGGGTAGTACCCTGGGTTAAAGCACGGAAAGTGGCGTGGGAAGCCGAAAATGTGCTTTAGTAAGGGGGGAGGTTAGAACTCTACGTCTATGCCTTCGTCCACGACCTCGTGGCAGTATTCGTTCTCGCAGGTGAAGACGCGGCCGGGGTATTTTTCGTAGATGTAGCGGTTGTGGGTGACCATGACGATGGCCGTGCCATCGGCATTCAGCTTCTGGAGCAGCTGCAGAATCTCATCGGCGGTTTCGCCGTCGAGGTTGCCGGTGGGTTCGTCGGCCAGGATGACCTTGGGCTTGTTGAGGAGAGCCCGGGCGATGGCAATGCGCTGCTGCTCGCCGCCCGAAAGCTGGTGCGGCATCTTGTGCGCCTTGGTGCTCATGCCCACAGCCTTCAGCACTTCCGTAATACGCTCGTCAATTTCCCGTTTGTCTTTCCAACCCGTAGCGCGGAGCACAAACTCCAGATTATCCTCCACAGAACGGTCCGTCAAAAGTTGGAAGTCCTGAAACACAACCCCAATCCTCCGCCTCAGGAAGGGGATATCCCGTTTATGCAAGTTAAACAGATCAAATCCGCAGGCCGTTGCTTCGCAACCTTCTGCGTCAGCATGAGAGTGATCCCCGGAGTGAGAGTGGGAGGTGCGCCCAGAGCCAGAAGGGAACTTGTTTGCAGAGTCAGAGTCGGATCTGTCGTGGGAGGTGCACCCAGAGTCAGAAAGGAACTTGTTTGCAGAGTCAGGGTTGGATCTGTCGTGGGAGGTGCGCCCAGAGTCAGAAGGGAACTTGTTTGCAGAGTCAGGGTCGGATCTGTCGTGGGAGGTGCGCTCAGAGTCAGAGCGGTTGGCACGTCCGGAGTCATCCTGAGAGTCGGCAGAGTGTTTTTTTCGGACAGGGGAACCAACTCCCACCTCATTCTCGGCTATTACGGTACGGATTATGGAGGTTTTGCCGGAGCCTACTTTTCCAACGATGTAGACCAGGTCTCCGGGCATGACGTCCATGTTGAGACCATAGAGGACCACGGTCTCTCCGTTGAGGATGTCGGCGTTTTTGAAATGGATGAGAGGATGTGCCATAAAATGTCAAATTCGCACAAATATAATCAGATTTTTTCGTAAATTTGTCAAAATATGGAAAACATGCAAAGAGTAACCACAACGCTGGTGGCGGCCCTGCTTCTGGTGCAGGGCGTGAGTGCACAGGACGTGCAGAAAGCCAGTGAATTCTATAAGCAAGGATTCTATTCCGAGGCCCTTCAGGCAGTGGAAAGAGGAGATGGAAAGGCCCTCAAGGACGGCACCGTCACCAAGGGGGACGTAGAGGCCATAAGGACGCTGTCGCTGCTGCAGTTAAAGGCCGATGGCGCCGAGCTGAAGGCCGCCGGCTTCGTCAAGCAGTTCCACGAGCATGTGCTGGTGCCGCAGGTGCGCTTCGTCTGGGCGCAGAATCTCTTCGATCAGCAGGAATACGAAAAAGCGGCCGAGCAGCTGATGCAGATCAAGCCCAAGGCCCTCCCTTCGGACCAGAGGGCCGAGTACCAGTACAAGCTGGGCTATAGTGCCTACAGCTATGGAGACTGGGAAAAAGCCAAGGAAATCCTGCCTCAGGCCACAAGACCCTATTCAGACTATACTGCACCGGCCTGCTTCACCCTGGGCTACATGAATTACGCCCAGAGCAACTTCGCCGAGGCGGAGAAGTGGTTCGCCCAGTGCCAGAACGATTTCCGTTTCCGCGAGCCCTCCCAGTTCTACATCCTGGAATGCCGCTTCAACGCCAAGGACTACGACTACGTAATCAGAAACGGTGAGAACCTCATAAACAACGTCTCCGAAGACCGCAAGTCCCGCGTGGGCCGCATCCTGAGCGAGAGCTTCCTGGTAAGGGGAGACGTGGACAAGGCCAAGGAATACTACCAGGAAAGCCTGGACGGCGAGAAGCAGACCCGGAGCGACCTCTTCCGCGCCGGCGAAATCGCCTACCTCTCCAGCGACTGGCAGGCCGCCGTTGAGAACTTCCAGAATATGGGAGACAAGGCCGATTCCCTGGGCCAGATAGCCAACTACCAGATGGGCTTCAGCTACATCCAGCTGCACAACAAAGTGGCGGCCATGGCGGCTTTCAAGGAAGCATCGGCCCAAAAATTCCAGGCCGATATTGAAGAGGACGCCTTTTACAATTACGCCAAGCTGGCCTTCGACCTGGGCAAGGATACCTATCCCTTCTCCCAGTACCTCAAGCGCTATCAGCAGCGCAACGACGCCATCTATTCCTACATGGCCATGGCGGCCCTCACCAACCACGACTACGAGGCAGCGGTAGACGCGTACGACCACATTGACGAGCTGGACGACCGCATGAAGTCCAACTACATGAAGGCGTACTTCCTGCGGGCCCGCGAGCTCATGGAAGCCGGTTCCTGGCGCCTGGCCTCGCCGCTCCTGAAATCGGCCTCCTACTACAGCCCCCGCAAGGACGGTTTCAACCAGCTCTGCCGTTATTACATGGCCGAATGCCTGTACCGCGACGGTAAGTGGGCCGATGCCAGAAACGAACTCCAGGACCTCTACAACCTCCAGGCCCTGCATCGCCGCACGGAAGGCAACCTGATCCCGTACCAGCTGGCCTACACCTACTTCAAGGAAGCCAACTACGAGCAGGCGCTCAAGTGGTTCAACAAGTACATGCAGTCCGGGACGCCCAAGATGGGGGCCGATGCCCAGACGCGCATAGCCGACTGTCACTTCTTCGCGGCAGACTATCAGACCGCCCTGGACGCCTACGAAAAGCAGCTGAGCCAGTACCCGGAGCGCAACAACCTGTATCCGCGTTATCGCGCCGGCGTGGCCAGCGGCCTTCTGGACCGCAACCGCCGCAAGATCTCCATCCTGGAGCCCGCGCTGGATGCCTCCGCCCAAACCCCGTACTACGGCGAATGCCTCTATGAACTGGGCCGCGCTTACGTAGCCGTAAAGGAAGAGGCCGATGCCATCAAGACCTTCCAAACCCTCTATAACCGCACCTCGGACCCTTCCCTGAAGGACCGCAGCCTGCTGGAACTGGGTATGATTGAACGCAACGCCGGGCGCAGCTCCCAGGCGCTGGAATACTACAAGCAGGTGGTGTCCCGCGGCGGCGAGTACCGCGAAGACGCCTTGCTGGCCATCGAGGCCATCTACCGCACCAGCAAGGATCCGGACGGCTACCTGGCCTATGTGAACAGCCTGGGCACCGCCGCCGGCCGCACCGAGGAGCAGAAGGAAGACGTCTACTTCTCCAGTGCAGAGCAGATCTTCCTCTCCGGAGACTATACCAAGGCCGCCAGCACCCTCCAGAGCTATCTGGAGCGTTATCCCGAGGCTGCCTACGCCGCCAAGGCCAACTTCTACCTGGCCGAATGCTACCGCGAGACGGGCAGCAAGGAGCAGGCCATGGACTACTACCAGAAGGCCCGCACCGCCGGGCTGGATGGTGCGCTGGCCGAATCGGCCCTCCTCCATCTGGCCACCCTGAATTACGAGACAGGCCGATACGAAGCCGCCTACGCCGCCTACGATGAGCTGCGGGAGAGTGCCAAGCTGGACGCCAACCGCCACACCGCGCTGGTGGGCCAGATGCGCAGCGCCTACCGCGCCCGCATGTGGGACGACGCCATCGTGGATGCCGGAACGGTGCTGAGCACCTTCAAGGACGCCCCGCTGGTGCGTGAGGCCCGCTATGTTAAGGCCAAGAGCCTCCTCAGCTGCAGCCGCCGCGACGAAGCCTTCAAGGAGTTCAAGGAACTGGCCAAGGAGCCTTCTACGGACGAAGGCGCCGAGGCTACGTACCTCATCATCGAAGACCTGTACAACCGGGCCCAGTTCGAGACCATCCAGAGCAAGGTGTACGCCTTCTCCGAAAAAGCCGGCGGCCAGAACTACTGGCTGGCCAAGGCCTTCATCGTGCTGGGAGACAGCTTTGCCGACCAGGGCAACACCGCCCAGGCCAAGGCCACCTTCGAGAGCATCAGGAACGGCTACACCTCCGAAGGCCCTCAGGACGACGTCCTGGATCAGGTGAACCTCCGTCTCAGTAAATTGAACTAGCTATGAAGAAAGTACTCATCATATCGGCCCTCCTGATGGGTGGAGTGGCCAGCGCCCAGAACCTGAACCCCGTGGTGGAGGTGACCAACATGTACGCCATGGAGGCGTCCGGCATCGAGAAGCCGGACCAGTTGCTCCCGCTGCCGGATTCCGTGTTCAAGTTCAACCTGGACTTCGACTACAGCGTCAAGAGCACGCCCTACAAGGGTGCCTACGAGTTCAATCCGTACCTGGTGCAGATGCGGCCGTCG
>Ga0265298_10007020_pt1 | contig 13782 bp, 18 predicted proteins | sample AusTroGonzalo_MG_3_FD_193486 | JGI IMG/M metagenome (GOLD analysis project Ga0265298, IMG submission 193486) | Bovine rumen microbial communities from tropical cattle in Woodstock, Queensland, Australia - Gonzalo_01 | ecosystem: Host-associated > Mammals > Digestive system > Stomach > Rumen ...
GTTTCAGAACTAGTGGGAGAGCTAGGAGGCAGTAGCTACACTGTAAAAGTTTTTGAGGAATGAACAGGAGTAAGACAAATTTCATAGGAACAATGGCTGTCAAGGTACTGTTATGTACCTTGACAGCCATTCTTATTTTTATTGCACTGAATGTTAGTTATGAAGTCAAAAGAGCATTGAGAAGCTATGTTGACAAGAATGAACAGGAGGTCATTCTCATAGAGAAACAATGTAGGTCTTTTGATATAGAATGGGACCAATGGAGGGGATATGGAGGCAACTTTAATCATTGATAGGGAAAATGACGGAAGATTAGTCATATCCCAAGACAAAAAGTTTGTTACAGACACTTCGATAAGTTTGTCTGGAAAGGAGATTGAAGTTATATATGCAGTCTATAAAAGAATGAAGTATAACGGAAGACATCCTGAAGACATTCTTAGATATGTCTGTGACTTGTGCAATGTTACAAGGACAGAATTGCAGAGCAGAAACAGGTCTATTGAATATACATTGCCAAGACAATTATATTGTTATGCTGCAAGAAAGTTGACAAACAGTTCATTATCCACTATAGGTGCATTTATAAAAAGAGACCATGCAACAGTAAAACATTCAGTAAAAGTAATAGAGATTTATCAAGAACTTCATTACAAAAAAGTAACTAATTTAGTAGATAACATTTTAAATTTCTTTAGCGATGGACAAGGAGAAAATAATGTCGGAAGTATCCAACATTAGTACCAATGTCCTGTTGGAATTTCCCACAGGCTTTGGAAAAACAAAATGTGCATTGGAAATAATAAAAAACAACAAGCACAATAACATTCTCATTGTAATCCCTAGACTAGTTCTTGAAAATAACTGGAATGAAGAAATAAAAAAATGGAATGCCAGCATTGACAAAGTTACATATGTGACTTATGTCTCATTGTACAAACATGCTGATATTCAATATGATGCAATTATATTTGACGAATGTCACCATTTGTCAGACAATTGTCTTGACATTGTTGACACGTTAAAGTATAAACAAGCTATTCTTCTTTCAGCTACAGTCTCAAGAAACAAATGGTATGACATTCTTTCTGTCTTTAAATCCATAGTAAGAAAAAGAATTTCCTTGCAACAGGCAGTTGAGGGGGAGATATTGCCTTCTCCTCAAATTATACTTGTACCTTTAAAACTTGATACAACTACAAAAAGTTGTGTGTTTGAGAAGGGTAAAGGTAAGACAAGGATTGAATGTGACTATGCAGATAGATGGAAATATATCAGAGATTCCAAATATAGGGTTGTAGTACATTGTACTCCAGCACAATATCATTTGGAACTTACACAAATGGTGGAATGGTATAAGAGAGCTTCGTTCAGCAAGCCTGCAATGAAAAATCTATGGCTACATAAGGCAGGAGAAAGATTAAGATGGCTTTCAAAGGTAAAAGAGGAGCAGATTCTCAAACTTATAAAGTCAGATATGATGAAAGACCAGAGGTTTTTAATATTCTGCTCAAGTATAGAGCAGACAGAATTGTTTGGAAATGCCGTAAACAGCAATAAGACAGAGCAGACTGAATTGCAGAAGTTCAATGAAGGCAAAATAAATTATATTTCTGCCTGTAATATGCTTGATGAAGGTATAAATATCACTTCTTGTAAATATGGAATCTTTGCAGGTCTTAATTCTTCCGACAGAATGATTATTCAAAAAGGAGGAAGAATCTTAAGACATCCAGAGCCAGTCTTAATCATACCATATTTTATAGGTACAAGGGATGAAGAGATAAAAGACAAGATGATTGTAAATTACAATCCTAATTTAATAGTAACAATTAACGATTTAAATAATTTAAAATTATGAAAGTAGTAATTAAAAACAAAAAATTCATTACAAATGCAAATGTAGTAATATGCATACTTGAAGCTGGTCTAGATTCTAGTTGGTGTGACACAGATGATGTAGAAGTAACAACTGTTCAAATTACAGGTGATAAAAGACAGAAAATAAACGGTAATGGAAATCCTGCTTATAGAAGATTGCATTTCAAAGGTGTTGCAAAATGCAATGCAAATGATACTTTTAATGAAATTGTAGGCAAGAATATTGCTGAAAAAAGAGCAATGATTAAACTATATTCTTACTACAAAAAATTCATAAAGGAATGTTGTGAAAAAGCAGAAAAGAATTTAAATAAATTCAAAGCACTCAAAGATTCTTTAGAAGAAAAGGAAAATACCATTGATTCCGAGCTAATAACTCTTTTAATGGAAGTATAGTCATGAAGATTACCATAGACGATAAAATTGTAGAACAGAAAGGACTCTCTTTAGAGGAATTTCTGTTCTTACTTTTTATGAAGATTAGTAATACTTCTCATTCGGAAATCTTTGAAAAACTACTTCAAGAAAATAAAATCTATTATAACAATGAAGCTAAGCAAACATTGTTGATGGATAAAACTGACGATTTAGTGCAAACTATCTTGTTAGATAGTGAAAAGTCCAAACCTGAAATAGAAAGAGAGGAACTTCTTGCCATAAAAATGCAGGAAATATTTCCACAAGGAAAGAAAGAAGGAACTTCTCAATATTTTAGAGGAAATAAAAAGGAAGTTACTTTAAAAATAAAGAAATTTCTGAAATTATATGGACATTATACTGACGAGCAGATTCTTGAAGCAACTCGGAAATATGTAGATTCATTTAATGGAAATTATACATATATGCGTGTGTTGAAATATTTCATTATCAAAGATGTCAGAAAACAAGGAGAAGAAGGTGCATATATAGAACAAGTCAGTGAACTTGCTTCTTATCTTGAAAATGCAGGACAGGAAAATTATAACAATGATTGGACTGCCCAATTAAAATAAGAACATGGAAGAAACATTAATCGGTAGGGTGTTAAAAACCCTTAAGGAAAGAAGGGAGAAGGTATTAAGAGGTGAAATAAACTGCATACCTTCTCCTTTTACAAGATTTAGAAGTGAATTTGCAGGCATAGAGCAAGGAAGATATTATCTGGTAAGTGGAAATACAAAAGCTGCAAAAACCCAACTTACCAGTTATTTGTTCTTATTCAGCCCTATATTGTATGCATATCAAAACTCTGATAAGATAAAAGTGACGTATTTCTATTATCCTCTGGAGGAAACTCCAGAAGAAATCATGTTGAGATTTATGTCCTTTCTTCTTAACAGATTGTCAAAGAACACAATACATGTAAGCCCAGAAGATTTAAAATCCACAAGGGAAGACAGAGTGTTGCCGCAAGAAGTCTTGGATTTGCTTGAAAGTGACGAATATATGCTCATAATGAAATATTTTGAAGAGCATGTACATTTTAAAACCAGCAGAAATCCGACTGGTATTTGGAAAGACCTGAAAGCTTATGTGAATGAATGTGGAGAACCTTTCTATAAGGACATTACCATTAAGGACGAGTTTAGTAATACCAAAGTAGTCAAGCAGTTTGACTATTTTGTGCCTAACAATCCTAATGAATATGTATTTATAATAGTTGACCACGTATCTTTGATAGAATGTGAGAGAAGTATGGACTTAAGAACTTCAATCAATAAATTGTCCGAGTATATGATTATATTAAGGAATAGATACAAATTTATTCCTGTAATTGTACAGCAGCAAAGTGTTGAAACAAGTAATCTTGAAGCATTTAAGGCAAACAAGATTAGACCTACTATGGCTGGATTAAGCGATAGTAAGTATACTGGCAAGGATTGTTCCTTAATGTTCGGTATAACAAACCCATTTGCTTTTGAGCTTCCTTCATATCTTGGATATGATATTACCAAGTTAAAAAGTAATGCAAGATTTGTAGAAATAGTTCTCAACAGGCATGGGCAATCCAATGGAATATGTCCCTTGTTCTTTGATGGTGCGACTTGTACTTTCAAGGAACTGCCTCTTCCAGAAGACAAGGTGAATATGCAGAAAGTATATGACTTTATTAAGAATGGATGTGTGGAGAAGACAAATGCCTTCATTCATTTTATTTATACAAGTATTAAACATTTAATCAAGTAGTTATGGCAAATGTATGTATGCTATTAGGAAAGAGTGGAACAGGTAAATCCACAAGTATCAAGAACTTAAAACCTGAAGAAACAATCATTTTTAACACTTTGAAGAAAAGATTGCCTTTTAAAGGCAGTCAGGCTGTGTATAATTCTGAAAAGAAAAATCTTTTCAATGTAGACAGTTACACAGGTCTTATCAATTTGCTTCAAAATGTGAATGAGAAGGCACTGCATTGTAAGAATGTAATCATAGATGATATGATTTACATTATGCGTAAGGAATATTTCCAACGTGCCAAAGAAACTGGGTATGCAAAATATACGGAATTAGCACAACATTTTCAACAAATCATTCAGACTTGTGAAAATATGAGAGACGACATTAATGTCTTCTTTATATTGCATAGTGAGGATATTCAGTCCGATAAGATTACAACAGGTTATAAAGTGTCAACAATAGGTTCTTTGATTGACAATCAATATAATCCTGTTGAGGTGGTGCCTATGGTATTGTATAGTGCAATCCAATATGATGACAAGGGTAACGCCACATATGGATTCTATACTCATAGAACTATGATGGGAGGAGTTGAAATTCCTGCAAAATCTCCAGCAGATATGTTTGAAGAGGATTTCATTCCGAATGATTTAAGTATCGTAATTCAAAAAATGAACGAATATTATGGCTAAGGAAATAACAATACAACAACCTATTAAAAAATGGGAAGCATTTGATGGAACACAATTTAACATAAAAGAAGAATGCCAGAAATATGAAAATGCAGCCATCAATGTTGTAAAGAAAAGACTAATGGAAAAATCTGTCAGAGAACTTACTGCAGCAGAACTTGACTGTCTTGAAAGTGGTTTAGGAGATGATAACACTGGATATTTGTTAAAGAATGAATGTTTTGACGATATTCAGATGTTCCAATCATTATATAACTGTCCTTTGTTTGATGAGAAATATAAGGCATGTCCTTTTATTATGGTACAGTCAAATTATGACAATCATGTATGGTTCTTAAATTTAGCTTCAAAAATAAACTTGTTAAATCATTTAATTGAAGAACTCAATGGATAACATGGAAGAAACAGAGGCTATGCTAGCCTTGATTTATGGTAAAATGTATTAAACTAACAAATAAAAACAATAATATTATGAGTAAAAAAGAATTTTCAAAATTTGAGATTGCAGCAATCAAAAGGACTGCACAAAATTGTGCTGGAATGATTGCAAAATTTGACAAAATTTCAGAAAAAATTGCTATCTTGCAAGCAGAAAAGGAGAGTATTGAAAAGCAGATAGCCCATTGGGACGCTCCTATTGTGGAAATGACAGGACATCATGTAATGGACTTGGTTGAAAGAGAAAGAGTCAAGACAGGTAAAGACAAAGACGGTAATGACATCTATGGTTCAAAATGGGTATTGAAATATCCTGAAACAGTAATCCCTGTGGAAGGTTCTGACACAGATGTAGACACTACGCCTGACACAAAACCTGAAGAAGAGGTTGTTGAAGAGCAACCTAAAGAAGACAATGAATTAGATGATGAAGACATTAAATTTTAAAAATATAGTATTATGGCATTAGCAGGAGGAAAAGAAAGTAGAGAAGAATTGGAGATAAAACGCTATGTAGGTGTTGCTCCAGTATATGTTCTTGCAGTAAATCCGACTAAAGAACAATTGTCTGAAATTTATGGAAGGGACGTTGAAAAAGACCCTGAATATATTACAGAAAAAGACAATGTAAAAACTGCAAGAATTGATTTCATTCTTAAGACGAATGAAAATAGATGTAACGGTGTAAAACTTATTACAAAGATGTCTTTCTTTGTGAAAGATGCCTTCAGATATAATAAGGATAACACAAAGACCATGGTTATTGACAAGTATGGAAGAACTGCATGGGCTACGAAGGAAGAGTTGAAGAACAAAACTATTCCACAATATAGCAGTGGACCTGCAAACATTGACCAAGATTATCGTCAATGCTATGATGGTGAGGACTTATTGACAGACTTCATCAAGACTTATTTGGAGATTCCTAATGTGCAGAAGTATGACTCAAAGACTGGCAAATGGTATATGGTGGATAATCCAAAAGAAAGTGAGGCAAGACTTGACCATGTTGCAGATTATTTCAAAGGTAACTTTAAAGAACTTGAAGATGCTTTGAAAATGCAACCAAGCAATCAGGTAAAAGTATTGATTGGAGTCAAGACTACCGATGAAAACAAACAGTTCCAAGATGTATTTACTCAAAAAGTATTGCACAGCAACGCTACAAAATATGATTCTTTAGGAGCAGCTTTGGCTGAAAAGAAATCTAACGGAGCTTATGCAAATACAGAATTTGAAGTATGTACATTAAAGGAATATGGGGTAACTCCTACTAATTTTGGAACAGAACCACCAGCTATAGAAGACCCTCTTTGGTAAACAATGCTTGCAAAAGGACATGAAAATATAGCAGATTATAAAACAGTCTCTGAAGGAGCTGTATTAAGTTATTATTTGGGTATAACACGCATACCCTGTCTTATACAAAATCCTTTGAGAAAAGATACTCATCCATCATTGGGGTTTTTCTCCTTTGATGGAAAGAGAATCTTTTACAAAGATTTTGCAACAGGTGACAAAGGGGGAGTCTTTGATTTCCTGCAAAAATTATGGTGCTGTTCATATGCAGATGTTATGAGTAGGATAGAAAAAGATAATCTTACTGATAATGTGCAGATAAAAAAATCAGTGTCAAAATTAAGGATATTCAAGACAAAAGAAGGAGAAAGACATACTGAAGTCATGTGCAAGACAAGGGAATGGAGGGATTATGACTTGGAATATTGGAATACTTTCGGCATAAGTAAAAAATGGTTACAGTATGCAGAAGTATATCCTATAAGTCATACGATTATAAAAAAGGAAACCTCAACTTACACATTCCCAGCACAAAAATATGCCTATGCTTATGTAGAAAGGAAAGAAGGCAAGGTTACAATCAAGATATACCAACCTCTTGTAGAGGATAAAAGGTATAAATGGATAAATGGACATGACGGAAGTGTAGTTTCGCTGTGGAGCAAAATACCACAAAGAGGTCAGAAAGTGGTGATTTGTTCCTCACTCAAAGATGCCTTGTGTTTGTGGGCTAATTGTAAGATTCCAGCACTTGCAATGCAGGGGGAAGGGTATTTTATGAGTGAAACGGCAAAAAAAGTATTAAGAGAAAGGTATGAACAAATCTATTGTCTTTTTGATAATGATGAGGCAGGATTAAAAGACGGGGAGAAATTCTCAAAAGACAGTGGGTTTAAAAATATAGTGTTACCTAAAATTAATAATGCAAAAGATATTGCAGACTTATACAAGTCCTTACAGGACAAAAATCAATTTATTCAAATTATTAACAATCTTTTAAATTAAAGAAAAATGGAAAAGAGAATCATCACAATTGTATCAACTGCAAACTCAAATAAAGTTGAATTGGAAACTGATGCTGCGACATTAGGAGAATTGAAAGCAGCAATGAGACAAGCTAACATTGCTTATGAAGGAATGACTTTCTATGAAGGTCTTACAAAGTCTGAATTAGTAGATGACGCTTCATTGTTGCCTCATGATGTTGTAAGAAATGGTCAGACTACCAACAATTTGGTATTCATGTTGACCAATACAAACAAGAAAATCCGTTCTGGCTATGACAGATTGGAACTTTACAATATCATCAAGGAAAAAGGTCTTGCAGAAGAGTGTAAGAAAAAATTCGGAAAGAACTTCACAATGTGTAAGACTTCTGAATTGGAAGATTTGGTAAATTCATGTTGTGGTGCATCAAAGAATGGACAACCAGCTCCTAAGAAACCTACTGCACAAAAAGAAGAAAAACAAGAAACTGCTAATAATTCAACTCAACAAGAATTAACGGCATTGTCAATGGGATTTAACAAACTTCTTGAAATTCTTGAAGACAATGATGTTATTGACGAGGATGATGTTGAAGAAATCAAGAGTCGCATGATTGTAAGGGAAGGGAATGAAAAAGCTCTTTATAAGAATGAAGAGATTAACGATATGTTCTCATTCTTGAAGAGATAAAAAAAACACTAAGTTTCATTAAGGGTAAGGAGGTGTAATACTTCCTTACCCTTTTTTATTTATAATATGGAAGATACTAAAACCACTTTTGAAAAGTTATTTAACGAAAGTATCTCAAAAGCACTGGAAGTATACGATTCTTTCAAGGAATATTATGGACCTGAAAATGTTGACATTCAACAATTAAACTCATTTGAAACCTTTTGGAAAAATAATAGTGGAATTTCCATTAACATATTTCCAAAATATAAAGATAAGGTTAATGAGGACATTGAAGCTCAGTTGAACTCATTGGCAAGTACAGCAATAAAGGATGTGCCTGCAGAAGTACTGCAATATTACAACATACAAGAAGGATTAAAATTCTTATATCATCCTATAATCTTAGTTCATTGGAAAGAAGTAACTGTTACAAATGAACATGACAGAAGTATAGTCATACAAGAACTATATGCCAAAACAGAAATATCATTAGATGGAAAGATAGCAGGCAAGCCTAAATTTCAAAGAACTACGTATACACAAGAGCAGTGGGTTAGTAACTATATGCACAGTCATATAGATTCTATATATAAGTCTAATCTTACTGCTTGGAGAGATAGCTGTCTTGGAACAGGTCCAATAAGAGATACTATTGCAAAACTTACACAGTTCTTTGATAAGAACTTTTGGGATTTATATTGTTTGGAGTTGGATAAATATGTCCATGTAGAATCTTTGGATGGAACTCCTTACAGATATTTGGAAGATGTAGGAAATGGAAATCCATACGGTTATTCTGAAGACTATTCAATTCCAAAAGGATATGTGAATTGGAATGAAATTACACGAATTACCGCAACATATCCTATAATGCCAAAACAAGCATGGAATGAGTTTTTTGAATATCTTATCAATACTTCTAATTTTAAATTTCACTTTACAAATCAATATTATCTGGCAATGACATATCCTAAATTTGTCATTTATGTCAGCAATAAATTCATAGATTGGTTTAATTACAAGTTTCAAAATGATGGGTCAAAAACCCTTCAAGCATTGTTAAATACTCGTGTATTAGCTCAAGGAATATGGAGAAATAATCATTTGCTTCAAAATGACGAAAATCCAAGAAATAATGACTTTAATGCATTTGAACAAAAATATAACAACTTGGTGAAATTTAAAAAACAGACAATAGGATTAAAGATATTAAGAGTAACTTCGGAAAATACAAATAAGGTTATATTATTAAACCGTTATGTAATAAGTTATTTATATTATAAAATTATTGAAATTGTAAACAATGAGCAAAGAACAGACTATAAACGAGAAAGATAAGACAAGAGTCTTATTACAGTTGCTGAAGAGCAAAAAGACCTATAAAATGGTCATACCAGAGAAAGTTGAAGACAAGATAAGGTTCTTATGCGACAAAATTCATGATGTTGAATGGTCAGGAACATTATTTTATAGTGTGGAAGGAACATTTGAAGAAGATAATCTCGTTGTAACATGTGTTGACTTGTGTCTTATGGATATAGGAACAGCAGCATATACAGAATTTAATATGTCTCCAGATGTCATTTCATATATGGCTGATAATCCTGAACTGTTGGACTGTAAGACTGGCTTAATTCATTCACATAACAACATGTCCACATTTTTCAGTGGAACAGATACTTCAACATTGCAGGAAGAAGGTACTGACAGAAATCATTTTGTATCCCTAATTGTCAATAATGCAGGTACTTATACTGCAGGTATAACTCAAAAAGTCACTTATGAAAAAGACATTAATGAGGTGATAAGCAGCTGTACTTATGGTGGTAAGCCAATAACACAAAAACAACAATATAAGGAAAGTACCGAAAAGATTGTATGGTATGAGCTGGATATAGAAAAGCCTTCTACAAAAGCAGAACACAAGGATTTGGATGAAAGAATCGAAGAAATCAAAAAGAAGAAAGCTGCTTTGCCATATAGTGGCTATAGAGGAGGTTATGACCCGTTACTTCATGATAATCCATCAAGAATGACTGCTGGAACATCACAATCTCCATGGCATTTCTCCCACCATAACCAATCTCCCAAACAACCAAGACAAGGAAATTTGTTTAAAGGATGGGATGATTGGGATGACGATGATGCAATCTCTTTTCAACAAGTTATGCAACCTGATAAAAAGAAAAATAAAAAGAAGGATGAGATAGACATACCTTATGCTGGAACATATAGTCAAGTACTTATAGAAAGAGCTGCCAAACAACTTGTTACAGGCAGTTATCTTTGTCCAAATGAAGAATCAATAGATTTGAAGTCTTGGGTAAAGAACATGCCTGCTTTGTATAGAAAGAGATTTGGAGACCTAAGTGACCCTGATTGTAAATCAGCTTTTGAGAATTGGGCTGACCTTATGGCTCAGTATGTACTTGAAAATGACCTTGACCCTGCATTTGTAGGAATGGATGATGAGGAAGAAATTAGTAACAAGGCTTTTGATTTGGCATGCTATCTTGATGCTTTGGAAGAGAACAAGAACGAGTATTTGAATATAATAATTGAGTCAGTAACTAATTATGTACTATAATGGAAACTTTAACACAAGAAGAACAAGAATTGTTAAACCAGGCTATTGAAGAAAATGACTATAAACATATTATTCCTACAAACTCAAGAACTTTGTCAAGAAATGTGGCACAAAGCAGGTTTACTGCAGCTGAATGGTATGAAAAAGTCAAAGAACAGAATGTAATTCTTGCAGGTTGTGGAGGAATAGGAAGTTATACAGGCTTTTTACTCGCAAGACTTGGTATTAACAGTATATGCTTATATGACAGTGATGTTGTCGGAGAAGAGAATATGTCTGGACAATTATTCGGAAGAAATGAAATAGGAAGGAATAAAGCAACTGCCTTGGCAACTTTTATGAGAGAATATGCCGACATGACAAACACTACAATCACTTCAATAAGTAGTAACTATACTGCAGAAGTAGGCAGAACAGCTGATATAATGATTTGTGGATTTGACAACATGGCTGCAAGAAAGATTTTCTTTCGGAAATGGATGGAACATCTCAAATATTATACACAAGACAAGTCTAAATGTCTATATATTGACGGTAGGTTGGCAGCAGAAGAATTTCAAATCTTTTGTATAAAAGGAGATGACGAGTTGGCACAGAAAACTTATGCAAAGGAATGGCTGTTTGATGATAATGAAGCTGAAGAAACCGTTTGTAGTTATAAACAGACTACTTTCTGTGCAAATATGATTGCTTCATATATGATTAACTGCTTTGTCAATTTCCTATCAAATCAAAACGAAAGGATTATAGACAGAAGTGTTCCTTTTATGATATATTTTGATGCAAAACAACTGATGTTTAAAACTACTGAATCATGGCAGCTATAGGAACAATAGGAAATCATGCAGCTAGTTGGCTTTCTTGGTGTAGTACCAATTACATAACAACTTATGGAGTAAGAAGTAATGTTGATATGGTTGATAATAAATTCGGACTATATTTAAAGGCTATAGACTATGGTGATAATAAGTTGGAAATTCCATGTTTCATATGTAATCCTATCACCATAAAAGACCCTGTTCCGTTACATATATATGACGATAACTACGTAGTAAGCAGAAGAAGTGCAGACGTGGTATTTAGGGACGGACGTGGAAATATCGTCAAGGCAAAACTTAAAGACAAAATTTACTATATAGGACGAGGAGTTCTTTTTAATTCTGTCTTAGAGCCATTATTACTTCTAGTAGGAAAAAGCCATAAAATTGATAATTCAAGCTTGAGATTAGATGAGTTAAAAATATATTGTAATCCACAAGTGTTTGCAGATATGCAGGACACTATGAACAAGTATATTATAACTCATATCTTGTCAGGTCTTTTGAAGGAAGAATTTACTTATTATTATGGCTATCATAATGATATGCCAAGACATAAATATGAAATTTGTGTAAGTAATGACATATTTAAGTTCTTTGAAATTCCTAAACTTTCCGAAGAAGATTTAAACCAAACTTGCAACAAGATATTAAGAAATAACATAAACAAGCTAAAAGTAAGATTATGAAAAAGTAAATGGGCAAATACAACAATAAACAAATAGAATATGAAGGATTGTCTTTTGATTCCATGACAGAAGTATCTGTCTATAAACATTTGAAGAAAGAAGGATTCAATCCTTTAAGAGAACCAGTCAAATATGTAATATGGGAAGGGTTTAGACCTACCGTCCCATTTTATAATAGAAGCTTAAAAACAAAAATGCTTGTTTTGGTGAAGGATAAGATACAAAACATAACCTATACCCCAGACTTTCAATTCACACATGCTGGATATACGGTGATTATAGAAGTCAAGGGTAAGGAGAATGACGTATTTCCTTATAAGAAGAAACTTTTCAGAAAATTGCTGGAATCTTATGGAAAAGTAATATTCTTTGAAATACGTACAATCAGACAACTAAAACAGGCAATAACAATTATAAAGGAGTTAAAAGATGAAGCAACTGAATGAAATTGCATGGAATGTAACAGAGGAAGAATACAGGGAAAGTCAAATATTTTCATATTCACTCCTTGCAAAATATGAGAGAGGAGGGTTTAACATACTCAAATCTTTACTGGAAAAGGAGGAAAGTCCTGCATTGTCTTTTGGAAGTCTTGTTGACTGTATGTTGACAGACCATAAAAGATTTGACAAGGATTATTATGTGGCTGACTTACCTGCATTATCAGAAACCTTGATGGCTATAGCCATTGAGTTGAAAATCTACGGTTCATCCTGCACTGATGAAAATATTCTTATGGTAGCTGACAATCACGAATACTATAAGAATTGGAAACCTGAAACAAGAATTAAGAGTATCAGGGAGAAGTGCGGAGATTATCTTGAAATATTCAAAGCAGCAGGAGACCGTGAGATTATAAATTCTCAAACTTATATCAAAGCTTCAAATTGTGTTCAGGCAATAAAGACAAATCCTGCAACAAAGATTTATTTTATGTCATATGGAGAGCTTAATCCTTTTGATAGTGTGATAAAATATACAAACTACTATCAATTGAAATTCAAAGCTACTTTAGATGACGGAATAACATATAAATGTATGTTTGACTGTCTGCAAATAAATTGGATGGATAAGACTATCCAACCAATTGACTTAAAGACTACAGGAAAACCTGAATGGGAATTTGCAGACTCTTTTGTAAAATGGTCTTATCAGATACAGGCAAGATTATATTGCAGAATATTGAAGCAATGTCTTAAAGGTACGGAGTATGAAGAATACAAGATTTTACCTTTTAAGTTTGTAGTAGTAAATGACCAGACTTTGACACCTTTAGTATGGGGATATTCAGACTATGACAAAATTGGAACTCTTGAATATAACAATGATGTAATATTCAGAGACCCGTTTGAAATAGCTGGAGAGCTTGCTCATTATCTAAAGGATACTCCTAAAGTTCCAGATGGAATTTTAGAAAATGAAACTAATAATCTTGTAACCTATTTAAATGTAAGAAGATGAAATTAAAAATAAGAGTGAAATGTAGAGAGGGAATATGTCTTCCGACAAGTATAGATAAAGGAGATTGGGTGGATTTGCATGCTGCAAGGAGCGTAGTGCTG
>Ga0265298_10007021_pt1 | contig 13780 bp, 13 predicted proteins | sample AusTroGonzalo_MG_3_FD_193486 | JGI IMG/M metagenome (GOLD analysis project Ga0265298, IMG submission 193486) | Bovine rumen microbial communities from tropical cattle in Woodstock, Queensland, Australia - Gonzalo_01 | ecosystem: Host-associated > Mammals > Digestive system > Stomach > Rumen ...
GTGCTCGCACACAAAATACAAAAATAGCTATTTTTCTTGTGATTTCACGAACTTTGCACAGCAAACACATAACGAATCAAGACGAAATGAGCATGATACCCTTAAGGGCAATTGGGATAGTATGTTCTTTAAAAACCATTATTTGGGTTAAAAAAGAATAAATTCTTTTTGTCCTTCGATGGGTTTTCACTAACTTTGCAGTCGAAAACTGAATATTATGGGATTAAAGAAGTATTTCAAAGGTAAGACAGGCTTGATATTCTGGATCAACGTCGTATTGGCACTTGGTCTTCTGTTCTGCATTCCTGTCATCGCCTTCAACACACTTGATTCGTATACCAATCATGGTGAGAAGGTCAGTGTACCCTCTGTGATTGGCAAATCATTTCGCGAAGCTGCACAGACCCTAGAAAAAAGCGGTTTTGCGGCTATCATCACTGACTCTACCTACAGAAAGTCTGCAAAGCCTGGATCGGTTCTTGAGCAGACTCCTAAATCGGGAACTTTGATTAAGAGCGGCAGAATCGTCTATTTGACGGTCAACCTCAAAGGTGAACCTCTTGTGAAAATGCCTGACTTGGTTGGAAACTGTTCGTTCCGTGAGGCAGAAATCACGCTTAAATCACTTGGATTCAAACTGACGGCACCCCAATATATAGAAGGTGCTGATAAAGACCAGATACTAAGAATCAAACAAGGCAAACGAGAAGTACATGCAGGGGAATCGATTTCGCGTGAACGTGCTCTGACACTTTATGTTGGTGCAGGTGAAATCGAAGAGGATTCACTGTACTTTGAAGATGGAGACGAAGACTACGACATCGATTCAGACATCAGTGAGAGCAACTTCGATGTGCAACTGTAAGGACATAGAAGAACTGGATAATCTGGACGAACTGGACATCGAAGGTATGGATGCTGACGATGAAGAGTCATCGCCATTGTACGAGCATTATCGCATTGTAGCAGATGCCAAACAAGGGTTGATGCGAGTTGACAAGTTCCTCATCGACCATCTGGCAAACATCCCACGCAATCGCATTCAGAAAGCGGCTGATGCCGGGTTCATCATGTGCAATGACAAACCCATCAAGCGCAGCTACAAGGTGAAGCCCTTCGACGTCATACGGGTGATGCTCAACCGTCCTCTGTATAGCAATAAAATCATGCCTGAGGACATTCCTCTCGACATTGTTTATGAAGATAATCATCTGATGGTGGTGAACAAAGCGGCAGGAATGGTGGTGCATCCAGGACACGGCAATTGGCATGCTACATTGCTGCACGCCCTTGCCTGGCACTTGAAGGACAAACCGCAATATGACATTAACAACCCAGAGATAGGTTTGGTGCACAGAATAGACAAGGACACAAGCGGCTTACTAGTTATTGCCAAGACGCCAGAAGCCAAAACCAGTTTGGGCCTGCAGTTCTTCAATAAAACCACTAAACGTGAATACAATGCACTGGTGTGGGGGAACTTTACGGAAGACGAAGGGAGAATCGAAGGCAACATCGCTCGAAATCCAAAGGACAGGATGCAGATGGCGACCTTTTCGCCCGATTCAGGCATCGGCAAACATGCAGTGACCCACTATTATGTACAGGAACGCTTTGGCTACACTACATTGGTAAAGTGTATTCTGGAAACAGGACGTACCCACCAGATTCGTGCCCACATGAAGCATATAGGACACACCTTGTTTAACGACGAAAGATATGGAGGTGATCAAATCCTGAAAGGAACCACCTTTGCTAAGTATCGTCAGTTTGTTGAGAATTGTTTTAAAGTTTGTCCCCGTCAGGCACTCCATGCTAAGACTCTAGGGTTCGTTCACCCTGCTACAGGCAAGGAGATGATGTTCTCCTCAGAGCTTCCGCTCGATATGCAGGCACTTATCGAAAAATGGCGAGGACTTAATAAAGTTGATAGTTAAGAGATTAGAAAATGAAACCAATCATAGCAATCATAGCAGGAGGCGATTCATCAGAGCATGATGTCTCACTCCGTAGTGCGGAAGGCATTAGTTCATGGCTCGACCGCAATAAATTTATTGTATACACCATTGAGGTGAAAGGGCTGGTATGGACAGCCTATCTCCAAGACGGTTCAACAGCAGAAGTCAGTCGTCACGATTTCTCATTCATAGAAAACGGGAAAAAAGTAAAGCCCGACTTTGCTTACATCACCATACATGGCACACCAGGCGAAAACGGAATCTTGCAAGGATATTTCGACCTGTTACATATTCCATATTCAAGTTGCAGTCTGCTTGTGGCAGCACTTACCTTTGACAAGTTTACGCTCAACCAATACTTGAAAGGATTTGGCGTAAAGATTGCGGAATCGATATTGCTGCGTAAAAGCCAGACAATAACAGATGAAGAAGTGTCTGAGAAAATTGGACTTCCTTGTTTCATCAAACCGAATGGTTCGGGTAGTAGCTTTGGTGTAACCCGATGTACGAAGAAAGAAGATATCCAGAAGGCTATCGATTTTGCACGTAAGGAAAGTGATGACGTGATGATTGAGGCAGAACTCAAGGGAACAGAAATTGCGAATGGGGTATATAAAAAGAAGAATGGTGAGGTATATGTATTGCCGATTACTGAAGTTGTCAGTGAGAACGAGTTCTTCGACTTTGATGCTAAATACAATGGGCAAGTGACAGAAATCACTCCTGCTCGTCTCTCGGACGATACGACCCAGCGTGTGAAAGCACTCACAAAAGCAATCTATACCATCTTGGGTGGTAGCGGTATTATGCGAGTTGACTATATCATCACCCAAAATGAGGGACAGGATGTCATAAACCTGCTCGAGATCAATGCTACACCAGGTATGACTCAGACATCGTTCATCCCACAACAAGCTCATGCTGACGGATTGGAGATGACAGACATCCTCACAGAAATCGTTGAAGAAAAACTAAATGGTAAATGATATGACAGACATCCACGAATTTGATGACATCAGACCTTTCCTTCCGGAAGAACTTCCAGCAGCTTACGACCGTCTTTTGAACGATGAACGGTTCAAGGCTATCTTACCGATTGTCTATCCGGGAGTGCCATTTGAAAAGGTCGCTGCAATGATACGCTCAGGAAAGACCAATCTCGAGTTTCAGATAACCTGCATTTACCCAGTCATCCAAGGCTTGTTGGCCAAAGCAAGCAAAGGATTGACAGCAGATTTTGCATCGCTCAGTGGTGACGGATATACTTTTATCTCCAACCATCGTGATATCGTGCTTGACTCTGCGCTGCTTGATTTCGCTTTGGTTGACGAGCATCATGATACCGTAGAGATAGCTATAGGAGACAATCTGCTAGTCTATCCTTGGATTAAAGATCTGGTGCGCATCAATCGTTCGTTCATCGTACAACGTGCACTCACCATGCGTCAGATGTTGATGGCATCAGCCAAGATGTCGAAATACATGCACTACGTAATTGGGGAGAAAGGTGGCAATTTGTGGATTGCACAGCGTGAAGGACGAGCAAAAGACAGCGATGACCGCACACAAGACAGTGTGTTGAAGATGTTAGCCATCAGTGGCGATAAAGATGTGATTCAAAATCTTAAGTCGCTCAATATCGTTCCATTGGCCATCTCATACGAGTATGATCCATGTGACTATCTCAAAGCTGAGGAGTTCCAGAACAAACGCGATATTGAGGGTTTCAAGAAAAGTCAGCAGGACGACTTGGATAATATGAGCATCGGTATTTTTGGTTATAAAGGTCATATTCACTATCATGCAGCCCCATGTATTAATGACTGGCTCGACACTCTTGATGCTGAGATGCCGAAGTCAGAATTGTTCCCATTAATCGCAGCACATATCGACGAAGAGATACATGCTCATTATCGACTCTATCCATGTAACCTTGCTGCTGCAGGTATGGAAGTGTCAGCAGAAGAGAAGGCGGCCTTTGATGCCTATCTTAACCAACAGTTGGCAAAAGTAACCATTGAGCACCCAGATATGGACTTTTTGCGTGAACGTATGGTCACCATGTATGCTAATCCTGCGAGAAACCAAATGGCGAGCAAAGCGAAAAAATGAAATTTGTATGAAGACAACGAGAACAGATTATCAAGCGAGAAGTTTTAGTATGATGGGTTCTTTACTAATCACACTTATCGGACTATGTCTGTTTTTCATTTCTTGCAACTCAGATGATGCGCAGGTTCCTAGTTACTATGTCAATCTGGTTGAAGCAGATACGAATCACGACACTCTAGTGACAGTGGTAAGGATGGATAATGGGACGACCTATAACGTGACTCAAGAGATTAAGGCCACAATTCCTGACACAACTTATCGTTGCATGTGTTCGTATGCTGTTGAGGATGAGCAGTTTACCGTGTATTCGCTGAGTCATATCTTCTCTGCACGTCCACATAAGGCGGAGGATTTTGATACACTCATCACCGACCCTGTAAAGTTCATTAGCAGTTGGCGATCGGGTGGTTATTTGAATATACAGATAGGTGTGATGACAACAGATGCCGATTATCATAGATTTGCGTTTTGTGAAGATAGTATTGGGGACAAGGGTGCATACAAGACAGTTTATTTCACATTGCTACACCAACGTCCAAATAAAGATGCTGAATCTTATACAGAAGAGATGTTTCTCAGTATACCCATCTCCTCATACACTGACTGTGATTCATTTGCCATCAGTATGCAGACATATGATGGATTGCGACAAGTAGTAAGATAAAAAAATGTTCAAATATAAATATAAACAAAATGAAAACTTACAAAATCATTAACAATGTGATAGGTTGGATCGTTTTTGCAATAGCAGCTTTTACCTATTGCTCTACGATTGAACCTACAGCTAGTTTTTGGGATTGTCCGGAATTCATTAGTACAGCTGCAAAGCTGGAAGTTGGACACCCACCTGGCGCACCATTTTTCATGCTCGTAGGAAATCTGTTTTCACAATTTGCGAGCGACCCAACTCAGATTGCCAAAATGGTCAACACAATGTCAGCGCTTTTGAGTGCCGGATGTATTCTCTTCCTCTTCTGGTCGGTAACCCATCTGGCAAAGAAGTTGATTTGTGAAGATGACGAGCAGTTGTCTATTGGCAAGATTATCGCCATCATGGCAAGTGGTATTGGTGGTGCACTTATTTATACTTGGAGCGATACTTTCTGGTTCAGTGCCGTTGAAGGTGAAGTATATGCTTTCTCGTCATTCCTTACGGCTCTTGTATTCTGGTTGATACTGAAGTGGGAAAACAAAGCTGACGAGAGTGGTAGTGACCGTTGGTTGATTCTCATCGCCTACTTGGTTGGTTTGTCCATAGGTGTACACCTCCTCAACTTGTTGTGTATCCCAGCGATGGTTCTTGTGTATTACTACAAACGCGCAAAGAATCCGAACGGAAAAGGTTCGCTCATCGCACTTGGCATATCAGTCATCATCATCGCAGCTGTATTGTATGGAATCGTTCCTGGTATCATGAAAGTGGGTGGGTGGTTCGAACTATTGTTCGTTAACACGCTTGGCATGTCGTTCAACACAGGTCTTTATGTTTATCTTGTGTTGTTGGTTGCATGTCTTGTATGGGCCATCATAGAAACGACGAAAGCCCTCAACAAGACACGTATGAATATTGCGTTTCTTGTGAGTGTAGCTATGTTGGGCATTCCGTTCTATAGTTTCGGATGGAAGAGTGCTCTCATCGGTATCGTCATTCTTGCCATCATTGCGATATTTATCTTCAAGTTCAACAAGGTGACATCGAAGAGCCTTAACACAACGATTCTGTGTATGGCATTAATGGTTGTCGGCTATTCATCATACGCACTGATTGTCATCCGTTCAACAGCTAATCCTCCGATGGATCAGAACTCTCCTGAGGATGTATTCACCCTTGAGGAGTATTTGGGTCGTGAGCAGTATGGCGACCGCCCATTATTCTATGGACCTACGTTCAAATCTAAGGCAGAGATTATTCAGCAAGGCGATAGGTTGGCATATAACACATCAAAAGGTGCTCCTGTCTACCAGCGCAAGGAGAAAGCAAGTGCAGACGAGAAGGACGAGTACGAAATCATCCGTGAGAAGTTCGACTATGTTTATCCTTCTGACCAGTGCATGTTTTTCCCTCGCATCTATGAAGAGCGCGATGCTTCGAAGTATATCTCTTGGCTTTCGGATATGCACTACAAGACAGTGACTTACAACATCCCAGGTCAAAGCCCTCAGCAGATAGAGATACCTACGCAATGGGATAACATCCGCTACTTCCTTTCTTACCAGATGAATTTCATGTACTGGCGTTATTTCATGTGGAACTTCGCAGGTCGCCAGAACGACATTCAGGGCTTGGGCGAGACTGAGCATGGCAACTGGATTACCGGTATCAGTTTCCTTGACGATGCGCGTTTAGGACGTCAAGAGTTGTTGCCTACGGATCTCAAGGAGAACAAGGGTCATAATGTGTTCTACTGTCTGCCGCTTCTGCTTGGTATCATCGGTCTGTTGTGGCAGGCGTTCAAGGGCAAGAAAGGTATCCAGCAGTTCTGGGTAGTCTTCTTCTTGTTCTTCATGACGGGTATAGCGATTGTGCTTTACCTCAATCAGACACCAGGTCAGCCTCGTGAGCGTGATTATGCTTATGCGGGTTCGTTCTATGCATACGCTATTTGGTGTGGACTTGGTATTACTGCCATCTTCGCAGGTTTAGAGAAGGTGCTGAGCAAGCGTTTCAACCATCGTCTTGGGGCAATTGTTGCGTCAATCATAGCTGTCATTCCTGCTATCGCCGTTCCATTGCAGATGGTCAGCCAGACTTGGGACGACCACGATCGTAGCGGACGTTTTATGTGTCGCGACTTTGGATTGAATTATCTTGAGACGATTCCACACGATGGTGTCATCTTCACCAACGGCGATAACGATACTTTCCCACTTTGGTACAATGAGGATACGGAAGGTAACCGTACCGATGTACGTGTCTGCAACCTATCTTATCTGCAGACCGATTGGTACATTGACCAGATGAAACGTCCGGCTTTCGAGGGCGACAAGCAGTCGTCACCATTGCCGATTTCATGGAAACGTATTCAGTACGTGTCGGGCAAGAACGAGATTGCTGAAGTCAATCCTCCAATTTATGTGGGAGGCAGGGAGATTATGATGAAAGAACTCGTTGAGACCATGTATCGTCAGGACCCAGAGACGGCTAAGGCCATCTGGGGTGATGATCCGTTCGAGTTGAAGACTGCCATCAAGAAGTTCCTCCTCAAGGAAGACATTCCTGCTGAGTATGCCGATATGGTAAAGGATTTACCTGCATGTCTGCCATCCGACACCTTGCATGTTACTGTCAACAAGGAGGCGGTTCGCAAGTCGGGCATGATGATTCCTGGCGACTCTATCCCCGATCAGATGGTCATCAGCCTCTCCGGACAGGATCGTATCTATAAGAACTTCATCATGATGCTCGAGATGATTGCGCAGACCAATTTCGAACGCCCACTGTATATGTCGACAACGGTTGGTCCGCAGAACTACGGTAACCTGTGGCGTCACTTCGTACAGGAAGGTTTGGCTTGGCGCATCACGCCGTTCACCTTCGCAGAGAACATGCCGCAGCAAGCTGTTGTTGATTCGGAGAAGATGTTCGACAACATGGTGAACAAGTATCAATACGGCAACTTAAAGCAGCCGGGACTTTACCTCGAAGAGACAACCATGCGTATGTGTTGGACTCACCGTCGTTGGTTTGCTCACCTCATCAGCACGTTGCTTCAAGAGGGTAAGCGGTCGAAAGCGCTTCAGGCACTTGAGAAGTGCGATGCAGAGATTCCTGCCTATAACGTACCTTACAAGGGCGACAATGGTGGTTTGGAAATTGCTAACGCATTCATTGCTTGTGGCAAGATCGACAAGGGTGTAGAGATTCTCGATGCAATGGAGAAGATTTCTCGTGAGTACATCACGTTCTATGCGTCGCTTGGTAACGTACGTTTCATTTCTGCATGGCGCGACTGTCGAAGCGAGATTTACTCTCTTGTAGAGATTCAGCACTCGTTCGAGAAGTTGGGTCAGTCGAAAGAAGCTGGAGCGAAGGCGCCTGAATATGCTAAGCGTGCTGAGGAATTGCTTATGTTTGTAAATAACTCTTATTCCCTTCTTGCATCAAGGGCTGAAGGACTCGGCATTCAGTTATGATTATCGAGCAACCAAGTACGTGGCTTCGGTGGCTATACCCTAGTGCCATCTGGCGTATGTCCCATTCGGAGCGGGCCGTCTATCTGACGTTTGACGACGGTCCGATTCCCGAAGCCACGCCGTTCATCCTCGACACTCTCGACCGTTACGGCGTGAAGGCAACGTTCTTCATGGTGGGCGACAACGTGCGGAAGTATCCTGAACTCATGGATGATATTGCTCGTCGAGGTCATCGCTTGGGTAATCATACCTATAATCATATCGGCGGATTCGGCTACCGAAGCAAGACTTTCCTTCGCAATGCCTACGAGGCCGATAAGCTCATTCACTCCCATTTGTTCCGTCCGCCTCGCGGTTGGATGCGGTGGACGCAGTATATGCGACTGCGGCGCAAGTTCACCATCATCATGTGGGATGTTGTGACTCGTGACTACAGCCGTCTGCTTACGGCTGACGATGTGGTCAACAATGTGAAGCGCTACACTCGCAATGGTAGCATCATTACGTTCCACGATTCGCTGAAGAGCATCGACAAACTGCGCACAGCATTGCCACAGTCCATCGAGTGGTTGCTGGCTCAGGGCTATGAGTTCCGACTTTTCGATGCCAATCAGCCACGAAGCAGGCATCTGAAATGAATAGTTCTACTCTCTCATCTGCTGTTATCAAAGCCGAAGCCGTGCGCCTCGGCTTTGATGCTTGTGGTATGGCAGTGGCCAGACCTGTTGATGCGGACACGGTCGAGGCTTATCGTCAGTGGCTCAAGCGGGGCGACAATGGTGGGATGGACTACATGAATCGCTATGACGAGATTCGGTTTAACCCCACTTTGTTGTTGCCTGGATGCCGAACGATTGTCAGTCTGGCTATGAACTATTATCCCAGCCGGTGTATCGACGATGACCGTCCACAGTTGGCATATTATGCTTACGGAAAGGACTATCACGACGTAATGAAGGCCCGCATCCGCCAATTGGCCAGGGCAATTGGTTTGAACACTGAGTACTCTGGGCACTCTGATAACTCCGATGGCGAGGCTTGTTATCGTGTGGCAGTAGATTCCGCTCCCATCCTCGAGCGCTACTGGGCCATGCAGGCAGGCATCGGATGGATAGGGCGGAACCGCAATCTTATCATTCCGCACAAGGGCAGTTTCTTTGTGCTCGGCGAGTTGCTGCTTACTGATGCTGTCGACACCTACGACCAGCCCATCGAGAATCGCTGCGGCACTTGCACCCGTTGCATCGATGCCTGTCCCAATCAGTCCATCGGCCCTGACGGCATCGACGCCAACCGTTGTCTGTCGTATATTACCATAGAGAAACGTGGAGCATTCACCGCTGCCGATGCGCAGGCTGTACGTCACCAGCCTACACCTTATTATATATATGGCTGCGACCGTTGCCAGCAGGCATGTCCACACAACAGGTTCGCCCGTCCAAACCAGACCGAAGAGTTTCAGCCCTCAGCGGCACTGCTCGACATGCAGACCGAGGACTGGAGTCAACTTACCCATGAAGAATACACTGAGTTGTTCCGTGGTTCGCCCGTAAAACGTGCTAAATATGAGGGCTTGATGCGGAACATCGAAACTCTCAATCAGGAATAAACACACAACTCTCCCTAGATTTTTTATTAACTGTCTATTGCCAATTAATAAATTGGTAGTAACCGATCGAACAACTGGTAGTAACCGATCGAACAACTGGTAGTAACCGATCGAACAATTGGTAGTAACCGATTGAATAATTGGTACTAACCGATTGAACAACTGACCGTGCTCAATAGATAAGAAGTCCCGCAAGACCTGCGAGAATGATCATGATGATAGGGTGGATGCGGTAAAGACGGGTTCCGATAAAGGCGAAGACAAAAATGAGCAAGCTCGCAATGAATTGGAACGTGCTTGCTGACGGACTGCCGAAGTTGTCGGCCGACATGAGTAAGATGGCTGCAGCGGCAATCAGTCCGACGATGGCCGGACGCAGAACGGTGAAGATGCTTGTCACTGCCGTTGTCTTACTGTATTTCAAAAGTATCTTACTGATGGTCAACATCAACAGGAATGGTAGCCAAAGCACGCTGAGCGATGCTACAATGGCACCGAGAACACCCATCCATTCGGGATAGCCTTCGTTCATGACGGCCGTATAGCCTGTGTACGTTGCGCAGTTGATGCCAATCGGTCCGGGCGTACTCTGACTGATGGCCACGATGTCGGTGAACTCCGCCGACGTCAGCCATCCGTTCTTCTCGACCACCTCGTTATGGATAAGCGATAGCATCGCATAGCCTCCTCCGAAGTTGAAAAGACCGATTTTAGAGAACACGATGAACAACTGCAAGAATATCATATCAATTATACTTTACGAAACCTTCCCCAAATGTAGCCAGCCACTCCGGCCACGAGGATAATCCAAATGGGTGAAACACCGAATGCAGTGATGAGAATGCATGCAACGATGGGTATCCACACGTTGTAGAGGGTAATCTTTGCGGTACGGGCCATGGAGAAACATGGTGCGGCAATCAATGCCACCACTGCCGGACGGATACCCATGAAGACCTTTTCGACGTAGATATTGTCCTTGAACGTACGGAAGAACATAGCAATGAGCAGGATGACCACAATGGACGGAAGTGCCACACCGAGCGAACCGATTACACCTCCCATAACGCCCCGAGCCTTGTTGCCGATGTGACTGGCCATGTTGATGGCGAAAAGACCCGGTGTACTCTGTGCTACAATCAGGATATCCATAAATTCCTCGCGGGTCAGCCACTGCTTACGGTCTACAATCTCCTTTTCCATGATCGGCACCATCGCATAGCCACCACCGAGAGTGAACGCCCCAATCTTGGCAAAAGTGAGAAACATACCTAACAGACTTGTATTCATACGTTCCTCTCCTCCCATTCTTCTTTTGTTCGCGTCCAACGCTTATGAGTCCACAGCCACAACTCAGGATGCTGACGGATGTCGGCCTCGAGCATCTTCATGTACTTGTCTGTGATTTCATAATCGGCCACTTCCTGCGGATTAAGTTCAATCGGAATGATGCGGCACTGGTAATAGCCACGCTTCACACGAGTCACACTACAGTAGTAGACCAAACCATTGAGTTTCTTTGCAATCTGTTCAGTTCCGATAAACACGGCCGAATCGTGCCCAAGAAACTGGCAGAAGTGATGGATGGCATCCCAGCGCGGCTGTTGATCGGCAATCATACCACAGATGACAGGTTTGTCGCCTGTATTCAACTGTATCAATCGCCGTACTGTCTTGCGCATCGGAATACACTCACCGCCATACTGCTCGCGAAGGTCCAGGAACAATTTGTCTAATATATCGTCGCTGAGCGGATGATATACTTGTGAACACTGTACGCCAGGTGTCCAATACTGGAGCGAAGCTACCCATTCCCAATTGGCGAAATGCCCTAACATCAGTAACAGGATGTTCTGCTCGCTATTGAATGTGGCACAAGCCTTATCGCTATCCACGAATACCATGCGGCGCATCATCTCCTCACTCGACATAGAGAATTGCTTAATCATTTCGACAAATAAGTCGCAGAACTGGTGGTAAAACGCACGTTCTATCTTCTTGATCTCCTCCAGACTCTTCTCAGGGAAGCACTCTGTCAACTGTTGACGAACCAATTGCCGACGGTAAAACGCACGAACGAAAGGACACACTATGTCGGAGATGACATAGAGCACTCGCATTGGCAGAAGCGAGATGACATAGAATGCCGTCCGAACAATGCGGTAAAGTATCGCCTGCGTTTTACTGAGTTTCATATTTCTTGACTAAGTCCACAATCGATTGTGGAGCGATTTGACGTAAACATGGATAGTCGCCCTGAGTGCAAGGTTTGTTGCCATAGATGGAGCACGGCCTACACGGCATGTCCACTTGTACGATGGAATCCATTGGTTGGTTCCATGCTACGAATCCGGCCTTCGGATGCGTCGCTCCCCAAATAGAGATAGTTCGCGTACCCATCATCGCCGCCATGTGCATGTTGCTTGAATCCATCGAAATCATTACACGTAACCGACTCATCAGCAGCAACTCATTGTACAATCCGCCCAACTTCCCGACAACCGATTCGACATGCTCGCGTTCCCATGATGCAAGCGTTGCCGCCTCGTCGCTGCCTGCACCAAAGAGGTACACGTGATAGCCGCAATCGGCCAACATATTCACCACCTCATGCATCATTTCCAATGGATAGATCTTTCCTTTATGTGCAGCAAACGGAGCTACGCCTATCGCTGGCTCTAACACCTCAAACGGCACCTGCTCTATCTTGGGCGGCTGAAATGTTGCCGTAAGTTTCAATCCCAGTTCCCCAAATACAGCTGCGTACCGCTCCATTACCGGTGTCAGCGCTTTGTGTTCCATTCCATGTCCCAATAGTGCTTTACGTTCCGCCCGTGACTTATCAATGACTGCTATACGTGTCCGCTGCAACCGAAACCGCATTCGTAGATATTTCGTACGCAATACGTCGTGCAAATCAGCCACTGTGTCGAAATGATAGGATTTCAACAGTTGGAACAGCTTACCTAATCCCATCACACCATGATAGTCACGCAGATTCACACCCAACACATTTACGTTGTCGGGCAACCAAGAGAATAAAGGCACCATGCGTTGTTGAGTAAGAACCGTGATTTGCAAATCAGGATGGCTTAATGCCAATGCCGTGATGACAGGCACAGTCATTGCCACATCACCCATTGCTGAGAACCGTATGATTAGCAGTCGTTTCATTGCAAGTCCGTACTATGAAACGCTACTTCTTCCCGTATAGAATCGGATTCGTGCTCGGGTCATTATACATCTTCATCTGCTTATACACCTTCATGTATTTACGCCCAGCTGCAATATCGTTGAGTAACTGGTCGATTGCTGCAGAAAGATCCTTTTGTTGTTCGAGCAATACATTGAGTTTCTGCTGACAAAGAGCCTTGTGCGCATCTGTGGCGTCATCGCGTTTCACTTGCTCTTGCATGTGATAAATTTTGAGAGCTAAAATACTGAGGCGGTCAATGGCCCATGCCGGACTCTCTGTGTTGATAGTTGCATCGGGCAAGACTTTCACACTTCCATACATTGATAAGAAATAAGAATCGATCCGTTCTACCAGATCTGTGCGATCCTGATTACTCTTATCAATGCGGCGCTTCAATGCCAAAGCATCTGTCGGCTTAATATGCGGGTCGCGGATGATGTCTTCCAAATGCCATTGAACCGTATCAATCCAGTTCTTGACATATAAGTCATATTCTATTGTCCCTCTCTCATAAGGATTATTAATGTCTTGATCAACATCATCCACCAAGTGATAGTCTTTTATTACTTGTTCAAATATAGGGTTACAAATCTGTGTAAATGTCATAAAATAATGATAATTTGCTTTTTTTCTTATTTCGCGCATCTTATAACGCAAAAAAGTATTAACTTTGCAGTCTCAAAACTGCCTTCATAGTTCAATGGATAGAACAAATCTCTCCTAAAGATTAGATCCGAGTTCGATTCTCGGTGGAGGTACTATCAAATAAGT
>Ga0265298_10007022_pt1 | contig 13779 bp, 14 predicted proteins | sample AusTroGonzalo_MG_3_FD_193486 | JGI IMG/M metagenome (GOLD analysis project Ga0265298, IMG submission 193486) | Bovine rumen microbial communities from tropical cattle in Woodstock, Queensland, Australia - Gonzalo_01 | ecosystem: Host-associated > Mammals > Digestive system > Stomach > Rumen ...
AAACACTGAAACACTGAAACATCAAACAGCTCATCATCCAAATACAGCAGTTCATTTTCATCCCCCGTCGTTGTGAAGTACACCCTCGTAATGTCCTTCGCCTGTTCATCGTACTTAAGCCCCAACAGCTCACTGGCCCATTTGAGGTTACCCTCCTGATCCAGACCCGGATTCCGACGGAATGCAAAGTGATACCCCTTAGTGGCTGACCGCTCCAGCATCAGCGGCACCAGCTCGTCCTTCTTGCTCAGCACCAGCTCGGGCACTCGTGCCATCTGCTCTGAGAGCCAAGCCTTACGCTCTTCTTCAGAGAGACCTTCGGGAGCCTTGAAGTCGATATCCATACATACCGACATCGAGGCCGTTTTCGAGCCCTTCAGTGTTCCGTCTTCATTCGGCAGGCACGAGTAGTTCATCTGCACAAGGTCGCCTTTCAGGTTCACCTCGCCTTGCCTGATGCGACTCAGGTTGGACTTCTGATTGCCGCCATTCCTCAGCCTCAGATAATCTTCTCGGTTAAGGACGGGGCGCATCATCTTCGCCCCATCCTTGTAATAGACTAAATGTACACTCATTAACCGACCAACTCCATCGATATCTTCTGCGCAATCACTTTCGCCTGACGCACCAGCTCCTCAGCCAAGTCTTCGATGCGGTCATCTTCAATAGAGAACACGTAGTAGTACCTCTTGTTGCGACCGTGCGAGAACGAACTGTTGTCTTCTCTGAAGATCGGGCTGTTCCTGATGCGCTTCTTGTTCTCCGTCATATAGACGTTACCGTCCCTCTGGATCTGCACGCTGAACGTCCCTTTGATCTGCTCCAGCTGCACATCCTCGCAACATGCGAAGTCCGCCGTGTGCCTTCCGTCATCCAACTGCCCCAGCGTCATAAGACCATCTAAGGTCACGCTCTTCTTTAACTTGTTTTTACTCATTACTTATACATAACTCTTCTGCAATTAAATTCAATCTAAATAGTAATCATCTATAAACTGTAAACTATAAACTAAAACTATACTCCTGCGATTGTGACCACTCTGATGCTGTTCGCGTGCTGAGTCTCGCCACTCTGCTGTGACTTCCACTCCCTCACGTCCAGCTTGCACCTTACCCCGTACATCCTGTTCAGGTCGAGTGGCTGCTGATTGATCGCGATCGCCTGTTGGTCAGTCACCTCCCCGACGAACGTGTCTATCCCGTCCGTCATCGTCAGTTCAACACTCGAGATCACAACGTTCTCACCATTCTGTTTTGTCCAGTTCCGCTGCTGCAGCGCCCCCTGGCTCTTAATTCTAACTAACTTTTCCATAACTCTATAATAAAAAACTTCTGCTAAATAATTCGTGTAATTCGTTTTAATTCGTTGTTTTTTTCTTCGTGGTCTTGTGGAAGTCCGACCAGTCGCGAACCTTCATCGGTTCCATCTCGTCGGGTTCAAAGAAGCGTTTCGCTTCCCACTCGCGCCTCTTGACCAAACCCGGCTGTATCTTCCCACCAGCATAGATCCACTTTTTAAACTCCTGCTTGATGGCCCGCATATTGCCACCCTCTTTGATGGTCTTCATCAGCGTGCTTGTCTTCAGTTTGTAGAATCCAAGATTGTAAGCAAAACTTACCAATGCATCAAACTGCGGTTGGTTCCAATCCCCAAGACTCTCAACTTGCTTTTCCAGATCGTATAAATCTGCTTTCAACAAGTGTTCTGCCCAATACTCCGAGATCACATCACCCGGATGAACATCCATTCCCGTATGTCCGTAACCGATGGTCAGCTTGCCTCCTGGACAATAGTACGCTGTGCCTCTGAAACCCTCAAATTCCTTAATCATCTTAAGGCAAATGTCTGAAACTTTTTTCATAAATTCTTCTCCTTATAATCTTCTGCTTATTTACAATTTTCTACCTCGTCAAAGAGTTCGAGAGTCGATTTTTTCACCTTCTCCCTCAACTCCTTGCTTATCACCAGCGTCTTCCTCAAAGGGATTTCAAGCTGCTTTTCGACTACGAGGAAGAACATTCTCAGTTTCCAGAACATATCGTTCAGATCTGTCACCCGGTCACTATAGGCCACATCGTGCTCACGATAATCACCGATACCGATATCCATGATGTAGTCACCCTTACCAGCCAGTTTCCGATTGGGTTCAATCACTGAGATTGTCAACTTCTGCATCTCATGCGACCAATTGATGCCCAGCCTCTTCATTTCGTCAATCCGCTCACCCATGCTCGGATTGGTACCTTCAGAGACATCAAAGATAAAGACACCCATCATCATCAGCATCGTCATCGAATCAACCTTCTCACCTTCCTCGCATAAGACCAGCAATGGGTTGTTGTTGTACAACACCTTTTCTTGATAATCCTCTAAAGACATCAGCGGCTTACCGGGCGTCTTCACCACAAACTTGGGTTTCCCCTCTTGATCCAATCCTGCGAACTCGCACAAAATCAGTGCGACTCCGAAGTCATCAAACAAATACAATTTCTTCATAATTCTATTCTCCTTATAATCTTCTGTAAAAAAATTTGTTGTTTAAAGTATATTTCCTTAGTAAAAACGGTTCTATTCTCACGAACCGAACCGGTGTCTCAGCAACGCTTTGCTGATGTTGAGAGAAATCTCACTTAACTCCGAAATCAGAAATGAAACAAACCATGCGTATGAAAAAAAGTAATTAACTTATTTCTTCTTCAATTTCCGCGAATGAATGACTGTCAAGGATGCCTTGCTCCTCTGCAATCCATCGGTAGCACGCCTCCAAAATGTAATCTGCCGATGGGCAGCCGGTCCGATGAAGCACATGCAAGACTGTAAAATCCAGAAGGTTGTCAGCTAATTCCAGCTGCATCGCTTCTTCAAAACCGAGCAGCATATCCCTTATCATGTCGTAGAGCTGAGTGCTCAATCTGTCCTCCAGATTCTCTAAGACTCTTATGGCTGTAACGTCGTAATTGTACTCACCTTTCAAGTCCTGATCAATTACCCTGCAATCTGCTGCCAGGCAATCTGCCAGTTGTATGATATTTATCCTTTTCATTATTTCCTTTTTATTATTAATTAATGTATATTCTAAGTTCTAAGTCCCGCTGGCCCCTTTCGGGAACCAGCAGGATTGCCGAGAGTTTTTATTTAAGTTTATGCAAAACTTTCCAACTGAACTGGGGCCCACCCCAGCGCTTCGATCCAACATGTCAAACATCACTGTCAACCTCGTTTCGAACTGATTGACGATGCAAAGTTCGGCATAAAATCCATACACTCCCAATAATGCGTCATATTACCCGAAATGCGTCAAAAGTTGCGTCTTTTGCCTCTTTTCTGCGTCATTTCTGCGTCAGTATCGTCTCCTTGATGATACCCCAGAAAGCATCACAAAGATCAGCTTGCGGATTATGTTTCATCAGGTAATAAGCCTTCTCACGTTCATCGTCGCAGATCTCCCTCCCGAAGTTCTTGGTGGTGTTTTTATCCATCCTCAGTGCTTCGGGCAAATCCCCAAGCGCCATTTCGCTGACCAGTTTCAGAAAGGCCGTCTGTTTCAGACTCCCATTATAAAATCTGTCTCTTACCACTAAGTAGATTGCCAACCAATGACGAGTCTGGGTAAACTGGTGTTCATCATAAAGTTTTAAGAGGCAATAGGTTAGTGTTTCTATCTTCTTCTCATGAGGCATCTTACTGAAGAGCTTGACGGCTTCTTTGTCTGCTGCTGAATCTTGCTCGTTGCCATCATTCCCAAAATCATCCGATAAAGAGATAGGATCAACATGATAGTGCTGTCTCACTTCGTTGATCTCCTTCAAGACTTCACGCCTTCCATTTTGGAAAGCATCAACTAACAAAGCAAATAGATAGTGCTCGGCGAAGGCATAACTTCCCGCTTTCAAAGCCATATTTAGAAGTTGGCCCTTTTTCATCCAGATGCCGTCGAGGCACAATAAATCTTGATTTAAACTTTTCATCTTTTCCAAGCTTTGTGAGATGTGTGTGGATGACGCGCGTTTTATTTCTTAAGAAACATCCCACAGCAACTCGGAATTAAAATTTCATCAGATATTCATAACCCTCGTATCCTCCAACAAGACATTCTCACAGCTGCACCCTCTGAATGCATTGAGGGTAATACCAGATTTCTTGAAGAAGCTTGGATCTTTGGCCTCATCGAAACTAAACTCCCAATACCTTTCATCAAGAAGGTTGATACCGTGTTTCAGACTTCCAAGAGCATAGGCAGCTCTTAATGCTTCACTCCCCCAGTATTCATCAAAGTGATGTCTACAATGTTTGAACGCTTCGGAGTACTTCTCAAGCAACTCTTTCTCTCTCTTGGTGAGCGATGTTTGTTTATTGACCGATGCAGGGTCTTCTGCAAACGACAACATTACAAAGATCCCATCTTTCGACTCAAAGGAAGAGACCTCAATCACGATGACCCTCTTGCCTTCAAATTTGTACATCCTGCCTTCCACCAGTTTCCTGATGACTTCCGTCTTCTTCTCCAAGATGGTTCGCTTGATGTTGTTCACTGTGCCTTGGTGCTTAATCACCTCGGCCTGTTCCTCTACTAACTGCTGAGCCAAAAGCTCGCAAACTGAATTTGAAACAATAAAATTTGCCATAATTGTTATATGTTTATTAAATAAAGTTCACGCGTGGACTATCCCTTGCGTGGCCTCAGTTTTACCTGAATGCGCTGCAAAGGTACGAATTATAGCAAAGCAAAAGGTCTTATATAAGACTTACTATAAGACTTATATAAGACCGCAAATGGCTGATATACAGTTTATTCCATTATTTCGTCGATTTCATTTGCGCGAGGAGGCAACTTACCTGTTTCCTTCCAAGTCCCTGCCAGTTGCGCCATATTTGGAATGCCCCAAAATTCAAATTCCTTCCACTTATTCTTTATTTTCAACTTCCCGGACATAGAGTCGGCTATATAGGCAGCTTGGTTATTTGATATACCTTCGGCTAAATCATAGCCGTCGGCAATTATGAAACCTGCATCTCTCAATTGCTTCCATAATTCTTCTGCCTCTTCTGTTTTTAATTCTGTTGGCACTTCGTATTCGCCACAGATTACTTCTTGTTCCTCATCAATCTCTTCAGATTCCTCTTCGGAATTATTTAGCCATTCTTCATACTTATCTCCCAACTCGTTTGGGAACATCTCTCGTTGTATGATATTTCGCCTGAGAACCAATTCGTAGAATAAATCAAGGTTGTCTGCATTAAGCGAAGAAAGTAGATTGTGGGTTCCTATGGATAGTTCGATGTCGAAGAACTCCCCATCAAGACAAGTTGTTTTGACTTTCTCCAACAAAGAATAATTGTCAATCAATAAAATTTTGGTTGCGGAAATATTCTCAAGAAATTTATCATCCATTTCGCCTACTTGGGTATTAATAGCCTGTTCATACATTTCATCCTCCCTTTGCATAACCTGCCCCCATACATCTGGAGTCAAAGGAGTGTTTCTGGAAGGTTTTAGTTCTTGTGCTATTTTCTTTAAGTCACGTTCAACCTTCTTTCCAACTTCCATAGCATATTGACGCAATCCATTTTCTAGAGCACTGATTATGTCTTCTTGGTCGAGCTGGAATCCGTATATAAGTCTTTCAGGGTAAGAACATACAGTACACATGAGTAAATAAATGTTATTTAGACAGTTGTGCATTCCAAGAAGACTTTTATAATGAGCATCGTTTAATGTGTCACTTTCAAAAAGATAGAAATCAATGGGGACATTTTTTCCATCGATGACCTCAGAATGCATTTCGCGGTCAACTCTTATGGTATATAGAGGCTTACCTTCCTCGTCTTTCTCGTACTTACAACATTCCTCATAGTATCCGATGACATCTTTACTGTTATCTTCACTAAAAATAACTGGGGGTAAATTTTTTACACATTTGCCATTAAAATCAATAACTCCTCCTAGATAACCTATCTGCTCTCTTAATAGTTTTACATACCTGTTACTCAATTCAGAAAAAGTCTCCACAATATTTTGGTATTGCAGGAGTTGACTAGCAGAATGGCGATCGAAATCATCCCAGAATTGTTTGAAGCAGAGGTTGAACCAATGGAAGGAAGAGAGTGTGTCGTATTCTATCAATACGAACGCACGGTTGGGACTATTTTCAAGACGCTTGATTTTAGCATCTATTTCGTCCAACACACGAATTAATTCATCAGTAGCGTTGATATTCACTATCTATCCTCATTTACGAAATACATCTCTTCAAACACATCACGCGGCAGAGTACTGTCCCAACCGCCCACACGCTGATTGTCCTTCATGGAGTTGTTGAAACCAATATACTCCAACGAACCATCCTCATAGCGTTTGAACTTATAGACAGCGTCATTCATAATAGCAGAATTGAACACATTCAGACTCACCAGCAACTCAAAGTCTTTAATAGACAGAGCTGTCACCTTTTTAAACAGTCCTGGTTCCAATTGTGTAATAACATCCTTCAGGCATTGCTCGCGGAAGTCTGTCAGATACATGAAGATCGGAATGCGAGTCGCAAACTTGATGAGTTTGTCTTGTATCATCTTTCGTTTCGATTTCATCTCCTTCTCATCTTCTGTCAGCTTGCGCTTCTCTTTGATGGTGAGATCTTTTTCATTAGCCTTCTTCTTAGCCTTCTTCACAGCCTCACTCTTGTTGATGATAGTTTCGATATCCTTGTTCAACGAACGGAAACCTTCTATACTCATCAGTGCAGCCAATGCCTCAGGGTTATTGAGCAGACGTTGCAGAGTGATGTTATCGACATTCACCAGCAGCGCACTTTCCCAACGGCGGGCCAGCAATGTGGCCGATGTTCCACTCATAGCGATATCCAAGATACCTGCAGCATCTATTTGTTTCATGTGCATACCGTCGTAGGCCAACACAGGCAGGAACTTGATAAAATCTGCGACCTTCTTTTCAGGCTGATTCTCATCTACATTCAGACGGCAGGAATAGTCTGCTATCTGGCGCAGAGCACGATTGGGTGCAAAGTCGAACACATAACACTCACGCTTCATAATCTCACTACGATTGGGATCGTCATCCGTCGGATTCTTGATTATCCACGGACTCTGCACGCGGAATGCAGCCTGGAAATATGTCTCAGGTGATGAGCTGTTCCTAAGCATGAAGATTCCCGACCAAGGTTTTACGGTTACACCTGTAGTCAGCTTACCACATGACAACGTGATGGTACGTGTCTCCAATGGGTTATCCATCGCCTTGCGAACAGGAGGTAATGCGCCTACGCCAATACCCGCCTCTGTACCAGCTGCCACAACGATCTTGAAATCGTGATAGAAAACGTTGTTGCGCTGGCCCAACAAATTTCGCATTGCGTAGCACGAAGCCACAGAGGGCAAGAACCAGAAAGTGTGATTCAAAACTCTCAGAAGAGGTGCATGACTGAAAGGCATTGGTGGCTTATCATTCCGCAGAGTAAGGTCGTCCTTGATAGAACTGCGATAGGCACCACGAATTAGGTCAAGCCATTTCTGTACCTCATCCTCATGTCGGAAGGTAGCAAAATTATGGTCTCCACCTTCAGGGATATCAGCAGCAAAGAACTCATTCAGGTCGAACTCGTCAAATTCTCCTTCCTTTGCCACACGCACCAAATCGTCTGGCATCTGATAGGTCATTAGCACCATACGGGGCATCATCTCGTAAGGATTCTCACCATCACCTATCCAATTCTCTTTTTTCTCTTGCTCCTGGCTATAGGTCCAGTTGAAAATCTGCTCTTCGATAAACTCACCTGACGCAATAGCACGGAAGGGTGTTCCTGAAAGATAAAGATAATGATTCGTGGTGATAGGCATATTATCCTCATCGAAGTAATCCAGAGCCTCACCGTCCTGAGCCTGCTGTTCTGCCTTTTCCTCACTATAGAACAGGTCTTTTGCATTCTCACGCCAAGCACCATAGTGGTATTCGTCGAAGATGATGCAATCCCAATTTATCATGTGTACCCACTCGTTTTTTACCTTGATACCACCAGCCTTATTCTTGCCCAGATAGTCTTGGAAAGAACCGAAGCAGACAATGGGACGATTATGATCTGCTTTTTCGTATGTCAGTTCTGAGGTACGCGAGATAAACTGCCAACCCTTGAAGTCAACATGCGTCATTAGGTCTTCCTCCCAAGCGCTCTCAACAGCAGGCTTGAATGTCAAGACGAGTATTCGCTTCCATCCCATCTTCTTTGCCAACTGATAGGCGGTAAAAGTCTTACCAAAACGCATCTTGCAGTTCCAGAGGAAGTGGGGTGTTTTACCTGTTTCGCGCTTAAAGTTGGTAAAATAGGCTGCGGTCTTGTTTACTGCATCCTGCTGTTCGTCGCGCATCTTGAAGGTTTCCGTTCGGTGCTCTTCATTCTCAGTACCGCTCTTCAAGGCGTACATAGCAGCACGAACATCGCTTGCTGTACACTTGAACCACTCACCGCCAACATTTTGGAATCCGTTTTTCCGAAGCCACCAATGCACCATCACGTCGGTAAAGGCCGTTCCGTCATCACGCACACTACTGTCCTGATAGACAATCTTGTATGGAAGTTTGTCGCCAGGAAGCTTTACGGGATACTGGTCTGCTACACGTTTCTGTACGTCACGTGTTGTATAGCCCACCTTTAGCATACCCTCATAGCGCGGGTCGCTGTAGGCATAAATCTGAGGTGTCAGATCCGGGCGACTGGGGAAGAAATTACTCTGTGCCATAGTCATTATTCCATTGGTCGTATCATACTCTCAATAAAGGCTATTTCATTTTCAGTTAGCCCATACATCTCATAAAGCATCTCATCTGTCCAGGGGTGCGAGAAGTCTTGAAGGGGGACGAACTTAAATACATGAGACATGTTATGTTGGGTATTCTTTCTTTGGAGTACCATAAATCTAAAGAACTTAGTTTTTATGTATGATATAGCGTTTTCACACTCAACCTTATTCTCAAAAGGACCTATAACAAGATAGCTTTGTGTACAAACTGAACCAGGTTCACCATAGAATGGAACAGTTAATATAGCATGTGGGAAAGAACCAACAGCGCTACTTGCTTCACCGAGATAAACTTTGTGTTGATGAATATACTGATGTCCTCTTGTGACATTGCCTATTGGGACATAGGCAGTTTGTCCTCTATGCTCCATCTCATGACCACTTTTATATAATATCAAGTCTGTATTACTTGATTTTTTATTAATACCTTTATAACTTGATACAATACCAAAGGGCGTTTGAGAACTCACAATTGAAGCAAACGAATCCTTATTAGGATTAAATACTTTCTGAATAATAGGAATTGCTTGATTATATCTAATAAACGTGTCGTTACCTTCTTCTAACAAAGGTCTTATGACTGGCCCAATAATTTCACTCCCCTTATGTGTAGTAATTTCACAAAGACCTTCATTATCTCTATTCCATAAGAAATAACAGACTCCACCTCTAATATTTACACCAGAAAAGCAATCTGAAGAATCTGGAAAATCATGAATGACCCTAATTCTTTTATCATTAAGCATTTCTGATCTAAATGCGTCAAGGCCTCTACCTCCTGCATACCAACGCGCCGGTATAATCATTGAAAGAAAGCGTGGATTTAGCTTTTTTGCTTGTTGTATAAATTTATGATAGAGTGGTATTGCATAGTCACTTTTTTCTACACCTACTTCTATTTGATATGGTGGATTACCTATGATAACGTCAAACTTCATGTTTCCAAATAATTTTTCTGGTTTGTCTGTGTGAATAAACTCGTATGCGTGGCTCTCTAATTCTTTACGTAATTTCTTACCAAAGACCGATTCCGAGGCACCACAATACTTACACTTCCCATCTACGAACTTATGTTCTATTGGGTTGAAGCGAAGATTACCATCTTTATCACTAAATTTACGACAAATGGAATAATCGCTGTTTGCATATTTACTACAGTAGAGTGAACGTCGACTGGTGAGAGCTGTTAGTTCTGTGATAGCTATACCAAAGACCTGATGGGTAAGGATGTGGTCAGCCCTTTCGTGAATATCAGGAATCTGACTCTCCAAACCTATCATTAGGCGTTTGGCTATTTCACGGAGAAAGACTCCACTCTTGCTAACAGGGTCGAGAAATTTGGTCTCTTTGCTACGAAACAATTCTGCCGGAAGCATGTCGAGCATACGGTTCACTACCTGAGGTGGTGTGAACACCTCATCGTTTGACAAGTTGGCCAAACAAGTCAACACGTCGGGATTGTAATTAGTGCTTAATATCATAATAGGTAGCTATTTTCAAATAATGGATAGGACGATATTCTCGTATAGGTTCAGGCGGCAGAAACACCTCATTGCCCTGATCGTTTCTCACAAAGGGTACGCTTGCTGATTGAGCCTGAACCAAAGCTGCAAGATGATAATCCTTACGAATCACCATATCGCTGATGAACGACCATTCGCTAAAGGTGATAGGTTTCGCATTTTGCTTTTCAATGATTGTGGCTTTCTCGCCGACTGGTTCACAGAGTGTTAAAGCGTCGCCCCATAGGATATTCCTATGAAGAAGATAAGACCATACATTTGACAATTTTTGTGAAGGAGCTTTCTGCTGTGGATGAACTTCTGTATACCAACGGCATACTATGTCAAGTAATCTCTGGCAACACTCTTCCACATTATCAGTCATAATGTCAATTCCATAAATGCTGCTCAGAGCTATGGTAGTCTGTAGTTCAAGTTCTGAAAGCCTCTTTTGATATTGTCTTCTTATCACCTCCAGCTTTCGTCTCAGGATCTCAACAAGAAAATTTCCATTTCCGCAAGCAGGCTCCAGGAAGCGGGAGTCTATACGTTCCGTTTCCTGTTTCACCAAGTCGAGCATTGCGTTTACCTCTCTCTCGGCTGTAAAAACCTCTCCCCGCTCGGCTACTCTTTCGCGTGATTTAATCTGCTGCTCTTTCATATATTCTATTTATCATGACTCAACGTTTATTACCCATAGGGGTGTAAATTATATGAGGAGATTTATTCTTCAGACTTTTAGTCCATTTGTCAAACTTTGCTCTTTGGACCTTCTTAATTTCTTTGCGCTTATTTGACTCAAGTGTATTCACACCACTACTTACAAAATACTTTTGTGATAGATTACGGTATAGTTTCTTCTTTTTGGGGTCTTCAAAGAAACATTTACTTAAAATGCTAAGGACAACCGTTCCGATGCAAGTATACTTGAACTCAACTAAATGGAAATTTAGGTTGAGAATTGTATATTTTTGCCCATCATCTGCATCCTTTGTAGCAAGATCATCTTTAGTGAATATGTATTTATCACCAAAAATGGAATGCAAATCTTTATAGAAACACCATAAATGATTTTGGTATAAAGCATTTAATGCAGATATACATATCCTTATTGACATTTCTAATCTCAAAACCTCATTACGGAATCCTTTACTATAAGCCTCATAGACAGACGCCTTATTCTTTTCTATTGGTTCTAACTGTCCCTTTTCTAACATGTATTTACTAAGGCCAGGTTTGGTGTATTTCCTCCATACTCGGCCCTTCTCGTCAGTTACATGTATATATTTAGCCATATTTGTTTTATGTTCTTTGCTTTTTATTGATGTAGTAATCCTTATATTCTTCTATCCACAGGACATCGGTATCAAGGTGAAGATTGATACGTTTGAGACAAGCAATTATCTTAGCCAGATCTGAGAGCGTGATGCCGTCGAGACGAGACAGCTGGTTCTCACGATAACGCACAAGGTCGTAGATGGTGTAGATGGAATGACGGTTCAACTTCTCGACCAAGTTAAGCGGGATTTTCTCACTCTCCAGCCGACCGCCGAGCTTCCATCTCATTGTATCGCTCACCCTCGCCCTGTCTTTCATCTCCTCAGGTTTGAGATAGGAGCCGGTCTGCCCTTTGAGGCGTGATTTCAGACTTATGATTTCATTCTTCTGATGTTCAATCCGTTCGTTTTGAGCGAGGATTACCCGGTCTCGCTCCTCGATGTCATTCTCTAATTTGTGTACGCGGATATTCATCTCATTCAACATCTGATGGGGATCCTGCCAAGATCTGAAAAGACTGTCAAGGGTGTCAATGGCACTTTTTACCCTCATACGGATAAGTGAGATAGACTTATGCTGCTTTTTGGCCACTTTTTCTATACTGCCACAAGCCAGCACGTCCCTCAGCGTCTCTCTGTCGATGGGTGACATGATAGAATATCCCTCATCAGCCATTTCCAAAAGGCGGCTGACGAGCTTGATGATGTAAAAATTGACAGGAATATCGTTAGATTCACCTTCTTTACCCAACCCTAATTCAAGAGAATTGGGGGGGGGTATTTTGTTCTATCTCGTTGATGTTGAGATTGTTAGTCGGTAAATCGTTAGCCTTAACTGTCATAGATTATATAATATGCAGTTGCAAAGATAAACAAAAATCGTTAATGATGCAAATTTTATCTCTAAAAAGTTTGGTGGAATAAAAATAAAGGCCTACTTTTGCAGCAGAAATGTATTTATCATAGTATTAGAAGAAAGTACAGGTTTGGGTGGGGCCACAGAGGTGGCCCCCTTTTTATGCCTAAAAACTCGCAACTCTTAAGATTTCATCGCCTCTTCTACTTCCATTGTGATCCATCTGAGTTCCTCTATCATATGGCGAATTTCTTCTTCAGAGACCGTTTGTTCATTATACATTTCATTAGCGCGTTCGATAAAATTTCCCAATTCTTCCGTCATCCACATTTCCACCTTAGTGTTGTTCTGTGCTTCCGTCATAATACGATCTGCTTGTTCCAGCGCAGCCCTCAGTTCCTGCCAGTATTCAGCTACTCTGACTACATCGAAATCTTCCTCTGATCCGAACCAGATGCCCTCTATGGTCACATCTATCGCTTCCCAATAATTGACTGGATGGACACAGACCATACGGATGTGCTTGTCCCAGGTATCACCCATGTAGGGACTTGCCATTTTGTCAGGACCACCAAACTCGTATTTTTTCTCTTTCTCAATCTTGATGAAGGCGATGCCTTCTTCATCCTCGAAATCTATCGCGTCCTCATAGAAGGTCTCGCCCCAGGCGTCGGTGTCCTTCCATTCATTATATATCACGCCGAAATGGAACCTGCCCCTATTGCTGGAAAATCTGATCCATACATATTCGTACTCAGAAGCATCGAATCCATCATAACCTTCTGAATAGTTTACCCCATAGACAGGTCCTGTATAATAACCGAGATTGAATTTACCAAAAGCACCATCCACCTTATACCCTACATTGTATACATCGCCAGGTGCAACGTCACCTGGGATATCACCACCGGGCACATCTCCGGGGATATCAGGCAGCACGACCGTATTATCCTCGTTCGCGGTACACGATGTCATCATCACACTTGTTATGGCCATTGCCGTCATCACGGCCACCAGCATCAGAAAGTTCTTAGTCTTCATACTTTTACAACTTTAATAGGTTTATAATTCTGATTCGTCTGCAAAGATAAGAAGAAATCTTCAAATATGCAAATTATCCTTATGTCTTTTTCTGTTTCAGTGTTTCAGTGTTTCAGTTCAAAAACAACGATGTACAAAGTCAAAAATGAATTCTATATGTATATATTTATATATAAATATATACATATAGATGGAAATTTGGGGCGTGTAAAGGCTCCAAACGAACTGAAACACTGAAACAGTGAAACAAAAAGAGGTAATAATATTTTACAATACAAAAATTTAGAATATT
>Ga0265298_10007023_pt1 | contig 13776 bp, 22 predicted proteins | sample AusTroGonzalo_MG_3_FD_193486 | JGI IMG/M metagenome (GOLD analysis project Ga0265298, IMG submission 193486) | Bovine rumen microbial communities from tropical cattle in Woodstock, Queensland, Australia - Gonzalo_01 | ecosystem: Host-associated > Mammals > Digestive system > Stomach > Rumen ...
TAAATATCTTAAGATGGGAACAAAGCCGGTAGAAACCGTAAAAGTAGTGACAGAAGAAGGGTCGGAGGACAAGAAAATCTCCACCCTTTATGATACTGTCTTGACGGGAACGACCGTGGCCGACTCGAATACAGATGAAAGCCAGACAAATCCAGAGGAAACAACCGAAGATTCATCCGAGGAAACGGTGGACGAAAAACCAACCGAAGAGAACCCTTCTGTTGTTGTCTACATCCCGTCAATGGAAGGTCATTTCGCATCCTACAACCCTGATTACATTCTTAGGAAGTTCGCGGATTCGAAGGAAATAAAAATATTGCTCCCGACAGAATCGGGAACGATGGCGAGAATAGAGGACATAGAAAGTCATGAATACTCTGGATATGTAAAGAAAAAGGATTTGAAGGAAGCTCTTGAGGACGCAGTAGCCTCGGATGTACCGGATAGCGGATACACAATGGAAGATATTCGCAAATCGTACAACAAACTCCTGCAATCACTACGAAACTTAATAAAGGAATACTAAAAATGGCAAAAACACAATTCAAAAACATTACTTCGGAGACAGAGCTGTACCCAGCTTCTGATCTATACACCAAAACCGAAGTCAATAATAAGATAGGCGGCGCTATCCACTACAAGGGCAGCGTGGCAACATATACCGATCTTCTGGCAATAACCGGTCAGGAATTCGGAGATATGTACAATGTCAAGGCTACCGGAAAGAACTACGTCTGGGCCGAAAACCCGGAGATGTCGGATCCTCCTGTAGCCGGATGGGATGATATTTCTACTACGGTAGATCTATCCAACTACTACACAAAAACAGAGGCAGACGCCGAATTCGCTTCACAGGATGCTCTTACCAACGGTCTTTCGGGCAAGGTCGACAAGGACGGCAGCAAGGTTCTTTCCGACAACAATTACACAACAACGGAAAAGAACAAACTGGCCGGAATTGATTCCGGGGCCGAAGTCAACACAATTGAAACGGTAAAGGTTAACAATAGTGCTCTGACACCGGACGCAAACAAAGCAGTAAACATACCAAAGGCCGATTCGTCCACTTTCGGTGTGGCAAAACTGACACAGGTTGTACACTCCAATATCAACGATGTTGATCAAGATGCTGCTATGAGCGAAATGGTTGGATACTTGATCGGTCAGCAAGTAAACACCAAGGCTGGAAAAGTAAGTAATGCGACAAGCGGCAATTTGGCTGGACTAAACGCCAGCGGAGATCTGACGGACAGCGGTTATGCGCCTACCGATTTTGTAGCCGTGACCGGCGATACCATGACCGGAACGCTGACAATCTCCGGCAACGGATCTTCCGCCGGACTCGCATCTACGGGTCTTCGTATTGACAACGGAACAAATGTTACGATATACAGCGGCGGAGCAATCGTTGACTCAACGAACGGTAAGACGTTCGTCCTTCCTTCCGGCAGCGGCACTCTGGCGCTTACAAGCGACATTCCGGGAGTCGTAAACTCCTACGGTACGGTAAAGGTCGGCAACACCAGTCTTACCGCAGCATCCGCTGGCGATACGATTGAAATCGCAGCCGGATCCAATATAACCGTCACCCCGGATACGACCAACGGCAAAAAGATAACGATCAGTTCGTCTTCTGCTGTAACGTCCGTCAACTCGAAGACAGGGGCCGTCGTTCTTACCACATCCGATCTCACCAACGACAGCGGATATATCACATCCGCCGATTCATCCGTGACAGGCAAGGTCGCGAAGGCTTCCGTAACCAATGCGTTGACATCGACCGTTCTAACGGCGTTCCCGACATCTGGATACACCGTGGCCGAGCTGGTAACACACTACAACACATTAATCTCGGCGCTTAGCGCGATGGTGACAAACATAAACAACCAATAATAGGAGAACGGTAATATGGGCAGTCAATTAAAACAGACGGTTTCAGAAACAGTGTTGGCGACAACGGCCGATCTGTCTACTGTTGTCCATACTACAGGAAACGAATCCGTCTCCGGCGTAAAGACGTTCGCCAACAATCTTTTCGTCGGAGACGGAAGCTCCAACAATGTCATTATAGCCAATAACGCCATCAAGCAGATGGTCAACGGCACCACCAAGGCGTACAACTTTCCGTCAATAGGTGGAACATTGGCCCTAACATCCGATCTTGCGGGGTATCTTCCTCTAAGCGGAGGAATTGTCACCGACGATGTTCTGGAAACTATCCAGAAGCCGTATATGAACAACACCATAACGCTGATAGACGAAATGGACGGTACAAATAATGCCGTTGAAATAACGGTAACCGCCGATGTTTCTCAGCAAGATATGGTGTATATTGTAAGTACGTCGACATACAGGCCGATAAACTGTAATGTTGTCGTAAATTCTGTTACCGGGAATTCCGCCGATTTTCCGTTTGATATCTCTGTGCTGACAGGAGACTATCAAATAGTATACGATACGGCAGAAGCGTGTTACAAACACGTATCTGGAAACCAGCAATTTGAAATATGGGTAGAAAGCAACGGACATCTGGATGTATATTTCAGCGACGTTGATGAAGAACACTTCTATGGAACAGAAGGAGTTGTTATCAACGAAAGTCAAAAATCCATCAATTCGAGATTTATAACAGAAAGTGAAATAGACGATAGATTCAAATATAATTCCGACTTTACACTATGGAGAAAAGGATCAACCGTATATGCCGGAAAGAACGCGGATTCGCTTAGCGGTTATACTAACGGAATATTCTTCGGAAACAACATAAAATCCAGCGGATCAAACAATGTAATAATCGGCAACGGCGCGTATAATATGTCTGGTTCAAGCGTAGTAATAGGAATTGGCGCATCTGCAACAAAGAGCGGAAACGTTTCAATTGGACCATACGCATACACATACGGCAGCTCGACCGCCGTCGCTATTGGAAGCGGAGCGAGAGCCTCGTATCTCGGCACCGCAGTCGGCCCCGTGGCGAGCGCAATAGGCGGAGACTCCTCTGTCGCCGTCGGTTGGAAGACAAAAGCAGGAAACGGCAAAGATGTAGCAATAGGAAGAGAGGCACAGACAAGCGGATCTGACGGAAACTATTCGAACATAGCGATAGGCGCTTGGTCAAAAGCATACGCGACAGGAAGTTCTCCGTGTATTTCCATAGGCGGCAATACGGTAAGCGGAGGAGCTTCTGTAGGAATATATAACAGCACTCCTTTATATGGTGCTTGGTCCGCCGCCATTGTCGGAAGCATAACAGGCGACCATTCTGTGGCCATCGGTGGCAGCGTAAGCGCAAATTACGCTGTTCAACTAGGAAACGGCACGAATTCTACGGACAGCACGTTGCAATTTTTAAGTAAAAAAATAGCTGACAGCAACGGATATCTTTACGAAAACAACGTCAACATCAATACAATATATCAGCCGATATCGGCGATGTCCGGCTATGTCGATATGACCAACGCGCAAGACGTTTCCGGCATAAAGAAATTTAAAACGATTTATAATGGACCGAATTCCTTGGCCACGGTTACCGGATCGATAGACAACAATCCGGGATTCACCACCACGATAGACGGCGACGGTTGCTGGACGCAATTCGCCGACGTAAGCGGCGGATATGTATACGTCCACACAGACAATTGTGGAACAATGTATTATAGCCCCAACGGCGACGACATGTATGCATTGGATTTACCGAAGTCGAACGGGGTACTTACGACAAACACTCAAGTCAACACCGCAATCGGGACCATCAATACGAACTTCACCAGAATAGCGACGATGATTTCGACGAAACCAACCGATAGCATGCTTACAGCATCTGTTGGTTCAAGAGCGACTGGATGGACATTCTCGTCTGATGGAAGCACAGCGGACAACAATGTGAAAATCTACCACTGGGGACAGATGGGAGTTGTCATGGGTTCGGCGAGAAAATCGTCCGCGATTACCGCAAACACGGCGGAATCGTCCCTTGGGACAATCACAATGCCAAGCGGTTATTCGATACTCGCGGCGTTCTTGGGTACGGCGGGTACTGGTGAGATATGGACAGTCAATTCAAGCGGCGTCTTTTCAATAAGGCATTTCACGGCGAAGAGCGCTAACACTTGGATAGGTTTCAGAATTGTAGTCATGCTGAACAACATCGGTGACAGATATTCAAGAACGAATGTAGCGACAATTTAAGGAGAAAATAATATGGCACGATATGGAAAATTTTTAACAGAACAGACAACCGATGTAGAAGACATAATGGCGACTTCGGACGGTGGGGAATACACCGACGCCGCTCTTCGTGCGGACAACTGGTTTCCGATCGAAACCGTAGGATACGACGGATCACCGAACACCATTATCAGATACACCTTGGTCGATGATGAAAACGGCGGACACATAGAGGAGCGGTATACTGCACAACAGGAAAAGAAATCGTATTCCAAGCTGAAGATCCTCCTCGCTGCACAGCAAGCCGGAATGGACACGGCTTTCATCGGCCTTTTGGAATCCAACATCACCCTGAAATACATCTGGGACGCCAGCAACACGATAGAGGACAACGAACTTTTAAATACATATCTTCCGCCAGTGGGGCAAGCGTTAAACAAGACCCCGGAAGAAATAAAAGCGTTTCTGGATGAAAATTGCATAGCGGACTGATAAGGAATAAATATGTTTATGAAGAACGAATTTGAGCGTTTTGTCAACGAATTTGACTTTCTTTTGACGGAGGACAAGCTGACCCTCCCGTTCGAACGCGGTTCGAAACAGGACGACAGCATCGTATCCTTCAAGTCGGAGGGTACGCCAGCACATCCAGCACAGACAGACGATCCTCCCGTCGAAGGCGATCCAGTCATAGTGGCGCGCAGAAACAAACGTCTTCGCAGCAAATATAGGAACTGGCAGGCTTGGGACACCAAGAAAAAGGTATGGGTGAACCCGAACGCCAGATACACAAGGCGCAGGGACGCGGACGAAGAGATCAAAAAAATGAACCCGTCGGATTAACCGGCGGGTTTTTCGTCATTCGTTGATGAACGCGATCGTGTACTTTGGTCGCTCTAGGATCTCGGCGATCCATTTTTCGTTCAGTACGGCCTTCCTGTCCTTTTCAATCGTCACGATGTTGTTTAGAACGCCGGAATCGTATTCGACGAATCCGGCTTGAAGCAACTCTCCGTCATCGATCATCTTGCCGATCTTGGTTATCGGATCCCAGTCGTACACGTCGAAATCGCCGGTGAACGATTCCTCGTACTTTCCGATCTTGATCCCCTTTCCGATCTTGTGCTTGACCATGATGTCCTTGACGATCTTCTGGAACTTCTTCCACACCTGAGTCTTCTCGATGTCCTCTTTGGCGATAATGGGGAGCTCGTCCCCGTAGTAGCTGTTGAGGAAGCACACGAGGGCCACGGCCACGGCGTGTACCTTCCAGCAGAACGTGGTATGCACTTCGGTGTACGGTGGATTTCCGAACCCGTTGATGTACAGGATTCCGTTCTTGAACGGCGAGGAGTTGTACCCCTTTCTGGTTGAGGTGCCGATGTATTTGGTGTTCCAGTAGAACTGCGGCGACGAATCCTCGCAGTTGAGCCCGATCCTGAACTTGATTGTCTTCTTTGGTTCTTTCATGTCTTCCTCCTAGCCGTTGCGATAGTAAAGGATGGAGATCGTAGGATCGGTAAGAACCTTCATGATCGGATACTTGCCGAACATCTGCTCCTTGGTGCGGAACGGTGCCCATTCCATGCACTCGTGGTCTAGCGGATTCAGGATCTTCTTCCCGTTCTTGTACTTGGCTCCGCCGCAGTACAGCTCGTTGCCTTCGTACATGTCGTCCGGCTTCATGTTCCGGTAGGAACGGAAATCGAATCTCTTGAACACGATGCCGAACTCCGCAAGAGCGAGTCGGACGCATTCCTCGAACCATTTGATGTCGTGGTTGTTTTCCAGCCAGTCCGTCGGAATGTCGGTATAGTCCTGCCAGAAGTCTGGATCCTTCTTCTCCTTCTGCTTCAGTTCGGTATCGTACATGATCAGCCCACCGGCCAGACACCCCAGAATGTACTGCACCTTCTCGTAGAACGTGGTGATCTCGCCGAAATGGTGCCTGCCGATGACGGAGAACCGCATGATTCCGTTCGAGAACAGATCCTTCATCTCCTTCAGCTCGTAGAGATAGCACTCTTTCGCATTCGGGTTCAGCACCAGAGAATGCGTGGACGACGAATTCGTCTCAAAGATGTTCTTTCTGATTGTGATCATTTTTATTCTCCTTTCACCAAGAAAAATTAATGAATACGATTCCGTTCGTCAAGCTTGAAAATCTGATGTTCCCGTATCCTAACTCTTCAAGCGTATACTTGATCAATGTCAAACTATCGTCTTGCAAAGTTTCGAACCAGCCAAGTTCAAGCCTCGATACAAAACGACGCCCTTTCATGCAGCTAAGATTAACGGCCGATTCTATTTTTGTCATATAAGTGGCTATGTCGCAGTTTCGCTGCCTTATCGACTCGATCGTCGTTTTCCTCGCTTCGTTTGCGTCAATCATTTTTATTCTCCCTTCTTCAGAATCTGGAACATGTCCTTGACGTCAACGACGTCGCCGATGTCGTGCTTGACGGCGTTGACCGAGTTGCGCGAGAACGTCTTGTTGACGAAATCGATGTACATCGATGCGGAGGTCAGCTTCCCGTCCACGCCGTCGTCTCCCATATAGCAGGAGTTCCAGCGCTCTTCGCCGATGGTCTTTCGGACGTCCAGTTGCTTGAGAGCCAGATTGTCGAACGAAATGATGTTCGTAAATCTGTTGTTCTTGACGGCTTCCTCCAGCCAGACGCGAAGGTCGTCGATGTTCTTCCGAATGGCCTCGAACTCCTCGCCGTGATGCTCGCCCCGGCCCATGTTCTTGTAGCCGAGAACAAGGATCTTGACCCCGGCCTCGACATACTTCTTCATGTCCTCAACGGTGGTGATTCCGGCGATGGTGTGAACGACCGCGTTCTTGAAATCGTTCTTCTTGATCAGCTCCACGATATCGTCCCTGTAGCTGGACGCGGACACCCCGACCCCGTAAAGAAGCCTATTCTCCACCAGATCCTTAAGCATCGGAAACTTCTCCTTGAAGTGCGCCCAATGGACGGTGATGCTCGGCAGCACGTTCCTCGTCTTGAATAGATCCAAGATGGCGGGAAGTTGCTTGTGAAGGATCGGAGATCCTCCGCCAAGCGCCACTTCGGTCCAAGGGCGGAACGTTTCAAGATACGGTTTCATCTCCTCGAACGGAGCGTCCCTTCCGTCCTCGCCGGACGAGACATAGCAGAACGGACACCCACGGTCGCAGTACGACGTGATGCAGATGTCGGCGCATTCCGGGAACTCCGCGTCGAACAGGTCGTCGTCGCGGTGGTTGTCCCTGATCTTCGTTCCGGTGATCGGTGAGATCATGACGTCGTAGTTGCCGTTCGTGTACTTCTCGAAACGGTCGACTTCCTTCTTAACTGCCTTGATGTTCATTTTTGGTATTGGTTGGGTTAGTGGCTATACCTTACCAAAAAACGGGACGAATGTCAATGGTTATCGTTGTCGATGGTGATGTACGACGGGCCTACGATGAAGTTGTAGATTTCTTCCTCGCCGTGGATTCCCCAGTCCTCTAGAAAATCGTTCAGGGTTTCGTACGTTTCGCACGACTGGTGGTCGATGTATCCATCGTAATCGCTGCTGATGACGAGCCCGTTGTATCCGCCGTATTCCTTCAGAACCTTCTCGATGATCTTGAACCCGACGGTATCCTTGATGATCTCGATGGCGTTTTTCCGCTCCGTTTCGTTGGCGCAGAAAATGCTCGCGTCGTCGGGCTTTGCGATGTCGGGAAGAGTCTCCCAGATCATCACAAGAAGATACGAGAGCTTGCCTTCGGCCGTCACGCACCTGCCGTCCCATCCGAATTCGTCGAAGGATCCTACGACGTTATTATTTTCGTCGGTGGGGAGGGGTTCGCACTTGGCGGAATCGGTCAGGGGCAAAAGGCACACCGTGTGGACGGACGAGCTGTTCGTCTCGAAAACATTTGTTCTGACGGTTCTCATTTTAAGCTTTGTTTGTGATCTTGATGTCTTCGGAAATGAACTGCACGGATATCGTATATGATGTCTTTTCCTTGTTGTCCCATTCGAACTTCGCCTCGAATCCTCCGGCATACTGGGTGTTTTCCTCCGCGAAAGCCTTCATCATGAGTTGAAACACCTGACGCTTCATCTCGATCTCCGTCGGAACGCGGTTGGTCATCATATCAGGCGGAGGATCATCCCCCGGTTCGTCGTTCAGCAGCTTCGGAAGCTCCCACTTCCAGTTCGTCGCCTCCATCGTCTTGGTCACGCGCGAGAAGTCGAAATCCATAAGGACTTCGCACATAGACATAACTTGGTTGAATTGAATTTCCATTTTTACTCCTTTTTGAATTTTAAGTCGTACTTGATGCACTTAAGCTTGAGATTTATATTGTCGACATACTGGTCGATTCTCTGCTCGTTGGGCTTAAGATGCTTCTTGCTGGCCCGAACGAGTTCGTTGTCTATCGAGTCGATGTCGTCTTTGACATACGACAGCAGTTTCCTGATTTCCTTATTGTTGGCTCTGCCGTGCTTCACGATTGGCCTCCAGTCTGTCCACCACCGTCTGCGCGCCCTTCATGATCTCCTCGTCCTCCACGTGGACCCCGAGCGAGCGCAGGATCCTCTTCTGCAATCCGGCGAACGCGGCCTGCTCCGTGATTCGGCGTGTGTTGCTGTAATCGGAGAACTGTCCGATGTTCGCCATGACGTCCTTCACGATCTTGGCCGCCACTTCGGAACCGATCGACTCGGAACCGAAGAAGCAGACCATATTGTTGTGGACGAATGTCTTGACCCATTCCTTGCAGACGGAGTTCAGGACGTTGCGGGTGCGGGATTTCTCCTCGCCGGTGGTGTTGGTGGTGCTCATGGGGGCGTAGTATACCACAACGCCCTTCCCGTGTCAACTACCAATTTCCCACGGAATACGCCCCGCCAGCGAAAGCGGCGTTGGAAAGGTCGCGGTCTTCCGTCCTCGACAGCTCGAAGAAGCAGACCGGCTTGCCTTTGCAGTTCGCCACGATCTTCCGCGTCTCCGCCGTTATCTGCGAAGCCGACTTTCCGGGGGCCGTCTGATAGAACAGGATGTCCGCGACCTGAACCCAGTCCCATTTGCCGGATGTCATATGTACGCCGGTCTTGCCGGAATACGATGCCCGCAGGGCGACCATTCCGTTTGCGACCTGAGTGGCGGTCCAGTATTCGTCGAGTTCAAGCCCGAGAACCACGGTGGACGCATAATCGAACCAGCCGAGCGACTTGATGTCCTTCGCGTATGTTGCGAAGTTCGTCGCCAGCTGTTTGTTCCATCCGCCGTCGTCGTCAGCCATAAGCCACAAGACTATTCCGAATCCGTCGTTGTACAGCTTCTTTATCCTCTCGGTCATCTTGGCCGTATAGTTCTTGTCGATCAGCCAAGTTATGGCGTTTCCGTAGATGCTGTATCCGCCGTATTCCCCGTCGCCCTTGTTCGATACGAACAGGTTGACGTAGTTGCATCCGCGATCCTTCATGAACTTCACCCGTTCGTCGAATACGCTGTCCGGCATATGCGGGCTCAGTATGTTCATCATTCTCTTCGCGGCGTTCTTTCCGGTCCAATTGGACGATTTCGTGCATTCGTCCCATTTCTTCGGCTTCTTCGCCGCATCGTCCGGCGGAAACTTGCATCCGGTCGCCACAAATGTGACGATGGCGCATAAACAAATCAATATGAATATAGTCATTTTTATTTCTCCTTATTGTCGTCTTCTGGTGTCTTGACGTCTTCGTCGTCGTAGGCCCAAGCATATTTGCAGTATCCCATTGGTTCGCCATCGTCGTCGCAGGCCGAGTACATGATTTCCCCCCACCCGCGCATCGTAAACGTACAGTAGTACTTGTCGTCGATGACCGGACATCCCATCTTTCCGTACTGGTGATATGTCCCGTCGAACTTGTATCCGTTCTCCTTGATGCTGTCGATTATCGCGTTTTCGATCTCCCTGTACTTGTTCCTATACTCCGGCGCATCCCATATCTCGGGCTGCTTCTCCTTCTTCTCCTTCTCCCAATTGTAGTCGAAATGATCCCATCTCGTTACCTTCATTTTAAATCTCCAGCTTTCCGTCAAAGTTGTTTCCTGTCTTCCACGTCGAACGGATGTAGTCCGTTTCACCCTTCAGCCGTTCGTTCAAGGCGTCCAATGTCGTGGTGACGGCATCGCCGGGACAAAAGAGCTTCACCACCCCCGTCCCGGCGTCCACCGACCAAGACTCTACCGGAAAGTCCATGTCTAGGAGCCTTCCGATAATACTCCAGAAAACATTGTCCGTCTCGGAAACCTTCATTTTGCCAATAACTTTCCGTCGAACTTGTTTCCGATCTTGGTGCGCTTGATCCTCTCGTATGACATAAGGATCTCGTCGCGTTCAAGAATCTTCCAAACCTCGTCGTATGTCTTGTCGTAGAACATATTACGGAGGATGGACGAGGTGAACTCTCCGCCGGACGAATCCCCGTAGCTGTAAGTGTTGTCGGCGCAACCAGACCAGCAGAGCATGCTCATCTCGGTATCCTTGGCGAACGCGGAATCCTCGACCATCTTCATCTTGAACCCGATGCTCCTGAACATCGTTTCCGAATGGCAACAGTCGAAGATCAGCCATACGCGACCCCTACACTTCGAAATGATGGACCAGATGTCGTTGTCACGAAGATAGGTATCATACAAACAGAGAAATTCGTCCTTGCCGTCGACTTCCTCCGGCCCCGGAGTCTGGAACACCTCGCTCCCGCCGTGTCCCGAATAGAACAGGACCATAAAGTCCGCCTCTGCGGCCTTCTTCATGGCGGCGACGACCGCCTCCTTCGTGGCCGCCTCGTTCTCAAGCAGGACGACATCCTCGTACCAGCCACGGAACGTCTCCCTCATTCGGATGGCGTCCGTATGCGCTCCGGGGCAGGGGCCTGCGAACTTGCTGCGTTCCATTCCGATCACCACGACACTAACTTTCTCCATCGTGTTCGTTCTCGTCTGTTCGGTTGTCTCCGGCTTCGGCTTGCATCCCGCCAGAATTACGGCAAACGCCACAAGCGCCGCGCTGATTAGTCTTTTCTTCATTTTTGTTTTCCTTTCTTTTAGTTCCAATCGATCAATTGTCCGCATTTGCGGCATCTATCATCACGAACATGGCTTGACGATCCCATTCCTGACCGCACCCTTGATCCGCAGCATGGACATCTGGCACATCCATAGCCTTCGGAAGCTGGCCCGGCAATCCAAGTTCCGGTCGGCTTCTGTGCAATAAAGCGCGAAACGATTTCCTTAAGCTCGTCAAACGTTTCCTTCATCCCAAGATCTTCAAGCACAAGACTGCAATCTTCTACCGTATCGTAGATTGCGCCAAGATTGTCGAGAATCTTCTGTGGGTGCAGAACGATCTTTCCTCTTTCGTAGTTCATTTTGTTTCTCCAAAAGTCACTTCCTTGTCGGTCTTCGAATCTCCGTAGACCAAAAATTCGATGAAGCACCACACCACGCCAACGACGACGCCGAGCATAACGATCGGAAGCATTATCATCAGAATCATAACAGTGATCGGACATCCAATCAAGAAGATCGGAATCCTCATCCTCAACGGATATGTTGTAATGTTTTCGTCTTTCATCAAACCACCTCGCACAGAATCGATTTCATGCACTCAAGTCCTGCCGCCTTCTTCTCCGGCGTCACGTCGGCCGTGCAGTCCTGATGCACGATGATCTTCGCGCACGGATACTCCGAACGAAGGATCACGGCATTGGACAGGACACAGATGGACGTACATACGCCAACGAGATGGATTTCGTATTCCTCTCCGCGATTGGAATACTTGTCCCAGACCATCCCCTCGACGTCGTGCTGGATATCTGCACCCAGATAGAACGACCCGAACGTGGATTTGTCGACCAGTGGCTTGACGACGTATTTCAGAAGTTCCGGGACGATATTCCATCCTTCGCTGCCGTTGACGCAGTGTCTCGGGATGTTCTTTCCCTCGATCGAAGAGTTGTATCTGGCGTCTCCGCTTTCTCCGCCGATGTGGTCGTCAATCGTGAAGCGGATGGTGTCCCACGAGTTTTCCTCGATGAGCTTCTTGATCGGCTCGACGACGGCCTGACAGTCCTTGTTGCCGAGAACCCCGGTAACAAAGTCGTTCTGCATGTCCACTACTACTAATATTTTCTTCATATCAGATATTCTTCGCCTTTAATTGTTCCACAAAGAACGTCAGTACCCGACAGAAGTTGTCCGCCATCGTGTCCAGCTTTTCGTTTCCGCAATCCTCGTGGTCGATCGTCACCTCCACAAGACTTTGGGTGTCGATCGATTTGTCGTCGATTACAGGCATCGTCATCTTGATCTTGATCTCGGTGGCGACCTTCTTAACTTCCGTTTCGTCGTTGTTTGTCATTTTATTCTCCTTAGCAAAATTGATAATCTATTTCCAACCCGTCTGTCGTGATGATATCATACGGATCGAAATCGAGTCCGAAGAACCTGTCATCCGACTGGAACATAATCTGGTGGTTCAGTTCGCCCGTACAATATCGACCTTCGCCTTTTTCCGCCGCCTTGAACTGGATGTCCGTGCAATACAGGCCATACACGTCGTTTATGTGTTTGACGAGCTTCTGGATCAAATCGGAATATTCATTCTTCAAGACCTTGTTGGCGCTCGTCGAGGTGAATCCTTCCTCGTCGCCCCATCCGTCGTTCTTTCTCATAACCAGCATATCACGATGGCGCATCACGCATAGGAAAATGATGTAGTTCAGTTTTTCCGTGAAATCCTCGTACTTCCCGTATTCAAATTCAAGCTGTCTCGGGATTTCGTACACCCCGGTCTTCTTGTTGATGTGCTTCTTGATGTCTGCCTCCGTCCACTTGATTCGTGCCATCAGATCCTTGTACATTACGTTTTCAGCTTGCCGCCAGAACGGATTCAGGCAGACGGTGTGCTCCGCAGAGCTGTTCGTTTCAAAGACATTCGATCGGATTCTTATCATTTTTTCCTCCTTACAGATACGAGTCGATTGGGTTGACGATCCTCGGCGCTTCGCCGTGTGGCGAAAGGTAGTCTAAGCTTCTGATCGTATTGTATTCCAGCCATTCCTCGGCCTCCGTTTCGTCCCAGTCGTTCCATTCCATAAGGGCCGTAAGGAGCTTTTCGCGGTCATACACCACGGCGTGGGACTTGTCGTCGACCCCGATTATCGCCGACGCGAGGGCGTTTTCTTCGTCGCCGGATCCGATCAGAAAGATCGACTTCTGCCCGACCTCTTCAGAAAGGACGCCGAGCTGTTCGATGATTCTCGACCTTTCTTCGTAGGTCTTGCCGTTAATGACAATCGACTTTATGTCCTTGACCGTTGCGTTCATATGTGGTCAAGATATCATATTCTACCCTGCTTGTCAACTGTTTTATCCGAGCAGGATGGATTGCTGGATGGTATAGACGTTCCCGTCGTCGGATTTGATCGTCGTATACTGCTTTCCTTCGGAAACGAACTTCGAGAGCACGACGCCCTCTCTTGGCATTCCGGCCGAATCGTATCCGCGAACGCGGCCGGTATCCGTGCTGAATGCGGGCGAGCTTGAATCCAAGACCGTGACGCTTTCGTCCTGTGT
>Ga0265298_10007024_pt1 | contig 13775 bp, 9 predicted proteins | sample AusTroGonzalo_MG_3_FD_193486 | JGI IMG/M metagenome (GOLD analysis project Ga0265298, IMG submission 193486) | Bovine rumen microbial communities from tropical cattle in Woodstock, Queensland, Australia - Gonzalo_01 | ecosystem: Host-associated > Mammals > Digestive system > Stomach > Rumen ...
TTGACCTGAGCCGGAACAACAAGGTGAATACCAAAACAGGCGGTGTCCACTACGATTCTATCCTCTATCACTTCGGCCTCTACTTAAACGGCGGCGTCCTGAAGGCGGATACGATCAAGATGACCGACAGTGCGTCGATTCCAAAGGTCTACTTCAATGGCACCACCTTTATGCCCTACGGCAAGACGGAGTCGAACCGCACGATGCAGAACTTGAACAAGGTCTACGTTTCGACGAACGGCGCGATCATCTCGACGGCGAACATGCCGGCTGGCGAAACGTACACCATCGCTCAGCCGCTTCTGACCGATCCTGCGGTTGTTGGCACAGACGGCGGCTTAACGAAGAAGGGCGCTGGTACGCTTGCGCTTTCCGGAGCCAACACGTTCACCGGCCCGGTGCGCATTGAGGATGGTAAGCTTGTGGCGGCGAACGCCAACGCGCTTTCCGATGACGTTGAGCTCTCGGACGCTGCGGAGCTAGATCTCGGTGAAAACAACATCACGCTCCGCTCGATAACGGCCAAGGGCGTCGTGGCGAACGGCGGAATCACAGTGACGAACACGCTCTACGTGAGCGAGGGTTCGTACATGTTTGTCAATGGCGACTTCACGCTCGGCAATCACGCGAAGGTGGACTTCGGCGTGGCTCCTGGTGGGGTGCCGGCGAAGGGGTGGCGACCGGTTGCGGCGGCGGGCGGAACGGCCACAGTGCCTTCGAGCCTCCGTGCGGTCAACGGCGGAGAGGGCAGGACGTGTTGCAATGTGTTTGTCGCGGACGGAGTCGTCTACATGCGCGCTTCATCCCCGATGTTCACGATAATTGTCCGCTGAGACATGTAGCCAATGGAAAAGGTCGCGACAGACATATTCACCTTCTCGGAGCTGCGCAACGAGGGCTTCACGTACGTTGACAAGACGGACTGGCTCTATGACATGGCGTCTGGCGAAAGCGGCAAGCAGTTCTTCATCGCCCGTCCGCGGCGGTTCGGGAAGTCGCTTGCCGTCTCGACGCTCAAGTCGCTTTTCCTGGGCGAACGCGAGTTGTTCAAGGGGCTTGCCATCGAGCCGAAGTGGGACTGGTCGAAGAAGTGGCCGGTCCTGCACCTCGACATGGGCACGATGCAGTACGACACGGTCGAAGAGCTTGAACTTGCGCTCAGAAGCTATTTCAGATCGTTGGCGGCGGACTTGGGGTTGGTGATAGACAAAGGCGATACGCTGCCGAACATCTTCCGCAATCTTATTCGCGACGCGGCGGCAGCCTCGTCCGACGGTCGGTGTGTCGTATTGATCGACGAGTACGACAAGCCGCTTCTCAAGGCGCTCAACACGCCGGCGGTAATCAAGTTCCGGGACTTCTTCAAGCCGTTTTACGGCGTCGTGAAGTATGAGGAATCGAAGCAGCGGTTCACGTTCATAACAGGCGTGTCCAAATTCTCGAAGGTGTCAATATTCTCCGACCTCAACAACCTCAACGACTGGACGATGGACGCGAGGGCGGCGACACTCTTCGGCTATACGCACGACGAGGTGCTAAAGCACTTCCCAGGGCGCATCCACGCGCTTGCCGAGGCGAACGGGTTCTCAGACGAAGGTGCGTTCGACGAACTCGTCAAATGGTACGATGGCTACAGGTTCCATGGTTCGGCCGAGCCGGTGATTAATCCTGTTTCTCTCGGACAGTGCTTTCAAAAGCGTGAGTTCGCCAACTACTGGTCGAAGACCGCGGTTCCCACGTTCCTCATAGACATTTTGAAGCAACATCCGCTGGACTTTGCGTCCGTTGACATAACCGACGACCGGCTGGAGGCCTATGAGCCGGAAAAGCCCGACATCACGACGCTTCTCTATCAGACGGGATATCTTACGATAAAGGAGGCCCATCGCCTCAACAACACCATCGTCTACGATCTCGGTTTCCCAAACCGAGAGGTTGCCAATTCATTTACCGCACGTCTTGTTCCGGCGTATGTCGGGATGGATGCGCATCTAGCTGAGTCGGTGACGTTCGAGGCGGCAAGAGCTCTTTATGACGGCAATGTGGCGAGATTTCTCAAGGCCCTCAGGGCCTTTTTCGCCAATATTCCGTACGATCTCACGGATCGACAGAACGAGCAGACATGGCAGGCAATAGTCTATGCTGTGCTAAGGTCGATGTGTGCGACAGTCAATGCCGAGGTGAGGACGCACGACGGCAGGATCGACATGGTTATCGATCTTCCCGACGACGTCTACATCGTGGAGTTCAAGCTCGACCGCCCTGCAGCCGAGGCGATGGAGCAGATCAAGGGGAAGGACTACGCCGGGAAGTACGCGCTCTCGAAGAAGCGCATCACGCTGATTGGCATTTCCTTTTCGTCCGAAAAGCGGACAATCGTCGAAGACTTAGTCGAGGAAATCAAACAAGGAGACAGCCAATGAAAAACGGATCGAGTCTGAGAAGGGCGCTTGTTGCGTTATTCGCGATTGTTGCTTCGTGTGCGGCGAATGCGACCGACTACTACTGGACTGGCTCCAACAACGACGGGTTGTGGTCCACTACCAACAACTGGGCAATGGACGTCGAAAGGACGATTGTCGCCACCAATTCGCCGGCGACTGGCGAAAGGGCGACTTGCCATTTCGACGTCCCCGCTGCCGGACTTGTCGTCACCCAGGACACGGGCGCGCGCATTGTCATCTCGAACCTCATCGTTACGACGTCTTCGACCGATCCGGTCGAGATGAAGATCGTGTCGCCGGCCCAGGGAAGCGAATTCGAGTTCTCTCCAGGCGGACAGATAACAGTAGGCGCCAACGCCACGCTCGTTCTCAATACCGACATGAGCTCGAGCGGAAGTCGGGAAACAATCGAAAAGTTCGGCGATGGCACCCTCGCGTTCGACCTGGTGTTCGCAAGCCCGGTGGGCCCGCGCCCGGTTGTCGTCTATGCCGGTCGCGTCGTCGTGCTTTCGACCAGCAAGGACGTGCGCCACGCCGTCAGGTTGGCTGGAACCGACGCCGCCCATCCTCCCGTGTACGAGAACCAGCGTAACGGCGGACTCTACAAAAGTCTTGAGGCACCTGGGGTAGGCTGCATCCAGCTGAACGGGACGACGATGAATGTCGGCGACAAGGTCGATTCCGTTCTCAAGGTCACAACCGCCTACACCATCCCGAAAGTCTCAGATAGCGGAACACTCTCTTTCGCAAACGAGCACTCCTACATGCTTGCCACAAACCAGCCGTCCTACAACATCGCGCTTGACCGCGCCGATGTCACCTATGCTCCGGAGACGGTGATAGGTATGCAGTTCGAGGATGCGAACGATCCTAGGAGGGACGTTGTCGGTATTGGATCGCGCCTCGTGGATATCGGGGAGCCGCAGGTCGTTAACGACGAGGTGCGGGGGAGCGTTCTGTCGCTCGACGGCAGCTCCGGCTTCAAGGGACCTGACGCCAACAACGGTCTGGCCGAGTTCAATCCGTCGGCTGGCTTCACCTTGGCGATGTGGCTAAAGCCGGCGTCGGACTGCAACGGCAGTGCGCGGGTGTTTTACTTCGGCGACGGTTCAAAACACGCTTCAGCCGTTGCATTGCGCCTTGAAGCCGGCAATAAGATTCGTTACACCCATCGCAGTGGATACGTGGACTTCTCTGTTCCGAATGTGCTTGGCAATTGGCATCATGTCGCGGTCACGTACAACGGCAACAGGTCCTACAGTTTCTATCTTGATGGCAATCCTGTCGCACTGACGTGGTCTGCGGAGATGACAGCTGACCTCGACACGGGCAACAAGAACTTCTTCCTCGGCTGCTTCGCTGATGAGACATGGTTTGGGACGGGGACAACTCCCTACAAGGGGCTTGTGGACGATTTTTTCATCGCGAACCGCCAGTTGTCTGAATCTGAGATATCCGACATATATTCCAATGGCATCACGGCATACAGCGAACAGCTGACGCTTCAGGCGGTCTCCGCGAAGGCTGCGGGCGCTCTTTTCCTCCCCGCATCCGCTTCCGTAAAGACGATTTCCGGTGTGGCGCTCGCAGGCGGCGTCGAGATGACAAAGCCGGGGACCACGCTGACGGTCGGTTCGGGCTCCGGCGCGACGAACACCGTATTCCAGGGCACGATTGCCGGAACGAACGCCACGCTCGTGAAGTCCGGCGGGGACTATGCGCTGACGCTGAAGGGTGCCGTGAAGGGCGTTACGAACGTCGTTGTGGACGCGGGAACATTGACGCTAAGCCGTCCTGGCTCGCCTCGCGGCGGCCTCGTCTGCCGGTATTCGTTCGACGACGCGTCGGATTTCGGACGCGACGACGGTCCCGCCGGTCTAAAAATGTCTCCTCAGGACCCCGGAACGCCTACGGCCATTGCCGGCGTCTCGAATGGGGCGATCAATTTCCCGGAGGTGGAGAATGGGTATGTTTATTTCACTGCGGATCCTGCCGGCCGTCCGTCGAACTTCCCGAGCGGCAACGACTCGTTTACCATATCGACCTGGATATGTCCGACCACGAAGGCCTGTACGACCGGCTCGGTTATCTGCTGCTGGGGCGGCGGCGGAAACGGGAAGATGGCGATGATCCGTTTGAACGGCACCACCTCGATCATGTTTGTATCAGTCGGCACAGGCTACAACATCAGCGTCAGCGTTCCTAAAATGGACGACGGTAAGTGGCACCACCTTGTCGCCACGTACGACGGAACTACCAATACAAAGAAATTCTATTTCGACGGCGAATTAAAAGGAGAGGCGACCATCGCCGGCGGGATTGACGTAAACACGGCCGGCTATGACATCGAGATCGGGCACACGACGGCAAGCACGTCGAATGCATCCAAGCGGTATAGCGGCGGCATGGACGAGCTCATGGTGTTCGACTATGCCTGGAGTGCGGAAGAGGTCGAAGCGGAATTTGGCAGCCGTCCTGTTCCCGCACCCGTTGTGCGTTGGACGTTTGACGGCGACGATCCGCTTGCCGACACCACGGGCAATGAGAATTTTACGCTCTCGCAGTTTAAGAAAGACGACGGAGTGCCCAATGTCACATTTGAATCGGGGGACTTTATCTGCGGCAAGGCTGCGCGGTTCACCAAAACGAGCGGATGCCTTAGGTGCTTGGCCGACGGACTCCTTCCCTCCGGTAAGGCGAACGTGACGCTTGTCGTCCGCTACCGTCCCGACATGACGCAGATTTCAGACAACTACTCCAGAGTCGCGGGATGGGGCGGTGCCAGCCAGACTGAGCTGTTTGCCCTAGGGACGGAGAAAGCGGAATATGGCTCCGTAAGGGCAATGCTTTCGGACTTCAACGGTGCCGTTCCGAACAATGGCACCGTGGATCGTACGGCACTTGGCAGCGACCACACGCGTTGGTACACGGTTGCCCTCACATTCGACAAGACTACTCTGCAAATCTACGTGGACGGCAAGTGGGTGAAGTCGCAAAGCTCAAATGTGGCTTACAACCTCGTAGGAGGGAGAGCCTCCATTGGATCGTCCTACGCCGGCACCCGAGATTTCTACGGCCTTGTCGACGACGTGCAGATATACAACGAGGCGCTGACGGCCGCGCAGGTCCGTATGGTCGCGGACAGCCTGGAGGCGTCGAAGGGCAAGGTGACGACGGATGCGGCGGTTCCGGCTGGCGTTCTTCGCGACGCCCCCGACGTGACGGTCGCCTCCGGCGCGACGCTCAAGGTCGCCTCGACCGAGAATGTCGGCAACATCTCAGGCGACGGCAACATTGAGATTGCGTCGATGGGGCGGCTCAACGTTTCTGGGGTGTGCAACTTCTCAGGAACTGTGACTGGCAAGGGGCTCGTTGGCTTTGCGGACAACGCCGTCCTTGATTTCGGCGACGGCTCCGCGCCGCTTCTCGATGTCGACCATCCGATTGCGCTCGGCACGAATGTGAAGGTCGATTCTACGGTGCGTGGCGGCAAGTATCTCATTGCAAAAGCATCCTCTTTCATCGACGTTGAGAATCTAGAATCCTGGAAGGCGTTGATTCCAAGCACTCGCGCGTACAAGTTCGTAGTAGCGCAAACTGGTAAAGAACTTTATCTGGTGGTGCAGTCTGGCATGGCGATTTTGGTGCGATAGAATGTCGAAGAGCAATCTTGCATAGGCGTGGCCTTGCAAAGACCTGTCCGCCGAAACCTGTATTTACATGTTTCTGACGCAGAGCTGGTTTTGTTACAATATGGCTGTGTAGGACTCAGGAGGATGCTTCGACATGGCAGACGAAATCAAGTTGGATAGGCGCGGATTCCTCGCAGGGCTCGCGGGCTCGTGCGCGGTCGTTCCCGCGGCGCTTGCGTTTGACGGCAAGGCGGATGTTGGTGGTGCCGGCGGCATCGCCTATTCGCGGACGCTTCCCGTGAAGGTCAAGACGGACGTCTTCATCGCAGGCGGCGGCTCGGCGGGCGTCGCGGCGGCAGTTGCGGCTCGTGCGGCTGGTGCGCGCGTCTTTCTTGCCGAGGGCTTCACCTGCTTCGGCGGAATGGGCACTGCGGCGCGCGTCCCCGTATTCATGCAGTGGGGAGACGGAACGCGCGACCTCGCGTGCGGATTCGGGACGCGCTTCCGCGAGCGCCTGCAGAAGGCGGGTGCGATGGTCCGCGGAGCGTTCGACTTCGAGGCCGTTAAGCGCGAGTACGACGCGGTGATGGTAGAGTCCGGCGCGGACTTCGTTTTTCAGACGCGCGTCATCGACGTAGTGCGCGAGGGGGATTCGATTAAGTACGCGGTCGTCGCTGCGCCGAGCGGAGTGTGGGCAGTGGAGGCCAAGGTCTTCATCGACGCGACGGGCAACGGCGACGTCGCGGTCCAGGCGGGCGTTCCGTTCGAGAAGGGCGACGCTTCGGGGCACATGATGCCGGCGTCGCTCCTTTCCGCGTGGTGTGGAATCGACTGGAACCGCTGGGAGAAGGAGCGTCCGAAAAGCCCGCAGCCGTTCGGCACGGAGCTTGCGCGCGCGGCGGCGGACGGCGTCTTCAAGGAGCCGGACCTCCACATGACGGGGCTCTACCGCTTCCCGGACGGCTATGCGACGGCCAACATCGGACACGTCTTCGACCTTGACGGCACCGACGAGCGCTCGCTCACGAAGGGCTACATCCGCGGGCGCGAGTCGATGAAGGAGTACGAGCGATACTTCCGCGAGTACGTGAAGTGCGGACTCGAGAACATCCGCCTCGTGGAGACGGCGGCGATGATGGGCGTGCGAGAGACGCGACGCGTCATGGGCGACTACGTGATGACGCTCGACGACTACATGAAGCGGGCGGTCTTCCCGGACGAAATCGGACGCTACGCCTATCCGATCGACATCCATCCGTCGAGCGCGGACAAGGACGCGTACGAGAAGCACCGCGAGGAGTTCGACCGGATTTACCGCTACAAGAAGGGCGAAAGCTACGGCATCCCCTACCGCATCCTCTGTGCGAAGGGCGTGAAGAACCTGCTTGTCGCCGGACGCTGCGTCTCGACCGACCAGAAGGTCCAGGCGTCCATCCGCGTCATGCCGGCCTGCTACATCATGGGTCAGGCGGCTGGCATGGCCGCCGCGCTTGCCGCCGACGAAGCGGGAGACGTCCATCTCGTGGACGTCAAGGCGCTCCAGGGCAAGCTCAAGTCCTTCGGTGCATACCTCCCCAACGCGTAAACCTGAAATTGGAGTTTTGCGACGGCGAGTCGGCAGCCGGGCGCACGAGGCTGAATTTTATGGTATAATATCAGCCCAATTTCAAAAGGAGGGCAAATGGCCGACACGGAATCTTTGGTAATACAGCTGAACGAGTGCGCCGAGAAGGGCGACTTCGAGGGTGGCTTCCGCCTCGTTCGCGAGAACAGGGAACAGCTTGGTAAGAAGATACAGGCCGCGGGCATACGCGACGCATTGAAGAAGACGACGAAAGATCGCCTTCTTCTTTCGTTTCTGGACGGCGTGGAATTCGGCGCGAGGCCGTTGGACGAGTCGCTCGTCAGGCTCGAGAAGCTCGTCTACCTCGTCTCGAGGAAGCCCGGCGAGGCGGGCGCGCTCGTCCTCAGCAAGGCGTGGGGCCTCGGCAAGGTCAAGAGCGTCGACGACTTCTACAAGCGCGTGACGGTCGACTTCAGGACGAAGAGGGGCCACCAGTTCACGTACGCCGCGGCGTGCGACATGCTCGAGCCCGCGCCCGACGGGCACATCCTCGTCAAGCGCGAGGTCGACGCGGAGGGCTTCGAGAAGCTGCTCAGGGAGTCGCCCGGCAAGTTCGTCGTCGAGGTGCTCAGGAGCTTCGGCGACATGCCGATCGTCCGCCTCGAGGACGTCTGCGTCCAGAACGGGTTCGTGAAGTCCGTCAACTGGAAGAAGTTCTGGGACACCGCTCGCGCCGAGCTGCGCCACGACAAACTCGTCGATATTCCCGCGAAGAGGGCCGATCCGATCCGCCTCAAGGCTGTCGTCGAGGACTACGGAGAAGGATGGCTCACCGCCTTCGCGCACGAGACGGATCCGAAGCTCATCCTCGCGGCAGTGCGCGAATACGTCGCGCAGGGCAAGTTCAAGACGTCCGACGACGCCACCAAGGCCAAGATCTCCGAGCGCCTCTCCTTCGCCGTCACCGCGGCGCGCAAGGTCGACGACGCGCTCTACGCGAGGCTCGCGTGCCTTGTGCGCGAACTCGGCTTCCAGACCCCGCCGTCGTCGGAGATGCGCGAGTACCTCTGGGAGCGCAAGCGCTTCATCAAGGCCGCGGCCGAGCTTCCCTCCCGCGAGGTCGGCGCGATGGTTGACTTCCTCGCGGAGAACGAGGAGGCGAAGGCCAGGCTGTACGCGGCGATGCCCGAGTTCTGCTTCGCGGCCGTAACCGAGATCGTCTCGCGCTACGGCGCCGAGGCCGCGTGCCGCAAGGCAGTAGGCGACTTCATGAAGGATGCGCAGCCTCCGGCTACGCTCACCACCCTCATCATCGGCAAGATCGAGCAGTTCGGCAAGTTCGAGTACGCGGAAGTCCCGGTCGACGGGAAGAAGATCCGCGTCCTCAAGAAGTACGAGCTCTGGCCCGAGCTCCCGCCCGTGTCGACGCTTATCACGCACGCCGTCGCCCTCGGCGAGGGACGCCGCGGAGGCGAGACGCTGAAGATGCAGAACATCGTCCGCAGGCTCTTCGGCGACAAGGCGTGGCTCGAGAAGATGTTCAAGCTCCTCACGCCCTCAGACCAGGCGCTCTTCTTCGAGCGCTTCCAGGCGTCGATCGCGTGGGATCCCTCGACGCACCACGCGATCGTCATGCGGATGACGCACGTCGTCCCGGACCTCGCGCGCCACCTCGTCGCGGTCGAGAAGAAGAAGGAGTACGCCCGCATCACCTCCTACCGCAGCTTCGCGCTCAAGAAGCAGGAGTATCTCAAGCTCATCAACGAGGACATGCCCGCGAACGTCAAGCGCATCGAGTTCGCCAAGAGCTACGGCGACCTCAGCGAGAACGCGGAGTACCAGTACGCGAAGGACGAGCAGCGCGCGCTCATGCAGAAGCAGACCGTCATGCAGGCCGAGCTCGAGTCCGTCAAGCCGGGCGACTTCGCGGACGCCACCACGGACGAGGTCATGCCCGGAGTTTCCGTCGTCATCGCCGCGTCCGACGGCGAGAAGAAGTACACGATCCTCGGAGAGTGGGACAACGACATCGAGAAGGGCATCCTCTCCTCGAAGACCAAGCTCGCTCAGAACATGCTCGGCAAGAAGCCCGGCGACCAGTTCGAGCTCCCCGGCGTGGAAGGTGCCGTCGTGTTCGCGACCGTCAAGGAGATACTGCCGCTCTCGGACGAAATCCGCGAATGGATGAAGCTTCCGCCCGGCGTCCAGATATGATATAATATCCACAGTTGCCAGAGAGCATAGAGAGGAGGCAAGACATGGGATTCACGATTAAAGCCACTTCCAAGAAGAAGGCCGCGGCCAAGAAGCCTGCGGCGAAGAAACCTGCAGCCAAGCCCGCTGCCAAGAAGCTCGCGGCGAAGCCAGTAGCCAAGAAGGCCACGGCCAAGAAGCCTGCGGCGAAGCCCGCAGCAAAGAAGCCCGCCGCGAAACCCGCTGCCAAGAAGCCTGCGGTCTCAAAGCCCGCGGCAAAAAAGCCGGAGCCCGCGAAGAAGCAGGAGATCAAGCGCGTCCCGCCGCACGTTGTGCGCAAGGTCGTGCCTGTCGCCAAGCCGCAGGATGAGGAAGACTCCGCGGTGGACAGCGCGAAGGCAGTCGCGTTCGCGATGTCGATCGCCGAGGAGATGAAGCGTTCCGCCGCACGGGCAGAGCAGCAGCGCGTCGAGAGCGAGATCAAGCTCTCTCGCAGGCCCACCTCCCGCGTCCAGGGCGAGGCGACGGCGAAGTTTCCGGCCGCCGACCTCAAGGACTTCCGCAGACGCCTCCTCGAGGCGCGCGCCGCCGCGCTCAGCGGTGTCGACGCCATGAAGGCCACGGGCTTCAACGAGTCCGAGGACCACGAGGCGGACGGCGGCGACGGCACGAACCAGACTCTCAGGCTGCAGGCCCTCGGGCAGATGGGCAACATCAACAGGACCATCCAGCAGATCGAGGAGGCGCTGCACCGCATCGACGACGGGACCTACGGCGTGTGCACGGCGTGCGGACAGCTGATCCGCAAGCCGCGTCTCCTCAACCAGCCGTTCGTCACGACCTGCATGGAGTGCCAGAGCGAGATGGAGCGCAACCGCGCCTGATGAAGCGGCTGTTGCTCTGCTCCGTGGCCGCCGTGCACCTCGTCCTCGCGGACGCGGTGGCCAAGGAACTTGCTTCCGGTTTTCTCAAGGAAAATGGCCCGGTGCCTGTCATCCCGGGCTTCTTCGACCTCGCATACGTCGAGAACCGCGGCTGCGCATGGGGCATGTTCCAGGGCCAGGTGTGGCCGCTTGCCGCGTTCGCGCTCGTCGCGCTCGCGTTCCTCGTCTGGAAGCGCGAGTCCATCTTCGGGCGCGGCAAATGCGCCGCGGTTTGCGAAGCGCTCCTCTATGCCGGCATCGTCGGCAACCTCGTCGACCGCGTCTTCCGCGGGTACGTGATCGACTTCCTCGACTTCCATTGGAAATCGGCCTACCACTTTCCGTGCTTCAACCTCGCCGACACATTCATCACAGTTGCGGCGGGGCTGCTCATACTATGCTCGTTCGGGAAGCGTACATCCTAGCCGGCCCCACGGCGAGCGGAAAGAGCGCGATAGCCGCGGAGCTTGCGCGCGAGATGGGGGCGTGGATCCTCAGCGCGGACTCGATGCTCGTCTACCGCGGCATGGACATAGGAACCGCCAAGCCGTCCGCGGAGGAGCGCGAGGAGTTCCACATGGGCGGCGTTGACGTAGTGACGCCGGCCGAGGAGTTCTCTTCGGGCGCATGGCTCCGAGCCGCGCGCAAGTGGGCCGAGACGGTTCCCGAGGACGTTCCCATTGTCATCGTCGGAGGGACGGGGCTCTACTTCTCCGCGCTCCTGAGGGGGCTCGACCGCCGCTGGGAGAAGCCGGCGCCGGAGTATCCCGTAATCAAGATCGACCGCGCCGTCGTGCGCGCGCGCATCGCCGAGCGGCTGGACGCCATGTTCATGTCCGGCCTAGAGGAGGAGAAACGCCGGCTGCACGGGGAGTATACAGTGTGGTCGCGCACCGCCTCGCTTGCGATCGGATACAGGGAGGGCGACGATCGCGACAAGATCTTCATCCGCACGTGCCAGCTCGCGAAGCGTCAGGACACTTGGTTCCGCCACCAGGCGACGCCGATTTACGTCAATCCGACGGTTGAATCGGTTCGCGCGTGCTGGCGCGAAAGGGGACCGTGGAGGGTTGCGTTTCCGCAGCCTTGAAACCCCAAAAAAAGCCAAAATACCCCCTTGCGCATTAGACGCCATTTTTGATATAATATCCGTCAATTCTCGCAAGGAGAAGGGTTGCGATACGGGCAGGTAGATCCTGTCGCGTCGTGACCGTTGAGCGAAGCTCGCGGTTACGACTGTAGCCGCGAGCCTTGTTTTTGCGGGGGTGGCTGGGCCGGAACCCAGTCGCGAGCGAGGCGCCCAACGGGCCTCCCGCGTCAACGCCGAGAGACCGCGAAAGCGGTAAGGCGAACGCGGATTTCGCGACCGTCGAGGCACAGTAAAAAGAGGGACGAAGGCGAGGAGAAAGGTTCCGAGCCCGAGTCGAAACGGAAGTAAAGAACAAGGAAAGAGACGAAAATGCAGCAGCAGAGAGTCCGCATCCGGCTCCAGGCATACGATCATCGTGTGCTGGACCAGGCCGTCGGTGGCATCATCGACACGGCCAGGGGCACGGGTGCGCAGGTCGTGGGGCCGATTCCGCTCCCGACCCGCATCGAGCGCTTCACGGTGAACCGCTCGCCCAACGTCGACAAGAAGTCGATGGACCAGTTCGAGATGAGGACGCACAAGCGCCTCCTCGACATCGTAAACCCGACCGCGCAGACGATCGACGAGCTCAAGAAGCTCAATCTCCCCGCGGGCGTCGACATCACCATCAAGGTCTGATAGGAGGTCGACATGGAAGGTTTGATTGGAAAGAAGATCGGAATGACCCAGGTCTACGACGCCGACGGCGTGAGGACCTGCGTCACTGTGATCGAGGTCGGTCCGTGCCCGGTCGTCCAGCTCAAGACGCTTGAGAAGGACGGCTATTCGGCGGCGCAGGTCGGTTTCGGTCCGCAGAAGGCGAAGCGCCTCGCGAAGGCGCAGCAGAAGCACTTCGAGAAGGCGGGCGTCGAGGCCATGAAGGTCCTCCGCGAGTTCGCGCTCGACGAGGGCGAGGCGCTCGAGGTCGGCAAGGCCGTCACGGTCTCCAACTTCGAGGGCGTCAAGTACGTGGACGTCACGGGCGTCACGAAGGGCAAGGGCTTTGCGGGCGTGATCAAGCGCTACGGCTTCGCCGGCGGCAACATGACGCACGGCGGCCACTCCAAGCGCCGCACGGGCGGCCTTGCCGCTCGCGACCTCCCCGGCTGGATCGAGAAGGGCAAGAAGATGCCCGGCCACATGGGCGACGTCAGCCGCAAGGCGATGAACCTCGAGGTCGTGGCGGTCCGTCCCGAGGACAACGCGCTTCTCGTCAAGGGCTCGGTCCCCGGCGCGCGCAACGGCATCGTGATCGTGCGCAAGTCCCTCAAGAACAACGTCAAGAAGGGGGCGTAACAAATGAAGAAGATCGAAGTCACTTTCGACCAGTCCCAGCTGACGCTCGACAAGGGCGCGCAGGCGGTCAAGGACGCGGTTACGGCCATCCGCAACGCCCTCAGGGCCGGCACGGCCAGCACCAAGTCCAAGGGCGAGGTCGCAGGCTCCAACAAGAAGCCGTGGAAGCAGAAGGGCACGGGCAACGCCCGCGCGGGCTTCAGGCAGTCGCCCGTTTGGCGCGGCGGCGGCGTGGCGCACGGCCCGAGGCCGCGTAGCTACGAGCAGAAGCTCAACAAGAAGGTCTGGGCGCTCGCGTTCGCGCGCGCTGTCTCCGACAAGCTCGTCGCGGGCGACGTGATCGTCGTCGACGAGTTCAAGTTCGAGGCCCCCAAGACGAAGCTTATGGCGGCGCTCCTCAAGGAGCTCGGCGTCACGCGCACGGCGTGCGTGGTGCAGAAGGACGTCGACGACACGGTCGTGCTCGTCACGAGCAACCTCCCCGAGGTCGACTACTCGACCGCGCAGGCGCTCGACGTGTACACGGTGCTCGCGAGCCGCAAGCTCGTCTGCGACAAGGCCGGGTTCGACGCGCTCATGGCGCGCATCGCCAAG
>Ga0265298_10007025_pt1 | contig 13771 bp, 23 predicted proteins | sample AusTroGonzalo_MG_3_FD_193486 | JGI IMG/M metagenome (GOLD analysis project Ga0265298, IMG submission 193486) | Bovine rumen microbial communities from tropical cattle in Woodstock, Queensland, Australia - Gonzalo_01 | ecosystem: Host-associated > Mammals > Digestive system > Stomach > Rumen ...
GGTGCTCTACTACCCGTTCGTCACGCCTGCAAGTATTTTATCGTTCATTTTGCGACTAAAGTAGAGCGCGTCGCATTGAATCACGGTGCAAAGATAGCAATTATCCGCTCATATTCCAAACATTTTAGACATTTTTAAGCAATTCCGAAGTCGAATTTAAGCTGCGAGTTCTCTTTTGCGATTCTTTGCTGAGCCCATTCGACGTACCTCTGACTAAGCTCGCTGCCTACGTAGTGGCGGTGTTGTCTGATACAGCCTATGGCGGTTGTTCCAGTGCCCATAAAGGGGTCGTAGACGACGTCATCTCTCTTCGTATAGAGAAGAAGCAGCTTCTGTACGAGTACGCTTGAGAACGTCGCCTTGTGAATCGGGCAGCTCTCGTCGTTGTTCGGTGCTTCGAGATAGTTGAAGTAGTTCTTGTAGTGCTGCTGTCCGTTTGGACGTTGGATGCCTTTCTCCTTATAGCAGCAGAACGTACCAAGCTCCGACTTGCGACACATGACGAACACGAACTCACAGATGCGAGTCAGCTTGTTTGTACTCTCGCTGTTAGGAACTGCGGACGCTTTCTTCCATACGATGCAATCAGCCACCGTGAAGTTCGTGCGTTCCATGATGGCCGCAATCGTCAGCCACATGAGCGCGATGTTCTCAGCCGAATACGACAGGTTGTAGAGCACCGAGCCGTTTTCCTTCAGGCACTTGTCGAAGCCTCGGAAGATGTCGCACGTCCATTCGATGTACTCTTCATTCGGTCGGCAGTCGTCGAACTCGTCATATCTGATGTTGCTGTCTGCGTCGGTCAGCGACGAACCTTTGCGGCTCGTATTATACGGCGGAGAAGTTATCACGCAATCAATGTCGTGCAACCTCTCCATCGTCTTCATGCAATCTTCGTTATAAATCTTGTTTACTTCCATATAGTAAGATGTAAATTCATACAGTTTACTCGTCATTCAGGGCCCTGAGCTCCTCGCCTAACAGAATGGCGCTAATCTTTGAGTAGATGCCAGTTCGTTTAAGAGTCCTGATTCTCTCGAAGTCGCCGTCTTCGTACGCACGTCTGTACGACTTTCCGAGCACTTTAGGCACGTCCTGTCTGTGCAGCCGCTCGTCGTCGCATGCTCTGGACAGAAGTTCGACCTCAGACTCTGTCGCAGCGCACTCGCGTCTGTAGTTCTGACGTATCATGTCGTACGTGAATCCTCCGAGACCGAACTTCCTCGCAACTGGCATCAGTCTCAGCAAATAGCGCCTGCAGATGCACTGCAATGTATCATCCTTCGTCATCTTCTCTGTATTTATATACAACGAAGCAGTCGCCCTTTCTGTATTCGCGTGTCGATACGACAACTTTGCCGACGGGCGTTCCAAGTACTGTAGCCCAGCAGTAGTATTTCTTGCCGTGCTCCCCTTTACTAATCTTTCCAGCCTTTACGACGTTCAAGACGCATTCCACAGCGATGGCGTCGGGTATTCCGTCCCTGATGTCAATCTTCATGCGTATCGAAACTGACGTTGTACTTCTCTTTCAGATACCAATAGGGAATGGCATCCAGCACCAAGGCGCACTTGTACTCAGGCTTGAAGTGCTCCCTGACATTGGGAGGCAGGTCTTTCAGCGTGTCTTCGTTCACGCACTCCTTCACGAGCGATACGTTCAGCGGATTCAGCGGTACGCACATCTTGAGCTTACCGCCAGTGGCAAACACAATCTCAGCGTCGTCTGGCAATGCAGCGAACACTTCATTTTCCAAAAATTCCTTCTTTGTCATGATTCTCTGTTTTTTATTGATTAATATCCTTTGCCATGTTTGTTCGGGCGGGACTCGTTGTAGGCCATCTTGTGCTCTATGTGCCACTCGAGGTCTATTTTGTGGAAATCAGCAAAATCAAAGCACCATGCAAGAGAAGCACCAAGAAGGCGGGAAATGTCGTCCGCCGACGTATCTTTGTCAATACGGATTATAATCCTCGCCAATCCGTAGCATTGCTCGTTGATAGAGTCCTTACCCCAAATGTTAGCCCAATCGTCGCTTGTAGATGCTTCCTCAAGGACAAGCGGCTCTATATGCCGTGTTCCCAAGAAATCGCATATACGGATAACGACGTCGGCCAATTCGTCCTCCAACGTGTCCTTGATGTGTTCAACAAAGCACTTGTTGACGTATTCGGCGTATTCGGCATCGCTACCGATACGGATTTCCTCTAACGCCTTAAATGCACCAACATCGGCGCGGCGGTTCTTCCTATCCGCCTCCACCATCTCGCCGATTTCACTGATGACAAGCATCATCCAGTGCTCGTCAGAACGCTCCTCGTCGTGGAAGCCGTGCCCGCAGGCCGTTTTGTATGCACGGCTGATAAACTCGTTGATTTTTTCTTTTGATACCATAATTCTCTTGTTTTCGTTAATCATTGATTATATCCGAATCTCTCAAACGATTTAATGATTTTTATAAAACTAAAAAGGAAGTCCAGAATCGTCCACATGCGCATTGTCGTCATGCGTATTATTCGGCACTGCACTCTGCTGAGTCTGCTGCTGTACACCACCGATAGTCGCGCAGTAGTAACAGCTTGCTGCGGTGAACCAACGTCCCTGATACTCCCTCGACGTGACGTTGAACTTGACCAACACATCGTGTCCTACGACAGCGGCCTTCTCCATCTTCTCCCACTTGTCGCTGCCCATGACCTCAAGGCACAGCTTCTGCTCGTACTGACCGTCCATCCAGCTCACCACAAAAGCATGCTTCTCCCAATCTCCCTTGCTGCTCGTACCACTCTGCACTGGCAGCACTTCAATAACCTTACAATTTAACTCCATTGTGTTATAATATATTTAATCGTTAATCATCAATAATCATTCTCGAACTTCCACGACCACTTGCCAAACGCAATATAATCACATATCGCCATAGAAAGCGGACTATAATCACAAATATAACTTCTTCCTTTGGCAATGAAATACATTGGAATCGCCAACAAGTCTATCCAGAATATCAACATAAGAACGACTATTGCCAAAGTTCTTCTTGCGTACGCCATAAAATCCACTATTTTTGAGTTAATAATTCCTTGTTGTCATACACGTTGCCGATAACCTCGCTTGAAAAGCATAACATTTCGGCGGAAGTCCCCTCGAAGTCAAACCAATTACCGCTCACATCGCTATATACGACAATGAACTTTGCATAATCCTCGCTATACACAACATAACCTATATCTATTTCGTCATCAATGCATCTTATAATATCACCCTCGTATATCTCACAACCGTTCTTGTCCTTCAAACCAGTGAACTGACCAACAGTGTCAGGGTCGATGAACTTGCGTTTCCCTGCGAATGGATATGGCGACTCTGCAGTATGAATGTGCGGTTGGTCGCATAGAAGATGCAAATCGCCATAGACCCAATATCCGTCAAAGCACTTTGCTCTAAATTTGATTGTACGCATAACCTTATCCACTACTGTCACAGTGCCAGTACAGACTCAACGACTTACAGCACGAGTGGTGGTCTGTCTTAGCCCAGCCAGTACTGTGACCCTCAACCTCAAATCCGTACTTCTCCTTCTGCTCCCAGAACGCTTTCATAATCAGACGCGGCAGCATGACGTCCAGCCACATGTGAGTACTGCTCCAAAAAGGAGGATACCAGCCGTTCTCGTAACCCAAGTCGCCAATCGGTGCAAGCTTGCGCAGGTCACTCAGACCGAACAAGCCAATCTTCCGAGTCAGCTCCCACTTCTGTTCTCTTGTCAAATACATAATATTCCTCTGTTTAACGTAAGTAAATAATGAAATTCGCTGCAAATATAAACATAGTTCTTGGAATATTCACAATAATATAACACTATTTAATAGTATTAACTATTTTTTAGTAATACAACAAGATAGTAATACTATTATAATGTATATACATATACACGTGCGCGCGTAAAATCGACAAAATAAGCACATTTCTAACCCGATTTTCGCTTAATATGTACAAAAGTATCAAAATAAGACGGTTCAATCATGCTTATTTGATAGATAATAACTACCTGATTTTTAGACACTTTTCTCTTTTTCGGATTTCTTTTGCAAAGAAAAGACTACAGATTGTCGAGGCTTATATAGAAATATTCCTCAAGGAACTTCCTCGCAGATTTCCCGTCTCTGTCGTGCTCCCACTTACTATTGTAGTCATCCATATCCTTGTAGAACGTATTGCACACGAACCACTCGAACACATCAGAGAAGTATTCGTGCGTCTTGACGTCTGGATGAGAGTCGAAGTACTGCTTTCCCCATCTGCACCAGAACCTTACCATCTTCGGATGGCGCTTAATCTTGCGCTCCTCTATGAACTCCGCCACGTCCTCGTCAGTCCAGTCCAAGAGAGGATAGTACTGCATGCTCCTGCCGCCACCGTTGCCGTAAGACCTCAGTTCTTGGTCGCACGTATATCGCTGCCCACGATGGACGCTCTCGCTCTTCCTGACGCCTATAAGCACGTAGTCCTCCACCGCAAACTCCTTCAGTTCTCCACAGCAGTGGCGCTGGAACATAGTAGGGAATCCGCTCCTGAGTATACAATGAGCAAAATCACGTTTCGGACGGCGTATCTCGACTCCCTGCTCCATGCAGTGCCTAATCGTATAGGGAGGGTCTATGGTCGTAACCCTATGCAACGGCCTCAGACCGTCCTTGCCCCACACCCAAGCCATCTTGCACAGCTCTATCAGGACATCAGAGTCCTTTCCACCACTGACGGCAACCTCCAACTTCTTGTCCTGCCACGTCGCATGACGATACGCATGACGTATAAGAAGCACACTTTGCCTAACTTTTTCTTCCAATTCCTCTCTCATGTCCGCAAAAGTACTGCTTTTAAGCCAAATAACCAAGAAAAAAACAAAAAACCTTCAGAAATCGCCCAGAATCGACAAATTTCGGTTCAGTGGTACAATTGTCCACATCGAACACAAAAACACGCCAGAGACAAAAGAAATGGCATCTACAACAATCCTGCAGCATCAGACACACTCTGGAATTTTTATTTTTTTTCTTTTTCGATTTTTTCTTTTTAAGGAAACGACCGTTTGCACCATATCTTTTCGCTTTGCGTTTACCCCCCCTGCCCGTCTATTCGTTTTCGTTTTCTTTCGTACCTTTTTGCCCCTATTTTGCCCACTACATTTAACGTATCAAAAATATATTGTTTTATCGTTCGTTTTCTATCTTTATTCATGTTTAGCCGTTTTCCATTTTTGGCGGATGATTATTTATAATGTTTCATTATTCTATATCTACTATTATTCTGTATATTTACACCATAATATATTATTTGTACCTAAACACTAATACATAATAATATTAATCTAAATATTAATCTATTCAGTATATAGAGAAAGAAAGAAATATAAAAGAAAGAAAATTTCTCGCGCGTACCTTATATATATATAAAATAAGGTGTACTACTTTAATAATACACTATTATAGTTTATATCCACATCAATATTTTGCACAAAAATAGAAAAATGTGCAATTTTAATATATAACTATCTGAAAATCAATAACTTAATATAAATACATAAAGTATTTCTCGAATTAAAAAACCTTAAAATAGATATAATTTGCCAATTTGTCGATAAAAACACGCTTCGTATCGAAAGTCCATTGTGGTGTGCAAATTTCTTCGTTCCTTTGCAACCGAAACCAGCGGGTTTCCTATTCCATGAAGTAAGAGAAATCAAAGATAACCACTTTCAACGCTTTAAAATAGGTCCTCGAAATTTAGCGTTTTACTTTGGGCAAAAAAAGCAACGGACAACGTTTGAACAAAGGTATTTTAATACCTACTGACTTTGCACTAAACGACAAAGAAAGTTAAGAAATTGCTTTCCTTTGGAAATCCTGACAACGGACAACGAAGAACAACGGACAAAGTAAGGAAATAAGGAGATTTAAGACAAAGGTGTCTTAGTGGTGAAGTTAGAAAGTATCTGAAAATTGGCAAAAGAAAAAAAGGTCTAAAGTCCTGATGAAGTCACCTACTTTTTAGGTTATAAATATCTTTGTCGTTTATGGACTTTATGAAATTTACCTTTTAGTACTTTGTTTAGTGTTTCGTCTTTGGTGGATATAACACTAAATTTTTGGCCTTTAGGAATAGTTTTAGCCTATTGGAGTTATAAATACTCCTTTGCAAATTGGTATGCATACCAAAACGCAAACAGTATCAATTTTAAAACATTATTATTATGAGTACTTTAAATTATTCAGTAAGTTTCGAGAGTGTTGTGAAGATGCTAGAAACCACTTCAGCAGACCGTAAGGACTGGCACAAGAAAGAGCAGACACTAACAAAGTTATTGCAGCGTGCACAGTCAAAGGAAATGTTACCTATCACTTCAAAAATCTTTAAGGTGTGCGGTCTCCCTACAAACGGCAAATTATCACCTAAAAAATTCATCTCTGAATATTGTAAATATTTCGTAGAGAAAAAGGGTGAAAAACTTCCAGCCTATATTAATAAGGTTACAATTTGGGAAAAGGACGAAAATGGAAAAGTGAAGAAAGACAAAGACGGTAACTATATTCCAAAGAAAGACAAAGACGGTAACATTCTTTATGACTTCAAACTTACTGCTATTAAAGACGGTACATGGACTTTGGAAAAACTTTTGAAGTCATGCACAAAGTAAAAAAACTCCCTGATGAGTCTTTGAAAATTAAGACGAAATAGGCAAAAGGTAGGTAGGGCAAAAATCTCTACCTACCTTTGAAAAAGTACACCTATAGGAGTTAAAAATGCGGGCAAATGTAACGCCAGTTTTAGGTGTTGCCAGCCCTTATTATGTCAATTTAAAACATTTACTATATGGCAAAATTAAGCGATTTATGCAGGCAGATTCCAGCGGAATTTGCAGCACAGAGCATTTGGTCTATGATAGACCCGAATGGCGGTCGTACGCCCAAAAAGCATGGGCAAAGTACGACCATACGTGAAACGGCAGGCAGCATCTTTGCAGACTGCAAAGGATATGGTGTGCGCAAACGTGTACGGGCTAACTGCACTCCAAGCACGGGCAGCATAGTTGTGGGTGTGCGTGTCGGCACATACACGTCATGCGTATGCAAGCATAAGATGTAAGGACGCGCGAGCAGACACGGAGTATTAACCAGTGTGGGCGCATTGTGTCCGCACGCAAACATTATAGGAGATTCTATTATGCAGAAAAAGCAGGCAAAACGCGCTGACGAAAGCATCATCATGCGTTTTATCCGCAGGCACGGACTGACTTTTGTCAGATGGCAGGACTTTTGCGACTACGGTCGCACGGCTGTCGTAAACACGGAGGACGGGAAATATTACGCAGGCACGTTGGCAGCGGACTTGTGTACAAAGCAGGCATATTGGATAGATTAAGCACGACCAGAGCAGGCACGGCATATTTAATTGTGTCGTGTCTGTGTCGTAAATGCACCACAATTTTATTGTGTCCGTAGTGCAAGTCGGGATAAAGCATGAGCACGGAATTAGTATCAATTAAAACATAGGAGGAAAGATTATGACTATTAACGTACCGCAGGCAGTCGACTGCTTCAATAGGTGGCAGCAGGGCTACGATAAAGTTGACGTGACGTATAGCACGACGTATGACGGCATAGATATATATCGTGATACGGAAAAGTGGTATTACGTGAAAGCAGGCGAGTGGCAGCGTTTTGGCACACTCAGGGAGGCAAAGCGCTTCATAGACAATTGGTATAGGGAATAAATGCGCAAAAGCAGGGCGTGTTCACTGTCAACACGTCCGCTCGCGTGAAACATACATCAATTTAAACATCAAGCATTATGAAAAGACCGAGAATTAAAAAGCAGGGCGCAGTCCGTGTAGGCACAGGCTATTGCCCGAAGAGCATCGTGTTGTGGGCAGTCGTAGTGGCTGGCGTAGTGTTGTTTCAGGACACTAAGCAGGTGTGTGACGATTTGTGCGTGCAGATGCGCATGCACAATCAGAGGGCAGAGGTAGTAAAATTATAGGAGAAATAATTATGGAAGGATTTAATTTCAGAGTAGTACCTTGCGAGTACCATCGCGGGTATTGTCCTACGATATGCGAGACTTTGCAGGACGCTCTTGAAGAGCAGGACTTCTGGAACGAGCGCACAGATTTTGCATGGGCTATTGAAGGAATGAACGAGCAGGCAGAGCATGAACTTGCATCGTTTTTTGAGTACGAACCTACTAAAGAAGAATTGGAGGCATCATTATGTTAGTATCAGAATTTATAGACCGCACTGGCTATCAGCCGACTGCGGAGGAGTACGCAGCCATAGAGCATGAATATTACCATTTCAAGGGCGACAAAGACCAGTATTGCCGTGCATGGGCAAAAGCGAACCCCACGAAAGCAGGCACTATTTGGAAAAAGCAGAAGGAGCAGGCACGCAGGGAAAAGGTGTTCAATAAAGTTCTGTACCATATTCAGCACAGACCATGCACGCAGGATAATGCAAATTTCCGCTATTTCATGGATTATCAGCAGCAGCAGGCGCACATGGACTGCATTATGGACTATGCAAAAGCAAAAGACCGCAAGGAACTGCGTGAAATCATCAACGAGATAGTACGGAGCACAGCCATCATGAACGGCCTGACTCCATTACGCAGAGGGTACGTGTACGATTTGGAAATAATGGCATAACATCATGGCAAAGAGTAAAGAGCAAAAACGTGAAGAGGCACGAATGCGCCAGAATGCGCATAGTTGGCAGCGTGTGGACATTCCTCTCGACATGCCGTTTCTCGCAGGCGGTTACACTCAGACGGATTGGGATTGTCTTGTTCGTGGAAACATGAGTGACGACGAAATAGAGGCGCTTGACTATATGTGGGAGTCATGCGAGACACTTGAGGAGCAGCACGACTATTTTAAAGACCAATTGTTAAGTACAAAACCATATTGGGCATGATTACATTATCTATCATCGTTGGCATCGTCATGGTCGCAGGCGGTGCATGCATATTCAGCGACGCAAAACATGAGTATCAATTTAAGAACAAGTAGCATTATGACAAACAAGCAATTGAAAGAGCTGAAGGCACTCTTCAGACGGCTCAACGAGAAGAACAAGTGTCACAACAAAAAATACGTGTGCAGGGTGGATAAATTCGCCTATAACGCATACTGCATGGATGTTGAGTTTACCCTTATGTTTTCTACAGACCACGAGGAAATTATGAGGTATGTGTTAAAGAACCACCTTCTTTGCATCGTAAGCGGGAGAGGGAACGGTATTGCATACATGGACATTCAATAACGGCAGAAGGTGGGCGCAGTCACTATCGACACGCCCGCCACGCTGACAGACATCAATCGACAAACATTAAACAAAAAAATTATGGAAAATTCAGCATTTTTTTCAGAGAACGGCTTGACTTCAACGTCGGCAAACCACGTCGCCAACCTTGCAAAGGAGCTGATGCAAGACGAGGAGACAAGTATTAACAGCATCACCTTGCTCGACTGCTTCGTGTCGGTGATAGGTCAGAGCGAGAAGACGCAGGTCAGAAAGGGAATCAGCGACTCAGACCTCCGCTTCTACACAGAGAATGCCGTACTACTTACGGAGTCAAAATCACTAATCGCATGGCTCAGGGAAGCCATCAAGGCCAAAGAGAAGATGTTGGAAGACATCGAGAGGACTGACATTGACGAGTGGGCTGTAAAAGAAGGCAAGACAATGCCGACCAAGCCCGAGCGCCGTGAAGTGCCAAGCAAGGAAGAGCGCATTGCAGCCATGAACATCAAGGAGCGCAACAGAATCCTGAAACTCGAGACCGAGGCAGCGGTGTTCGGCAAGTGTGTACATCCAGACAGCGCATTCTCAAAGGCTCGCAAGGAACTGCACAACAGGCTCAACAACCCGATAGAGGTCAAGGGGGAAGGCAGGGACGCGCTCGTATACACTTACGAGCAGTCGTGCGACTACAACGCAGCAGAGAACATCTTCTTCACACTGCAGCAGTGGCATCGTGAGACGCAGGCAGAGCTGAACGGCATCCTCTGCAAGATTGACGAGGAGATACGCACGGAGCAGATTGCAGCCGACACCGAATACGTTGAGGCACGCAAGTCATACGAGCGTGAGTACGAGACGCTTCGCTCTGAGTTCAGGCTGTGGAAGGAGACGGAGTCTAAGCGTGTGGCTTCACTGAAGATTGCCATACCAAACGAACTGAAGGGAATCTATGAGAAGGTGAGCAAGAGAGGAAAATAAGTGTGAACTGTCGCCCGTAGCAGAGGACTGACTGCATTTGCAAGAAACCGATGCGAATGCGTGTGGTGTGACGTTTATTTTATTAATAAGATTAAAAAATGCAGATTGACCGACTGAATGAAGCTGCCGACGTGCAGACGTTTAGTCGGATTTCACCGATGACAAAATGTTGGCCGTGGACGCATGACATGCCGAGGCTTCGTTCTTGTTCTTGACGTTGTCGGTGGTTCTTGTTCTCGTTTTTGTTCTTGTTATGGTAACGCACATTATACGCAACGGGCGTTTTTAATATCAATAATTCAAAACATCATCATTATGAAAGCAAAGGCATTTTTGGTGCTTGTCACATTGGCAAGCGGCATTGTGATTCCGTGCAGTGGAATCGGTGAGAACAAGGACGAGGCATTGATGGACGCCTGCAGTTATTTATCAGACACAGACTATCCAGAGGACGACATCGAGGACGTGGACGTAGTAAATCCAGACGACAACAAGTAAACAACAGTATTAACAATTTAAAAAAGAAACATTATGGCAAGCAACGGAACAGTGGCGCACAGATTCGCCAACAGAGATTACAATTTTGAGAGAGGACTGAAGGGTAGCTCGACACACATTGAGGGTCGTAACTACTATTCATATTCAACCGTCTTCGGGCAGTGGGTGGACGAGAAAGTCTGCCTCGTGTATCACGGAGAGACAAGCGTTACTTCCAACCAACACAAGTTGTGGGACTGCAATTTTCCGAAGGACGTGACGCTATTCCCCTATGATGACGGCGGCAGCGGATACTACGGCTCATGGCACGGGTGCGACCTGCTCGGACGGCGTGGAGAGTTCGACTACGAGCACAGAGTCCGACTCATGGACTATTGGATTGGAGAGATATATGATGCACTTCATGATATGGTCGACGGCAAGCAGAAAGACCTCGACAAAAACGCAGAGCGAATCATCGAAGAGTATTGGGCGTACGTCGAGAAGTTGTGCTCGATGTACAAAGACACAAGCGTCTACATGTGGCTCAAGAAGAAGCGTATCGACACGGATGGCACATGGAAACGGAAGAAGATTATCGTCAAGGCTTTGTACAAGGGCGAGAGAGAAGTGCGTGTGCTCGTAGATGCTGCATTCGGACAAGGCACATACAAGAAGTACTACGAGTACTGCGGACGCTATCGCAAGGCAGAGGACAACAAGGCGAAGATGATTGAGTTGTGCCATCGCTTAGGCATGAGCACCCCGTATCGTGATTGTTGGCATGAGGGAGGACACTACGCAGAAAACCCGTACAAGACCGCAGAGATTCGTAAGCTGACTGCAAGGCAGCGTGTAGACTTGCACTTCGCCAACCTTATGGACATCGAGTGGCGCAAGCATGAGGACGAGCGAAAGAAGAAGTATGAGAAGAACAAGTGGAATGCATACAGGTGGATTACAGGATACAGCCCAATTGAAGAAAAGTCTTGGTACACAACGCGAAAGTTAGATGACGTCAAGAAGTGCCGCAACATGTACACTGGCGAGGAGTACGACCTGAGTGGCGACCACATCTACGGATTCTATTGGGCTAAGACTTCGGTGTCGTTCGAGTATGACAACTTCCGCAAGTCAGAGAACAAGGATGAGTGGATTCGCAACTTCTACGCCAAGTGCAAAGAGGTGCAGGACAACCGCGAGGCAATCAGCATCCTCAAGTGGGCGAAAGCGAACACCAAAGAGAAAGTCCACTCTTATGACGACGACGTGTACATCCTTGACGAGAAGCTGACCGAAATAGGCATGAACGCCGAGTCCCTGCGTGTTGTGACTGAGTTTATCGAGCGTCAGGACAAGCACTATGCAGACGAGGAAGCCCGCAAGCGTGCAATGGAGATTGAGCGTCAGCGTCAGGCGGAAGAGCGCAAGCGCGAGAAAGAGTATCAGAAGCAAGTCAAGCAGGAGCAGATTGACGCATGCATCGAGCGTGGCGGAGACGGATTCAGGGACTTGTGGAGGCTTCATCTTACAGACCTCTACGACGCACATCATGAGTTCGACAAGGCAAACCTTACGGGATGTCCAGAGAAGTACAAGGACTTCTTCTTCGGCGGCAACGTCCTTCTACGTCTCAACCTCGACAAGACATACGTGGAGTCAAGCAAGGGCGTTCGTGTGCCTGTGGCTGTGGCTCGCCTGTGGTTCAAGAAGGTCAAGCAGTGGCACGAGAATCCGAAGTCGTTCAAGCCTATGGAATGGAACACGAAGGGCAACGGCAAGTATACGGTCAGCGAGTACAAAGACGACATCCTCACTGCAGGATGCCACGACATCGCCTATGCGGAGATGGAGCGTATGTACAATCAGATTCTCGCCGAGTGTGCGTGAATCACTATCGACGCGCGGTGGTCATGGCGACTAAGCAACTCTAAAGGTTGTGGCTGAGGGTTCGATTCCCTCGCCGCTTCAATATGTTTGCTTAATGTTTTAGATTGATGCTTTAAGTCCTGTGGGTGGTGGTGCTCATCATCCACAGGCAATTTTCTAAACATTTGGCGACGACAAAGACAATTCACTTTAGTATTAATCTTTAAACATTTAGCATTATGGAACTTACGAAGAAGCGTTTGAACGAGTTCGCGAAAACGTTCACACATCTGACAAAGAAAGAGATTGCAAGCCGTGCCAACGACTACAAGACCGAGCGTGGCCTGCTGAAGTACTTGGAGCGTGCAAACGCAGAGGACGAGGAGTCACACAACAAGCCACTCCCAATCTACATCGAGCTTGACGTAAACTGGAAACGCTCAAGCGTGTGGGGTTACAACCCTTCAGTGGATATGCGTTGGGAGGATGCTGACGGACACTGGCACTATCTTGAAAAAGCAGGATATGCAAGCGGCTGTGGGTACGACAAGCTCTCGGCAGCAGTTGCAGAGGCTCTGAACCGATTCAAAAACTTGCGTTACGCAGTACGAAACAGGGACTTCAAAAAGTCTCCTTACGGCATCCGCAAGAGCGACTACTCCTACTGCTACTTCGAGGGCGGTGTAGGAATGTCGTGCTATCCGTCAATCATGGACTGGCTCGGCTACGAGATGAAGCACGTCGCGTGGAATGACACGTACGACAAGTGGGTAATCATCAAGAAGTCTGAACGAAAGAGATTTAAGTGATATGAGAAAGATTGATTGGGAGTTCGTTGGAGGGCTCGTGTGCTGCATTATTTTCATGATTCTCACATGGGCTTTCCTTTGCGTCGCGTACGCGTAGAGAAAATAATTAATATATAAATAATTAATAAAAGCATATATATTATGGAAGACTATATAAGAAGATACGTCACAAAGGACGGAAAGGAGAGAATCACAATCTATCGTGACGAGCATGCAGACAACCCTCGTTATAACACTGACGAGCCTCTGCACTGCGAGGACTGGTCGCGCGACTACACTATAATGACAAAGAAAGAACGTGAGTATCATTCAAGCTCTGCTCGCAATCTGATAGAACA
>Ga0265298_10007026_pt1 | contig 13770 bp, 10 predicted proteins | sample AusTroGonzalo_MG_3_FD_193486 | JGI IMG/M metagenome (GOLD analysis project Ga0265298, IMG submission 193486) | Bovine rumen microbial communities from tropical cattle in Woodstock, Queensland, Australia - Gonzalo_01 | ecosystem: Host-associated > Mammals > Digestive system > Stomach > Rumen ...
CCGTGCTCTGCCTTGCGGCCTCCTGGTGCGTCGCCTCGAGCGCACGGGATGTTTTCACATACCCGACGGCGAGGGCGGCGACAAACGCCGCAAGGCAGAGCACGGCGGCGACAATGCCAAACGCGGCCAGCGGATTGCGTCGCGTAAAAAGACGGAAACGACGCAGCAGCGACGGCGGGTTGGCGGAAACCGGCTCGCGCGCAATGTAGCGGCGCAAATCGGAGAGCATTGCCTCTACGCTCTCGTATCGGCGGGAAGGATCATGCGCAGTGGCCTTGGCGCAAATCGCGGCAAAATCAGGAGGCACACGCGCCCCGTAACCCACGGGAGGGGCGCAATTTATTGCGCCCGCGTCGGTCGCAGTAAACTGCGACCCTCCCAATTCGCGCAACGTCACGCCGAGCGAGTACTGGTCGCTCGCCTCGGAAATCTCGCCGCCGTCCAGCACTTCCGGTGCCATGTAGCGCTTGGTGCCGCTTTTGTCCTTTACGCCTTCGGCGGCAAGGCAGGAAAGGCCGAAGTCGCCGAGCTTTATCGCACCGCCTTCACCTACAAAGATGTTGGAAGGTTTCACATCGCGGTGGAGTATTCCGCAGCTATGGGCGTATGCAAGGGCTTCTGCCACGGCAATCCCAAGGCGAGCCACATCATCAATCGAGGAGAATGAGTACGTGTCGGCGCTTTCGCCCTTCACGAGCTCCATCGCGAACCATGCCGCTGTCGCGTCGCCACCTGCCGAGAATACCTGTACTATATTAGGGTGGTGGAGCTGCGCGACAGTCCGCGCCTCTTCCGGGAGGGACGCGCTTGTCGCGTCCACACCGCCAACCGGCACGACTTTTACCGCGACATCGCGCCCAAGCGAAACCTGCCGTGCGACGTAAACCGTACCCATGCCGCCGCTGCCAAGCAGGGAAACGGGCTCAAAGTCAGGAATTGACGTGAACGAAGGAGTACGAACATTTTCGGTTTCGCTGAGTTCGTCAAGCTCTTCCGCCAGATGGCGCAGATCTGCAGTCAGTTCTTCCTGAAGCATGAGACCTCCACGAGTTTCTGCTGCAAGCGCTCCAAAGCCCGCACATAGCGTATCGATGCGGCCTTTTCAGTAAGCCCAAGCGCGGCGGCGCATTCGGAGTTGCCCATGCCGTCGAAGTGCCGCATGACGAGGATTGCGCGGTCGTTCTCCGGCATTGCGGCGAGTGCGCGGCGAAGGATTGCGTGGCGTTCGCCGCGATCTACGCGCGATGCGGGCGACGTGATGTCGGCTTTCAACTCTCCTACGCAGACATCTCCGTCTGAACCGTCAACTTTACACTCTTCACTCTCAACTCTCAACTCCTTATAGGCATCGCGTCCCTGCGCCTGAAGATGGCGGCGCTCGATGTCAGCGAGCGTCTGGAGAAGTATCGTCCGCAATTTGTAGTAGATAGGCACGTCGTCATGCGCGGCGAAATACTTGAGTCGCTTGGTCGCGTTGACATACGTCTCAGACAAGATGTCTTCCGCGCTCATCCTCTTTAGCAGTATAGGATTCAACCGCTTTTCGGCAAGCGATATGAGCCTCTGCCTGTTTTCGGCAAAGGCGGCGGCGAGACTGTCCTGCGAGAACCCGTCCATGCCGCGTATTGTACCATATTTTCGCCCCTGGTCTCACAACGCCATTTGCTTTCATCTCTTCAACGATGCGCGCCCGAGGCAAGGCTGAACTTTGCGAGAGGTTCGTAGCCGCGTTCGGCCATTAGAGCATCCCACGCCTTGGGAAGCCGTATCTTGACGGTTGCAAATCCGCCACCCGGGACGCAAAGCTCCTTGTTGCGCGATGGGTCGCCCGTAACGAGGAATGCGCTCTTGCCCTCCGCCATCGCAGGAACGGTTGCCATGCTCCTCGCACCAGTCCATTCGAGCCACGGGGGAGTCGGTGTCTCATTTGCCCCTTCTTTTCTGTAGATGCGGCGTTCGTGCATCCGTATCGAATACCTATTCGGGTCGAACGCGCTGCCCGGATTGCCCCAGTAGTTTGCGAACGCTCTAGCCCCGAGCGGAATGCGCGCCGTCTCCTCCACGGCGCGGCAAAGAGCCTCCTTCGAAGAGTACGTCCGCGCAAGGTCGCGAGCGACTCCCTCCGTCAGCAGGAATGTGCGATATGTGCATGGCATCCCGCTAGCAACCGCCATCTGAGACTTCTCTACTGCGTCCCATGCAATCATGTCCTTGATCTTCTCGCCGTCCGATGTGGCGGGCACAAGGTTGTTTCCCCAGTTGATCGCAGATGCGGCGGTAAGAGTCGAATCGTCTCGTGAATACCCCTGCTGCACATGCCACGGCTTCCAACCGACTTTCAGTGCAGCGGCCTCGTCCTCAACGAGACACCACGGCATCAGGTAGCCAAACGTGCCCATGCGGTTCTCCTTTACGCGGTAGCCGCCAAGATTGAGCATGGCAAGGTTCAAGAAGCGTCCGAGGACGGCGTTCTTCGTCTCGTTGATTTCGCCCTGTCCGCAGTCGAAGCCGAGCTGCCGCGCTACCGGCCCATTCAGCCAGCAGTACGGCGTCCAAGCGTGGGTCGATGCAAGCGGACGCCGGAAGTCTCCAACCTTCATCGCCTCGACAAACGCAAGCAGGAGCGGCATGAACTCTGGCGGACACCCCGCCATTACGCCGTTTGCGGCGACATGGCGCACGGTCACCTCTCGTTGCGCGGGCGGAATCGCGCCCAGCGAATGGTCTGCTGGCAAATCGGTGAACTTGAGGAACTCCATAACGGCATCTTCCGTCGGCGGAATTATCGGGAACCCGTCCGTCCAGCCAGAGTCGAGGAATATGCGCCGGATTTCGGTAACAGTACCAACAATAGCGTTCTTCTGGTAAGGTGCGTTGTCTTGGTAGGGCGCGTTGTCGGTCTGCGAACAGTCCACCCTACCTGTCAGCCCCGCCTTGACCTGCGGCCAAAGAACTTTCCGTGTATTTGCCAGCAGTTCCTCCCGCGTGTGGCTTGCGAACGCGCCAGGGTATTCCGCGACGCATATGTACGACAGACCGGCGGCAGCCGCCGCGCTCTTCGCCTGCTTGACGAATCCCGGTGCGGCGATCATCACGGATGGAATACCAAGCGCTTCTGCGGCGATGCAAGATCCAGTTTCCTTCGGCGTGCAGAGTCCGCACCCGCCATTGCCAGATACAACAGCATCGACCTTGAACTCCCGTAGCTTGCGCTGAAACTCATCCTTCTCGCGCCGCACCACGCCAGGACGCGGCCACGGCCCCGCCGACCCGATCTCGCTCAGCACATAAACCTTCGCCGTCGGAAACTCGGCGAGTATGAGCCGTTTAAGCTCGGGATGCGTGACGTTCGCCATAAAGCTGCCACCAACGAGCGCAATCGTCTTGCCAGCCAGCGACTTGAGCCGCGGCGCAGACTCCATCGGCACAATAGCCGAATCCGGCACTGGCGATATGACAGAAATCGTCTTCTCGCCCGTTGGCATTGGACAAGCCCCATCTGCACATTCGTTCTGAACCTTGCGGCTTGCACATGTGTTGAACTTGGCATCGGCAAATGCGGCATTCACCGAACCGTAGCCGATGACAATCTCGACAGCAACTGCGAGAGTGAGCATTAGTTTATTCACTGTTTTTCTCCTTACCTTCGTCCGGCGTCATTGCCGTCCACCCCTAAGAACGCAATGACCGTGAAAAATCTACAGCAAAAAAAATCTTTTCGAAGACCGTAGAAATTTATGAACGATTGCGTTCTTATGGTCAGAAAGGATCAGAGACATGAAGAACGCAATCAAATATCTTTTAGCTACGGCGATGACGACGATGGAGATCTCGACATACGCAGCCTCGGGTGTCATAGAGCTGGAGATACCCGGCATGAACGAGGAGACGGCCGCTCGAATTGTGGATTTCCGCACCAACGCATGCCCCGCGACAGTTTCCGCGCTTCGCGACTCCATAGCCTCGAACTACGACGGCGTAGTGCTGCGCAAGGCGGACAAACGAGACGAGCTGCAGACGGAAACGGACGGATTGCGGGAGGAACTTGCCGACATGATAGCGACGAACGCCACGCCATCTGCGATAAGCCGACAGCGAAGACTCATCGACGAACGACAGGCACTTGTAGACGAAATGACGGACATCGTGGATGACATGATCGAATACAAGTGGTACCGCGTAGAGCAGAACGTCGTGCGATTCACGGACAGCCGGTTCGGGCGCAAGCACGACGGCAACTATCGCTACAACGAGCCTGATGCGGACGGATTCATCCCGCTTCTTGGCGCGGCAAGCGACCTCTGCGTGGCCTACACCCCAGTCACGAACGCCGCTTACGCGCTTTTCGACCCTTCGCACACGTTTGCTGTGGGGACGGAGGGCTGCCCCGTCGTGAATGTCTCATACGAGGATGCCGTCCGCTACTGCGAATGGCTTACCGACAACTCGCCCGGATATGCCTACAAATACCGCCTCCCAACGCAGGAAGAGTGGGAACTTGCCGCGGGACACATGCCGAAGGATGCCGCCATCAACGCCGCGAACGTCGAGACGGGGCCAACGGATGTCTATTACTACTACAGCCTCTACGAAAGCGGGGCGCAATCCTTGAGCGGAACGCTCGACATGTGGGGGAACGTATGGGAATGGCTTGACACTGATTACGTAGCGACGACGCCCTCGTCGTCGCCATGGAAAAAGATCAAGGGTGGTGCATTTGATGAACCGCGAAGCCAGTGCCGCACCGAGGAACGCGGCAACGGACGCGATCCGTCGCAGGGCTATCCCAACGTCGGCTTCCGCATACTCCGCGAGAAGAACTGGGCGGCATCCGTCATCAAAGACGCAAACGCAGCGCGCTGGCTATCCAACAACGTCAAGGACGGCGCATTGCTCACCGCCGCCGACTATAGGGTACTTGAAGAAGACCCAGACGGCGATGGCGTTCCCACATGGGCCGAATACATTGCACTCACAGTCCCGAATGACGCGGCGAGCCGTTTCAATGCGACAATCGCCATTAACGCGGACGGAACGCCCGCCATCGGCTGGAATACCCCTACCTATGCCTCCCGCACCTACAAGATACTTGGCAAAGTCGCACTTTCCGATTCCGTCTGGCTAGAGGTGAAGGACAACGCCTCGCTTTATCGCTTCTTCAAAGTCACCGTAGAGGTGAAGTGAGCATTCTAACCTTTCATTGCAGTTAGTCGGTGAAGAAAATCACAATGGCGACTTCCCCTCTGATGGAATGCGAAAAGCGAATTCCGTCATGCCTTTGTTGGTGATAAGAAAGTCGCCACAACCTATAACATCCATCCCTATCAACATATCGCATACGAGAAGATCGCCGGTTGAAGCCTTAAGTCCTCGCACGCGATAACCTGTCGGCAGAATCGCGTCAAGACGATAGACCGGGGTTTCATAGATTCCGTTTGCTGTATATGCCTTCTTGAGGTCAACTGCATCCAGACCAAGTATGTCAGCAATACGCGGAGTTATCACGGAGAATTGCGCCCCTGTGTCCCAAAGACAAGTCAATTCGATTGCCGACGATTCGGGTGCATCATGCGGGAGAACCCTAATCTTGGTTCTTAGCTCATTCACAAGCGCGTCGTATCTCGCAACAAAGGCACTCATGCCATAACCCTCGAGAAATCTGCGCGACCGGAAAGATAAACCCTCGGAATCTCCTCCTCGCGCGGGACGCAAAGATGTACCATGAATGAACCAGGCGCATGTCCTTCGGCAAGCGTTGCGTCCACGCCCTCGTCAAAATCGCCGTAATCGCCAAGCACTCTGCCGTCGGCAATGGCCACATATCTGCCGCGGTATTTCGGCAGCAACGAGTCGAGATTCGCGTCGTACCAGACCGAATTCGCTTTCAGTTTCTCAAGGCTATGCATGACGAACCTCCTTCCTTGGTGGGCACCATGTATTATACACTATTTTTGGGTTACCGTTCTTAATGCCGTAGATTTTCTGCCACGATTGCGTTCTTAGGAATGGACGGCAATGACACCGCCCATAACCAAGAAAGGAACACGACAATGAACAAAGTAATCACCGCATTCATAGCCGCCGCACTAACGCTTGGAGCATTTGCGCAAGGCCGTAACAGAAGGCCGAATCCCGACGCAAAGCTCCACCGATTCTCCACGACCGTCGAGAAGGAGCGTCCGCAGCTGAACCAGGAGACGAGGGATCTCATCGCCGCCTATAGGCGCAATCCAACCGAGGAGAACCGTACAGCGCTGCGCAAACAGGTCGCCGCCAACTACGACGCCGTAGTCGCACGCAAGAAGGCAAAGCTCGAGGAACTGAAACGTACCGCGCGGCACCAGAGCAAGATCGACGAGATGCAGGTCATCGTAGACGAGATGCTTCGCGACCGCGAGCAGCGCATCGACGCCTCGATGGCGCGTTTCACCGACTCGCGCTTCCGCCCCGGACTGCGCAACCGCACAGACGCCTATCTTCCTGTCCTCGGCGCGAAAGGCAACAACGTCTCGATCGGGCGCACACCCGTCACCGAAGCGGAATGGGCGAAGTTCACGGGCAAACCAGTCGCCCCTGGAAAAGAACGCCTGCCCGTCACCAACGTCTCCATCCAGGACGCGGAAAAGTTCTGCGAATGGTTAGCGAAGAACGATCCTTCGCACGCCTACCGTCTGCCGACCGAGGCTGAATGGGAACTCGCCGCTGGGCACATGCCGAAGGACGCCGATTTCAACTGTGGCGCAGATGGCGTGATTTCGTCTGTTGACAAGTACACCAACACCAAAGGCGCATGCGGCGGCATCGACTTCTGGGGTAATTGCTGGGAATGGACATCCACCAAACGCGGCGGAAGTGGATGCGCGGTCAAGGGCGGCGCGTTCGACTCGAAGCGCACCGAGTGCCGCACCGAGGCGCGTATGGAAACACGCAAGGCCGCCAGCGGCTACCCCAACGTCACCTTCCGCGTCGTCAGGGAAGACCGCTGATGGTTTCACTCGTGCGATCCGGAAGAGCAGCAGTGATCATGCTTGGCGTGCGCCATACCGACGGGACGGATCAGATTGTAGGCCATCATTACGGCAAGGAAAGCCGCGCACGTCCAGTGCAGCGCCGTAAGGCCATGCGAAGCGCACCTTGCGGCCTCCACCGTGCCAGAAGTGTCCGTGAACATGTTGACGACGCATCCGCACAGGATCGCGCCAGCAATGATCGTCGCGACATACGCGGCGGCGGCCTTGCGTCCGATGAGAGACGCGACAGTAGTCACCGACATCGCGTTCATTGCCGGCCCGACCATGAGGAACACGAACGCCGCGCCAGGCGAAACCCCTTTCAGGATGAGCGACGCGGCAATCGGTATGGACGCCGTCGAGCAGACGTACATCGGGAAGCCGACAACCGCCATCACCGGCATCGCGAGCCAGTCCCTGCCGCCAAACGCCTCGGCGAAAAAGCCGTCCGGCACGAGCACGGTTACTAGGGCGGAAATCGCAAGTCCGATGGCAAGCGGCTTTACGACCGAACCGAGAAGCCGTCTGTAGGCCTGCCACAGTATCGCCTTCAGTCCGCGCGAAGCTGGCGGAGCATCGTCAGCGGCCGAAGTCGATGCGTCGTCACCGCCGACAGCCGAGACGACTGCACCGCCAACGATGCCGGTGAGCGCGGCGGCGAGCGGACGGGCAATCGCGAACACCGGCCCCATCAGTGCGTATGTCGCGAGGATGGAGTCGATTCCCGTCTGGGGCGTAGAAATAAGGAACGCGGCCGTGGCGCCCTTCCCAGCCCCGTTGCGGCGAAGCCCCGTGGCGATCGGCAGGACGCCGCACGAGCAGATCGGCAGCGGCACGCCCACCAGCACGGCGCGGAGGATGCCGGAGAACCCAGAACTGCCGCCCATTACGCGGTTCACCCACACCCTTGGAATCCACACTGCGATGATGCCGGCGGCAAGAAAGCCGGCGACGAGCCACGGCGACATCGCGGCGAACACCTCGGCGAACGAGATCGACAGATCGTAAATCTTGCTCATGGATTGTCGCCCCCGCTGCTTTGGGTGGGGAAGAGCTGATCGAGTATCTGCTCTGCGGGCGTGTACGCCTTCTTCGAGGCGTTGCACGCCGCGCAGCACGGCACGCAGTTGCCGCGCGTGGACCTCCCCCCGCGCGCCACGGGCACCACGTGGTCGAGCGTAAGGTTCGCTGCGCCGACCTTCTTGTGGCAGTAGTGGCACACGCCGGCGGCGATCTGCGCGCGCCACCAGTCGGTCTTACGCAGCGCGCGCGCCTTCTCGCGCTCGCGCTTCACGTGGGCAGGGTCTGGATTTAGGTCTAGCCAGTCGGCCATCAGAATTCCAGCGCTTCGTACATCTTCGCGAGGAACTCCTCGTAGGAGACGCGCTCCTGCGTCATGGAGTCGCGGTCGCGCACCGTGAACTTGCCGTCCTTGGGCGACTCGGGGTCCACCGTGATGCACCACGGCGTGCCAGCCTCGTCCTGGCGGCGATAGCGGCGGCCGATCTGCCCGCTCTCGTCCCAGAAGGTGTTCACCTTCTTGCGGAGCTTGGCGAAGATGTCCTTGGCCATCTTGTAGCTGGCCTCGTCCTTCTTCACGAGCGGGAACACGGCCACCTTGACGGGCGCCACCTTCGGGTGGAAGTGCAGCACCGTGCGGACGTCGTCCTTGCCCTTGTCATCCGTGAGCTTCTGCTCCTCGTACGCCTCGCAGAGGAGCGCGAGCATCAGGCGGTCGACGCCGGCGGACGGCTCGATCACGTGCGGCACGTACTTGCCTTCGAAGAGGTTCTTGCAGAACTCCTCAGCAGCAAGCGCGTCCTTGCCGCGCGCCACCCAGTCCTTCTGCACCTTCTCGATGAATGCGGCGCGGGCCGCGTCGTCCATCTTCTTCGCCGCCTGCTTGAGCGGGTCGTCGAACACCATCTGGCTCTCGCCGGAGTGCTTCTGGTGCTGGGAGAGGTCGAAGTCGCTGCGGGCCGCAATGCCCTCCAGCTCCTGGCGGCCGAACGGGAAGTCGTACTCTATGTCGACGCACGCGCGGGCGTAGTGGGCGAGCTCGTCGGGCTTCTGCCAGTACTCGACGAAGCGCGTGGGCGGCAGACCGACTGCGGTGAGGAACTTCTTGCGCTGCTCCACCCAGTACTTGTGCCACACCTCCCAGCCCCAGTCGTCCTGCACTGGACCGTCAAGGTCGGGATTGTCGGCGAGCGTAACCACGTGGCCGTGGAGTATCTCGACGGCCTCGTCCGGACGGATGAAGAACTCGAGCTCCATCTGCTCGAACTCGCGGCTGCGGAACGTGTAGTTGCGCGGCGTCACCTCGTTGCGGAAGCTCTTGCCCATCTGCGCGATTCCGAACGGCACCTGCTGGCGGCTCGTGGCGAGCACGTTCGTGAACTGCGCGAAGATGGCCTGCGCCGTCTCGGGGCGGAGGTAGGCCACGTTGGACGGGTCGTCGATCGGGCCCACGACCGTCTTGAACATGAGGTTGAAGGGCTTGGGCTCGGTGAGCTCGCCGCCGCAGTAGGGGCAGAAGAAGTCGCTGCCCGCGATCTTCGGCTGGGGCTTCTTCTTCTGGTCGGCGTAGATGTCCTTGATCTGGTCTGCCCGCATGAGCTTCTTGCAGTCCTTGCACATCGTCATCGGGTCGGCGAACGTGTCCAGGTGGCCGGACGCCTTCCAGATCTTCGGGTGCATGATGATAGTGGCGTCGAGTCCCGCCACGTCGCTGCGGCCGCGCACGGTGAACTGCCACCAGGCCTGCTTGACGTTCTGCTTGAGCTCGCACCCGAGCGGACCGTAGTCCCAGAATCCCGGCATGCCACCGTATATCTCGGAGGAGTGATAGATGAAGCCGCGGCGCTTGCATAGCGCGGCGAGCGGATCGAGCGACGACTTGTTTTCTTCTGCCATTTCTGTGTTCCTTGTTTCGGCAACGGCTGGACTGCCGCCCCGTGTAAAACGGGCGAAATTCTACCAAATCCCGCCCCCGCATTCAAGCCGCCACTTGTGCGCGTACGGACGATTCGGTAGAATACGCGCCAAACCATGCAAGAGTCCTCGGTATCATTCGCCCCGATAGGCGTCTTCCGCGGCGCGGCCACGTACAAGTACGACGCGCCGCGCCAAGGCGCATTTGCCGGCGGGTCTGGCACCATCGAGCTGGCCGCTGGACACAACTTCGAGACGGCTCTGCGCGACCTTGACGGCTTCGAGCGCATCTGGGTGCTATTCGTCTTCGACCGCAACGGCGACGGCTGGCGCCCCACCACCCGTCCGCCCGTCGCCGTGCCAGGCCTCGACCGCGTGGGCGTGTTCGCCTCGCGCGCGCCCTACCGGCCTAACCCCATCGGACTCTCCTGCGTCCGCCTCGTCTCCGTCAAGGGCCGCATGCTAGAGATCGCCGAGTCCGATCTGCTGGACGGCACTCCAATCCTCGACATCAAGCCCTATGTCCCCGCCGCCGACGCCTTCCCAGACGCCGCCGCCGGCTGGGTGGACGCACAGCGCGCCGCCAGCTGGCAGGTGGACGCCTCTCCAACCTTCCTCACCGCGGCCGAATTCGTCCACTCGCATGGCGGCCCCGACCTCATCGCCACCGCACGGCTCCAGCTGGGGACAGACCCCTTCGACGCCACACGCAAGCGCGTCGCCCGCACCGGCGAAAAGGCAGGCACGCTGTCTCTACGCATGTTCCGGCTGGACTTCACTGCGGACGAATCCGCCCGCACGATCACGCTGACCGCCCTGCGAAGCGGCTACTCGCCAGAAGAACTGGCGGAACCCGACGACCCCTATGCCGACAAGGCGCTCCACCGCGCCTTCGCGAGTCACGCCCCCTGACCCGTCAGGGCATACGCCATGTCCAGGTATTCGCGCGCCTTCGGCGTCACGGACGCGATGCCGAACACCTTCACGGTCTCGCGATAGAACGCGTCCTGCGGACAGCTCCCGCCAAGATCGTCTACTATTCCGCGCATCGCGTTCGCAAGCTCCTCCGGCGGTATCTCGTCTATCGAGCGGCGCGACGCCTCGTCGGCACCCGGCTCGCGGTACGCGCGCCACGTCTCGGGCTTCTGTCCGGGCGCCCAGAACACGCGCGCGTCGCCATGCTTCGTCACGAAGCCGATGCTTGGCCGGCTGGCGAGAAGACGCTGCGTCACCGACTCCGTCATCCGCATCACGTTCCATATCTTGCAGACGCGCCTGAACAGCACCGACTCGTAGATAGGCCCTTCGACCTTGATGATGTCCTCCATCTGCTTCTTTATCTTTCCGATGGCCGTATCATCCTTCATCGATGCCGACTGGTAGCGCGCCGAGGTCTTCCACACCTTGTACGGCCCGTGCGTGACCGGTTCGTCAGCATTATGGAGAGCCGCCGTCCCGGCGGCAGCATGCTGAGGCGCGTTGTCCTCAACGCGCCGCGTCGGCAACTTCGGCTCCGGCTCGTCGATCCCCTTCCGCGCCATGTCGATCCGCTCCAGCAGACGCTCCTCGGCGCGGGCACGGTCATACGCCCAGTCCATGCTCCAAACGCGGCACATGTGCCATCCAAGTCCCTTGAGCACGCCGGTGCGGTTGACCTCGCGGTCGTGCGCCGTCCGCTGGCTGGCGTATGCAGGTCCGTCGCACTCGATGCCGAGCAGATGCCGCTTCGGATCGGCCGGATCGCGCACCGCGACGTCTATGCGGTAGTTCGAGCAGCCCACGTCGCGGTCCACCTCGTACCCCTTCTCGCGCAGGAACGCGGCCACCACGTCTCCGAACGCCTCGCCGGACGCCGCCCCTGCTGCAGCCGGCGCAACGCTCCCGCCCTTCTCCGCATAGTCTAGGAATGCCTTGAGGTGGCTTGCGCCGACGGCCTTCGTACGCTCCAGGTCGATCTGCGAGCCGTGGATCGACGAGAACACCACTACCTGCTCCTTCGCGCGCGTGACCGCCACGTTCAGGCGACGTTCGCCGCCCGTGAGATTGAGCGGGCCGAAGTTCATTGTGAAGCGCCCGTTCTCGTCTGGCGCGTACCCCACTGAGAAGAGAATCACGTTGCTCTCGTCGCCCTGCACGTTCTCGAGGTTCTTGACGAAGTATGCGTCTGGCCCGTCTTCCGGCAGGCGCTCCTCCAGCGTGCGGTCAGCCGCCCGACGCTCGTCGAGGAGCGTCTGTATGAGCCGCTGCTGGGAGATGCTGAACGTCACGATGCCCACGCGGCGCGGCTTGTAGCCGGGCTTCTTCATCTCGCCGCACACGTAGTCCACCAGCGCCTGCGCCTCCACGCGGTTCACGCGCGAGCCCGCGCCAGAGCCCACCTTCTCGAACCGGCCGTCCGGCACGAACATGAACTTCACGCCGAGACGCGGCGAGTCCGCCGCCGCCGGGAACGTGAAGAGCCTGTTCTCGTAGTAGTGCTCGTTGCTGAACGCGATGAGCGACTCGTGGCGGCTGCGGTAGTGCCAGTTGAGGTATGTGGCCGCCACGCCCGCCACCAGGCACTCGTCAAGGATGCTCTCCTGGTCGGCGATCATCTCCTCGTCCGGCTCGTCGTCCTCGTCCTCCACGTCGCCCTTCTGGAAGAAGCTCGTGGGCGGCATCTGCTTCGGATCGCCCACCACGACCAGCTGCTTGCCGCGCGCGATCACGCCGATGGCGTCCCACACCGGGATCTGCGACGCCTCGTCGAACACCACCAGGTCGAACGGCGGCGCGTCCACCGGCAGGTACTGCGCCACGGAGAGCGGGCTCATCAGGAAGCACGGCTTCAGCGTAGGCAGGAGCGTGCGCGACTCCCTCAGCATCGTGCGCACCGCCTTCTGGCGCGACTTCTTCTCGCACTCGCGCTTGATCATGCCAAGCTCGGTCCCCTCCGGACACGGACCGCTTCGCCGACGCGGCAACGTCTCCGCCAGCTTCGCGAACACCATCTTCCGAGCAAGTTCCGTCTGCCGCCCGTCTAGCTGGCGGTAGAGCGCCACCCGCTCGTCCTGAGCGAGCCCCGCGAAGCTCGCCAGCTCCGGCGTCGAAGCGAGAATCTCGTCCAGCGTCTTCTCCGCGAACGCGCGATCGAACTCCTCCACCATCCGCTCGGGCTTGCAGATGCCGTTCTCCACGGCGTCCGCGAGGGCGGTGCCGATCTTACCGCATACCGCGCTGCGCGTCACCCTGTACCGGATCACGCCGCGCGATTCGCCGATCGCCGCGCGCGCACGGTCGAGGCTCTCGGCGAATGGTCCCTCCACCTTGCGCTTGCCGATGCCCGCGAAGAACGCGAGCACCGCGCGCAGGAAACCCGGACGGGACGCGAGCTTCTCCGCGCCCTCCGCCGCCGCGCGCATCTCGGCGGCGTCCAGCGGATGCATGGCCTCGCCAACCTTGCGTACGTATGCGAACCCGTTCAGGCGGATCGCCGCCGCAAGCCTCTCGATCGCCTCGCCGGTCTCGCGTTCCGCAACCGGGTTCCACTCGAAATCCGCCACCGGCTCGAGCGCGGAGACTGCCTCTTCCGACGTCGCACGCCAGTCCGTCCCCAGCTTCGCGACGTTCTCGCGCAGCGTCGCCACATCCTGCGCAGAGAGCGCGAGCGCTTTTGCGTCCACCTTCACCGTCGCAGGTCCGCCCGCCATGCGGGAGAGGAAACAGTTGTAGGCCGTGAGGCCGTTGTGCTGGACCCGGTGCAGCGCGCGCACGTACCCGTCAAGCTCGCCGCGATAGCGTTCAAGGTCCGCCACGGTCTGACCCCATTCACCGGGCGAGGCGGTCT
>Ga0265298_10007027_pt1 | contig 13769 bp, 8 predicted proteins | sample AusTroGonzalo_MG_3_FD_193486 | JGI IMG/M metagenome (GOLD analysis project Ga0265298, IMG submission 193486) | Bovine rumen microbial communities from tropical cattle in Woodstock, Queensland, Australia - Gonzalo_01 | ecosystem: Host-associated > Mammals > Digestive system > Stomach > Rumen ...
GAAAAAGAGGCGTGGCCCTTGTGATTATCATTGGCCTTGGCCTTTTCGCCTTCATCGCTGAAGAAGCCTTCCGTTCTTGCGAAGCAACCAAGAACCAGCAGCGTCAGCAGATAGGCGAAGTGTTAGGTAACAAAATCAACGTACAGGAATTCCAGTCCCTGGTCGACGAGTACCAGGAGGTCCTCAAGATGTCTCAGGGCGTCGACAACCTCTCAGAGGAGCAGCTCAACAGCCTGAAGGACGAGGTGTGGAGCTCTTATGTCAACGAGCAGATTGTCGCCAGCGAGGCTGGTAAGATTGGTCTCACCGTCACCGACGAGGAGATGCAGAACATCATGAAGGAGGGTACCAACCCCATGCTCCTGCGTTCACCCTTCGTCAACCAGCAGACCGGTCGTTTCGACGTCACCATGCTCACCAAGTTCCTGGCAGACTATAAGAAGAACGCTTCTAACCCCCAGCTGTCAGAGTCTTATCAGAAGATCTACCAGTTCTGGCAGTTCATCGAGAAGCAGCTGCGCACGCAGACCCTGGCCCAGAAGTTCCAGGCCCTCATCGGCAACAGTCTGATCTCTAACCCCGTCTCAGCCAAGATGGCTTTTGAGGGTCAGAACCAGGAGAGCGACGTAGAGCTGGCCTCTATCGCCTATAGCACCGTCAACGACAACGACGTGCAGGTCTCTGAGTCAGACCTCAAGGCCAAGTACGACGCTCAGAAGGAGATGTTCAAGCAGACCGTAGAGACCCGCGACATCAAGTATGTCGCCTATCAGGTGCTCGCCTCTGCTGCAGACCGTCAGGCCCTCATGGCTACCATGAAGGAGGCCTCTGAGAAGCTGCAGAGTGGCGCCAGCCCCGCTGAGGTGGTGCGCAAGGCCCAGTCGCAGTTCGCTTACACGGGCATCGCTGCCACGCGTAAGGCCTATCCCTCTGACATCGCCGCCAAGCTCGACTCGATGTCTGTAGGTCAGACCACGGCTCCCTTCGAGACCAAGTCCGACAACACCCTCAACGTTGTGAAGCTCCTCAACAAGGTCCAGATGCCCGACTCCATCGAGTATCGTCAGATCCAGGTAGGTGGTGCCACCCTCGACGAGGTTCGCAAGACCGCTGACAGCATCTACACCGCTCTCAAGGCAGGTGAGGACTTTGAGAAACTTGCTGAAAAATACGGACAGACCGGACAGAAGCAGTGGCTCACTTCAGCCATGTACGAGAACTCCAACGCTATGGACGAGGAGTCGAAGAACTACCTCAACAGCATCAACACGCTCGCAGTCAACGAGGTCAAGAACCTTGAGTTCTCTCAGGGTAACATCGTGCTCCAGGTCACAGCCCGCAAGGCCATGGTCGACAAATATGATGTGGCTGTCGTCAAGCACACCATCGACTTCTCCAAGGCCACCTATTCTGAGGCTTACAACAAGTTCAGCCAGTATGTCAGTGAGAACAAGAACATCGAGGATCTCGAGAAGAATGCCGAGAAGTTCGGTTTCAAGGTGCAGGAGCGCAAGGATATGTTCAACTCTGAGCACAATGTCGTAGGTCTTCGTGCCACCCGTGAGGCCATGAAGTGGATCTTCGACGCTAAGGTCGGTGAGGTCAGCCCCCTCTACGAGTGCGGCAGCAACGACAACCTTCTCGTGGTCGCTCTGACCAAGGTCAACCCCGTCGGTTACCGTTCTCTCAGCGACGTTGAGGAGATGCTGAAGCCCGAAGTGATTCGTGACAAAAAATTCGAACAGTTGAAGGCTAAGCTCGCAGGCGTCGCAGACATCGCAGCCGCCAAGGCCAAGGGTGCCCGCATCGACTCTGTCAAGCAGATTACCTTTACTGCTCCTGTGTTCGTACAGGCAACAGGTTCGAGCGAGCCCGCCCTTGCAGGCGCAGTAGCAGCCCTCAAACAGGGTGACTTCAGCAAGGCCGTCGTCAAGGGTAATGGCGGAGCCTATCTCTTCCGTGTCATCAAGAAGGCCCAGCGCGAAGGTGCCACCTTCGATGCTAAGGCCGTTGAGAAGTCCCTCAGCCAGCGTGCCCAGCAGGCCGCAGGCCGTTTCATGCAGGAGCTTTACCAGAAGGCTAACGTGGTCGACAACCGCTACCTCTTTTTCTGATATACATAAATATTTATATAAAAAATATTCCCGAAACGGTATTCTTTCGGGAATATTTTTGCTATTATTAAGAAATATTGCGAGTTATTTGGTAGTTATAAAAAAAAAGTGTAACTTTGCCGGCAAAATGATTTAATGGTTTGACATGAGGAGTAATAACCAATCGAACCGGTTGATCAAATGGATCATCATGACCGGCGACTTCTTTTTGTTGAATGGCATCCTGTTGGGACTCTCACAGTGGCACTGGAGAATGGGAGTATGGGAACGCGGGATGATTGAAATATTTATCCTGGTGAACAACATCGCACTGATGCTCAGTCAGTTGCGCTTTTCTACGATTGTGCATTTCCGACTCGTTGGCGGGGGAGATATCCTGAAACGAATTGTTGGTTTGACGGTAATGCAGTCGGTATTGGCCTACCTGCTGACATTGGTCTTTGCCTATAGTCTGCCCATTGGATGGATACAGTATGAGGTGGGTACGCTGTTCGTCATACTTTTGCTTTTGAAGCGACTCACGGAACGGTGGTTCATCAAACTCTACCGTGAGGCGGGACGTAACACTAGATACGTGACACTTGTGGGCTCAGACCCGGAACTGGTCGGTATTTTCAGAAAACTTAAGAACGACGAGACGTTGGGCTATCATATGCTGGGTTATTATGGCGACGAACATCTTCAAAAACTTGTCGATGAGATTGATGAGATGGAGAAGAACAAGAAGAGGGAGCCTGTCAGACTGAAAAGACTCGGCTCGTCTGAGGAGTTATTAGATGCCATCAAAAATGGAGAAGAACTGAACCTGGGTGATGAACTGTACTATTGTGTTTCAAGAATAGAACGGAATAACATACGTGATGTCTCGAAGTATTGTGACCAGCATGTGGTGAGATTCTTCTATGTTCCAGTGTCGGTAGAGACAATAGGCTTGAACCTGAAACGTGAGATGCTCGACGACATGGAGGTGTTCACGACGTATGAGAACCCCTTGCAGAATTCGGTGAATAAGGCCGTGAAGCGCATGTTCGACATTGTGATGTCACTGGTGTTCTTGGTCCCGACGGCACTCATTTTCCCGTTTATCTGGATTATCATCAAGATACAGAGTCCGGGACCGATCTTCTTCAAGCAGAAGCGTACGGGCCTGGACGGCCGGGAGTTCGATTGCCTAAAATTCCGCTCGATGCACGTGAACGCCGATGCTGACAAGGTACAGGCTACGAAGGACGATCCGAGGAAGTACCCCTTTGGCAATTTCATGCGCAAGGCGAACATCGACGAACTGCCGCAGTTCTGGAACGTGCTGAGGGGCGACATGTCAATAGTCGGACCGAGACCACATATGTTGGCTCATACGGAGCAGTATTCGCAACTAATAGACAAGTATATGGTGCGTCACTTTGTGAAGCCGGGTGTGACAGGCTGGGCACAGGTGACGGGGTATCGTGGTGAGACGAAAGAACTGTGGCAGATGGAAGGCCGTGTGAAGCGGGATATCTGGTATATGGAGCACTGGAGCATCTGGCTGGATATCCGTATCATCTGGATGACGTTCAAGACCATCTTTGTCCATGACAAGAATGCATATTAAGGGAATGAGAAAACTGTGTTTATTGATAGTGGCGCTTTGCTGTTTCGAAACGATAAAGGCTCAATTGTTTGAACCGGGGGATGAACCTGGCTCAGTACGTACCGACGGCATCTGGGATGACTTTTTCCTACAGATGGACCTCGACATGACACTGCAGAACCCTTATGGCTACAATTTCTCGAAGGTCTTTCCCAATGGCAAGACATTCGGCCTCGATATAGCTGTGGGAAAGTGGTTCACCCCACAGGTGGGCTACCGCGTGAAGTTCAATTGGGAAAATAAACTTCCACTGTTGAAGAACGACCATGCCAACTGGGTGGCTCCTTTTGATCAGCCTGGGGTGAACAGGGATAAGGGCGGCTATGTGGCCCTTTATTTCGACGAGTTGTTCAACATGCATAATTTCTTTGGGGCCTATCGTCCAGACCGGACATGGAACCTGAGTGTCTATCCGCGTGTCGGTGCAAACTATAATTTCGGCGTGAGCAAGGGCGCGTTGCTGCTCGGATTCGGTGTCCTGAACACCTATCGCCTGAGTAACCGTTGGAGCGTGTATCTCGACGCGGCCTATATCATGACGGGCAGTGGTTTTGTCGGCAGCGAGAAGGTGGAAGGTACGGGTACAGGTTCAAACAGTAATGGCTATTTCTCCATCGGCATCGGTGCTCAGGTGGACCTTGGCAAAATCCGTACACTTGGGTCTGGTCCTGCTGTGCAATCTTCCGAAGAAATCGCACAGTCGGACCTGGCCCCAGTTTGCGATGGGGTGCTGACGAATGGGATTTGGGACAACTGGTTCGTGCAGGCCGGCATCGACATGAGTTTGATGAATCCTTATGGTTGCAATTTCTCGAAGGTGTTCCCCAAAGGTAAGACGTTCGGACTGAATGCCGCCTTCGGAAAGAAATTCACACCGGAGTTCGCACTGAGAGCCCGTGTGCAGTGGGATAACGGCCTAATTGAGAACAAACATTTGGAGTGGGTGGCTCCTAGGGAGGATCCTCGGCAAAATTATAAGAAAGGTGGCATCGGAACTGCCAGGCTTGACGCTATGTTGAACCTGACGAATGTCATCGCCGGATATGACCCAGAGAAGAAATGGCACACCTCGTTATATGTCGGCGGTGGTCTGATCACTCAGTTTGTTGAGAGTTCTGCCTCTCCATTGTGGAGTGCAGGTCTGGAACAGACCTATCGGCTGTCGGATAAGCTGAGCCTGTTCGCTTCAGCGGGTTATCAGGTGTCTACGAGTGAGGGCATGGGCTATAGTACCACGGGCATGCAGGTGGCTGCCGGCAGCAATGGTTTCTTTGACATTGATTTCGGTGTGGTGTATGACCTCGGCAGGAACAAGTTCTACAAGACTACCGAGGAGAAACAGAAGGCGTATTCAGAACCTGTGGGGAGTCACAACTGGTCACGGTTTATTGTGAACACCGTGGCATCGGTGGGTGTAGCATATGTCGGAAAGACTGCTCTGAAGGCTGTCGTCAAAGAGGAGCGTCCTGACCATTCGGATAATAAGTCGTTCCCGTCAGGCCACGCGGCCATGGCGTTTGCTGCTGCGAGATCGATTGATAAGGAGTTCAGGAAAGAGAGTATCTGGATTCCTATCACCGGCTATGCTGCTGCCACAGCCATTGGCGTGGAGCGTGTCGTGAACGACAAACACCACTGGTATGATGTTGCTGCAGGCGCTGCCCTCGGTGTTGCTTCTACAGAACTCACATGGTGGCTGACGGACAAACTCTTCCCCCGCCAGAAGTCACAGGTCGCCATAGGTACATCAGGCAATACCCTTGACGTCTCCGTCGCCCTTTAATTTTTTGAAATAATTCCCGAAACGTTTGGCCGTTTCGGGAATTTTGTTTATTTTTGCAGCCAAATCAACTAAACCACGATCTGTCTATGCGGTTGGTAAGAATGGCTATCATCATGATCATGCAGATTTCCGCGATTGTCGCTTTCGCTGACGAAACCACGGAAATCGGCCGGCTTAATGAGTTGCTCAGCAAAGGAAGACGGCTCGGTAATACTCATATAGAGGATGAGGCCTTGACGCAGAAAATGATCTTCTTCTATAATAATGAGATGGACGACTCGCTCAGGGAAGAGCTTCCGCCGACGCTGGAGCTGCTGGAGAGCCATCAGTCGTGGAAGTTTTATTATGAGGTGTGGACGATCTGGGTAAACCTCTATAATTTCTCCGGTGATACCAGTACGGGCCTGAAGGAGGTGAACGACATGTACCATGATGCCAAGGACCGTCAAGACCGTTTCGGGATGGGTATGGCCTATTACGCCATGGGAAATGTGTATTCGAACATGTACAACCCGGACGAGGCACTCTCCTCCTACCAGAAGAGCGTGGACATCCTGATGGAACTGGATTCTCTTCCCGTCCAATTGCTGGACGTGTTCTCTTATTATGCGGAAGAGCTGGTAAGGGCCAAAGATTTCCAGACCATGGAGCGCGTGACGGAGCGGTGGCAGACGTTCCTGAACTCCTATTATAAGGATGAGCAAGCCAAATTTAAGGATGGTGAGATGGCCAACCGCTGGCAGTATTACTATATGGCCTGTGCCCAGGCTGCCCTCGGACTGGATAAACTGGAACGGGCGGAGGAGATGCTCAATAAGGTGAAGGAACTGGGCGCTGAGGATGATGCCTATATCCAGAGGATGTGGCTCTACTACCAGGCTATGTTGTACCAGAAGCAGGGGCGTTACCAGGAAGCGCTCAAGCTGAGCGACCAGAGCGTCAGCCTGATGATGGACTCTGATGACAAGTCGGTGCTGATCCAGACGCGCCAGCAGCGGGCAGGGCTCATGGAGCAGCTGGGGCGCTATCAGGAGGCAGCCCAGCTCTATCATGAGATGTATAGCCTGAACGATTCGATTAATACCCACGAAGTCAAACAGCAGCTGACGGAGATGAATGCGCGTTTCCATGTGGGAGAGCTTGAACTGGAGAAACAGCGGGCTCAGTACCGCAATACGCTTGTGATCGTGGGCATCATCATCATTGCGCTGGTCGTGTTCATCCTCTTCAGGTATATCGCTGCCAAGCGCCTGAAGACTGCCCACAACAAACTGGAGGACGCTCACCAGCAGCTGCTGACGGCCTACGACCAGTTGGAGGAGACCACGACGGCCAAAGAGCGTATCGAGAGTGATCTCCGCATCGCCAGGGATATCCAGATGGGCATGGTGCCACGGGTATTCCCGCCTTTCCCGGAACGTACGGACATCGACCTCTTCGGCTCCATCACCCCGGCCAAGGCTGTCGGCGGAGACCTCTACGACTTCTTCATCCTCAACGAGAAGCTGTATTTCTGTTTGGGGGATGTCAGTGGCAAGGGCGTGCCTGCGTCGCTGTTCATGGCTGTCGCTGTGAATATGTTCCGGGTGGCATCGAAACAGCAGCTGCCGCCGGCAGAGATTGCCACCAGGCTGAACGGCGTGCTGGCTGACCATAACGAGAACATGATGTTTGTCACGATGTTCATCGGCGTGGCAGACCTCAAGACCGGCAGGCTGGAGTTCTGCAATGCCGGCCATAATCCGCCTGTGATCAAGGATAAGGAGGGACATGCCCGCTTCCTGGACATGCTGCCCAACGCGCCCCTGGGCTTCTGGCCCGACCTGGAGTATCAGGGGGAGAGCGTCGAGGATATCAGCATGATGCCCTTCCTGGTGTACAGCGACGGACTCAATGAGGCTGAGGATGCAGACAAACAGCAGTTCGGCGACGAGCATCTGCTCGATTTGATGGAACAGCTCGACTTTGAGAGTGCTGAGCAGACCATCGGCATGCTGAACGTGGAGGTGGAGAAGCATGTGAAGGGGGCAGAGCAGAGTGACGACCTGACCATGCTCTGTCTGAGGATACAAGGTAATCAACAATAGTCAATTATATTTAAACCTAATTATTATTATGCTACATTATTTCTACTCAAAAAACTGGAAGGCACTGCTGCTGGCGCTGCCTCTGCTGATGGGCTCGTTGACTGGTCTGGCATCAGAATATACCATAGGTTTTGGTGCCCCCTTAGAAGGCAGTAATACGCTGGTGAATGCGAATCGTGCCACTTTGTGGACTTACTCCACCACAGGAACCGTTAGCAATCTCGGCTATTCTGAAGATGCCGATGCTCTTCATTTCTATCTCAATCCTTCTGTTGCCGCTATGAATTCACTGACACTGACATCCTCGCGAACTTTCTCTGGGAAAATCAAGAGCATCGTGGTCAATTGTGACGAGGCTTACGGTCTGGAACTCAAGGCGTATGTCGGTCAGATAGAGTTAGGAGAACTGATTTATAATCAGAAGACAATGGATTTCCGTATCTCTCAATTGTCCTATGGCATGCAGTCAGAACCATTGTCCCTGAAGTTCATTGCATCTCCTCAGGCAGCGAATGGTGCATCTGTCTCGGGGCTGAGGAGTGTCACATTATATTTAGATGATGTCGTGCTTCCCCTCGATAATGATAAAACTGTAGCCTTTGATCCCTCGGAGTTGTCTACAGCCGTACTTTCCAACTATTCTTATAAGGGCATTCTGTTTACATTGGATGAAACGAACAGTGATGGTTTTGAGAATGAGGATGGTGAGGGCGTCATCTATCTTGGTTCCATACTTACTGACGTTGCCGTCGGAGCGGTGAACAATGCCGTTAATAATCATAGCTATTCTCCTGGAGATGCAGGCTACGCCATAGACTTTGCTGGTGGTCTCACCCTGATGGTGGGTAAAGGCAAGGGTGTCGTCAAACTAGAGGCAGAGAACGAGGCAGGCTATGCCTATCATGTGAAGATTGGCGATAAGGCGCCTGTTGAGGTCGCCAGTACAACGCGCAAATGGCTTGAAGTACCATACCAAGTAGATAAAGACACCTATGTATATTTATATTTGGTAGAGAAAACCAGTGGCGTCAGGGTTGGCACAAGAATCGGAAGACGGGCCACGGCTCATGGCAAAATCTACTATGCTAAGTGTTCGATAGACCCTCCAATTCTCGGTGATGCCAATGGCAATGGTATTGTTGACTGGAATGATGTAAAAGCCATCGTCGATTATATCATGGGTACATCTCCCGTTGGCTTTAATATGACGCTGGCCAATGTCAATGGAGACGGGGTCGTCAATGTGGCCGATTTGGTGGAGGTGATTCAGATTGTTAAGGAGCACACCACTGCTGAATAAAAGAAAAAACAGATTTAACAAACTTTTTTTGAAAAAAAGTCCCGAAATCCTTGGCAGTTTCGGGATTTTTATTTAAATTTGCAACCAAATGCATATAATTTATATATAAAATAGTAACTAATAATTAATTTGAAATAATAATGAATATGAAGAAACTGTTTACAATGATGGCCGTTTGCCTCTGTGGCACAATGGCTTATGCTCAGACAAGTGCTATTAGTGCGAAGGATGTTACCATCGCTAAGGGTGGCTCAAGCCAGATGGAGGTTGTGATTGACAATGCAACGAGCAATACAGCTTTCCAGTTCGATTTGAAGTTGCCTGCTAAGGTGAGTGTCAAAGAGGCCAAAATGAAGGGCTCTTACGGTGACAGCCGTGTATTGAAGTATCAAGCGGTTGATGAAACTAACAATATTTATCGTTTTTTGTCATACGATAATGGGAATGAAAAATTGACGAGTGACGGTGATGGCGTCATTATCACACTGGAGGCTGATGCTGAAGCAGAGGGCGGAACTGCTACCTTAAATGGTGATGACAAGAATCTGGTGGTTAATCCTGCCGGTGAATCTACTGCTCAGGCTGCTGGAGAACTGGCCGGTATTACTGTTTCTGATGGCGTTGAGATTGAATTCCCCGATGGTGGTAAAACCACATTCGTATGTAGTAAAGATCTTGACTTCAACAGTCTGGCCGACGTGAAAGCTTTTATTGTATCGGGATATGATTTGGCCAGTGGTACAATTTTGTTGACCCGCGTAAAAGACGTTCCTGCCAACACTCCTATTTGGGTGAGTGGTCCAAAGGGAACGAAGAAGATGATTCCTACGGGTACATCTATTACCTATTATCCTGATAACTTCCTCGTAGGTAGTGCTACTGAGGCTATCGATATTCCTGCAGAGACTGCTGATTACCTGAACTGGACGCTGGGTAAGGATGGTTCTGTAGCCCCGAGAGCAGATGGAATCACAGGCTTCCCCGCTAAAAAGGCTTACCTGCACCTGCCCAAGAGCGTGACTTCAGTTGTTGGTTCTGAACAGTCTATTGAGCTGACTGCCAGTGGTAACAAGCGTGCTTATGTGACTCCATGTGACCTTGACTTCAGTAATGTTGATGGTATGAGAGCTTACATTGTGACTGGTTTTGCTAAGGGTGGTACCGTCTGGCTGACCCGTGTGAATAAAGTCTCTGCCAATACGCCGGTCTATCTGAAAGGTACTGCAAAAGGCCCATTCACTGTTCCTTCTTCAGAAGTTAAGATGGCATATGCCAACATGCTGAAGGGTGACGCTACGAATGCCACTGCCTTGAAGGCTGTCGACGGTGATATCACGAACTGTGTGCTGTCAAAGGCTGACGGTGTGTTCAATCCGTTAGGTGGCGATGTGGCTTCCTTCCCTGCCGGTACATCTTACTTGCCTCTGCTGACTTCTTACTTAGCTGCTGAAAGCCGAGGTAAGGGTGTGTTAGGCTTTGCTGAGGAAGAGGCCGAGGTGATGGTGATCAGTCTCAGAAGCATTGAAGGTGATGGTGACGCTACTGCCATCAGCCGTATTGCTGCACAGGCTGGTAAAGATGATGTTTGGTACAACCTGAACGGTCAGCGCATTAACACCCCGAACAAGAAGGGTCTGTATATCAAGAATGGCAAGAAGGTGATTGTTAAATGAATAAATTGACAAAAATCACAGCAAAAAAGAAAATAAATCCCGAAATGTTTGGTCATTTCGGGATTTATGTTTAAATTTGCAGCGCAAAATAAAATTTGCAACCATATAGAGATATTAATTAATTTTAAACGTTTAAAAAATAATAGAGAAATGAAAAAGAAGTATTTTGCTCCAGAAATGGAAGAATTAGAGTTGGATGAACCGATTGTTTTGGCAGACCAGGAGGGATCTGTTGAGGATGAGAAGCTCTGCACTACAAAGCAGGGATGTGACGGTGACTTCTAATCATCAAATTATTTCCGGGATGAGCAATCATCCCGGAATTTTTTTATGCCAAATCTTTCTGCCGAAGCCTGTCTATGAATCTCATGACATCCCTTGTCACCATTTCTATCGGAGCATCATAGTCCTTGGCGATCTCTGCTGCTATCGTCTGGGCATCCTTTCCTTCACAGAACAGTCGCATCATGTCTGCTCCACTCTCGTTCAGCGTGAAGGTCTCTTTCAGTTCCCCTGTGGTCTTATCTTTCACTGCTATGACATAATAGTCGGCCAGTGGAGCCATTTCAATCTTGTACTTCATCTTGACGGGGTGTTTGGTATTGCTGGTAGGCATGGAGCATACCGTAGCGTATCTTCTGTAGTTTCTCCATACGTGTCTCGGCATAGCATTTCGTGTTCGTGGCACAGAGTTTGAGCATGTTGCAAGAGGGGTAGGAGGGACAGGTCGCACAAGCCTCTATCTCTTCTCGCCTCTCTTTGAAGCGGGCTGTCATTTCCTGGTCGCGCGCCTCCTTATCAATATGCCCGACGAAATACTCCTCTGTATAGTGCTCGCATTTCCCGATATGGCCTGATGGGAGGATGATGGCGCAATGGTCATTGTCGGCCTGGCACGCATTGGTGGTCACTTCCCGTTCCAATTTTACCGGTTTGATAAAGCCATAGTTGTCGAGTAGGGCACGCAATTCCTTCATCCTCTCGAAAATGAAAGACCGTTTCTGGTCATGGAGCATGGCTTTGCTGCCTTTTATTTCTTCGAACAGGGCGTGGGCATAGACATTGATGCCTTTGGGATCACTGAATTCACGATGGAGTTCTTCTGTCAGTTCCATCAGATTGTCTGCATTATGCATGTCGATGTTCAATCTGATCCTGACACGGATATCTGCATCTTGCAGGCGGTGGATGTTCTTGAGCACCCGCCGGTAGGCATTCACATCTTTATATATATAAGCCTTACAGCGGTTGTAGGTCTGTTCCGTACCGTCGAGTGTGATCTGTACCCATTTCAGATGCCATAACTCCTGGGCTTCCTTGACGGTATCATCATTAAAGAGATAACCGTTGGAGATCATGGAAGAACTGTATTGGATACCACTCTCCAGGAGTCTCTGGCAGATGGTTGTAATGGCTGGTTTGTTATAAAGAGGCTCACCGCCAAACCAGTTCATTGACACTTTCTCTCCTTGGCAGTGACGAATGATGTAGTCGGCTGTCTTATTTGCCGTTTCCTGACTCATGGGCACACGTGAACGCCCCATCTCATAGCAGTAGAAGCAGCGGGCGTTACAATCTGTGGTGGGAAGGATGGTATAGCTTGTGATGGCATCTGTCGTCTTTTCAAGCATCCTGGCCACGTCTCTGATATGACGGCTCAGCAGACGGTCGTCATGCGACTCTGGCACCAGAAACCACTGCTCAACCAGTTGGGGTAGGGCAGTAGGGCTTGTCCTGTACGTCTCCGCTTCCTCAGGAGTGAGCAACAGCATCGCCTTTGTCATCGTATGGTAGAGCAGCAGCCCCTCATCTACGGGCTGTTCCACCACATAATACATCGGCCTATACGTCTGCCCAGCCGCCATCTTCTGTTTCTTCAGGAGCTGGTCGAAGGGCTTGGCTGTCTGATAGATCGTCTGCATGATTCGCTATTTTGCCTGCAAAGTTACAAATTTATAATGATATAACCAAGAAAGACGTCAAACTTCTTCCATGATGATTTTCTTACGCCTTCCGCATCACCCAATAGAGGGCACCGGCGTTGGTGTGCTTGCTCTGGAACTTGTATTCCGGACGGCTGAGGTAATTGCCGATCTTGCGGAAGGTGCCTTCATCTTCCTTGTATCCTTTGAAGTGGTTTTTGAGAATCGAGGAGAGGTCTTTGATTGACAGCCACTCGCCTTCCTCATCGCTGCGAGGTCTCTGGATGACGGCCATCAACATCTCGCCCAGACCGTTGAGGCGCTGGTACTGCAAGTTGTGCTCCATCAGACTGCGTTCCTCTTCTTTCGTCAGCCAGTAGCGCTCACCCTGGCGGATCTCCTGCACGAGCTGGGCATAGAGCTGGTCGTGCTGCACAGGTGTCAGGAAGTCGATGTCGCCGTCGATGCCCACACAGACGAAGCGACGAGATCCCGTGGGGTCTGTCAGCGGCATCTGCTCGTTGGTGGTGCCGATGAACGAGGCATAGCGGCGGTTCGAGGTGTATGCCTTGCCGTAGGGCGGACGGTATTTCAGGTCGGCCGTCGAGACGAGGTACTTCAGGACGATCTGCTGGCGCTGCGTCACACGGTCGAACTCGTCAAGGTTGATTAGCGCGAACGACGACAGTCCGAGGTTCAGGTCGCTCTCGTTCTTGAAGTTGATGCGGTCGTTGTAGTAGTCCATCAGGTCGCGGGGCAGCAGGATACGGCAGAACGATGACTTGCCGCAGCCTTGTCTTCCTATTAATAAAGGTACGAGGGCGTTACCCGTCAGCTGTCCCTTCCCTAACCACATTGCCACCATCGAGCGCATCCAGATATGGAAGAGGTGTGTCCAGTCCGCCCATTCCGTAGGCACTCTTTCAGCCATCGCCGTCACGCGGTCCTTTTCATCCCACTTGGGCAGATGCTCCAGGTAGTCATTCACTGGGTCGTAGCGCTCGATGTCGTCGGAGTTCACATAGCGGCGGATGTCCTTGTCCCAGCAGCGGATGCCCTGTTCGAGGGCCCGCATCGTGATGGAGTTGCGGGCCTCCTCCGTCAGGTCCTGATAGGAGAAGCCGACGCCCGTCCTCATTCTATATTCAGCGACACCCCGCATCACGTTCTTCCGCAGTTCGTAGTTCGCATTGAGGAAGATGTTGATTTTCATCGTCAGCAGCGTCTCCGGCGGGATGGTCTTCGTGCGCTGGATGC
>Ga0265298_10007029_pt1 | contig 13769 bp, 8 predicted proteins | sample AusTroGonzalo_MG_3_FD_193486 | JGI IMG/M metagenome (GOLD analysis project Ga0265298, IMG submission 193486) | Bovine rumen microbial communities from tropical cattle in Woodstock, Queensland, Australia - Gonzalo_01 | ecosystem: Host-associated > Mammals > Digestive system > Stomach > Rumen ...
GTTGCCTTTCGTATACCCATGCCGTTCGCAAAATGCCTTTCGTCTGTCTCTCATCTTCCCATGCACACAGAAACATGCCCTTCTCTACTAATATAAGGTAGTCAGTTTCACTTGGATTAGTAACCCATAAGCGGGCATCCTTGTGTCGGGGACGGTAAATCGAGAAGTCATCGGCATTGAGGAAGAATCGGTATTCGCTCGTGTTCAACGAGCATCCCACAAAGCCAATGGCATGCTTTTTTGACGTGAGACAATGGATATTGGAAGGCAGGGTGGAGGGCAGTGGCGTGAACAGACCTCCCATCTCTGAAGCTGCCTTACGCCGTGCGAGCTCATATTCGTATTCGGCCTTTGAAATGGCTCGTTGATGTATCAGACCGCTATATCTGTGAAAAAGACGTTCGTTGCCATTGCCAATGTCGTACAGTTTAATTTTCTGGATGTGCTGTCCTTCGTAGCTCTGGCTGGAGGCAAGTGTCGAATTCATGACGGTCGAATCCTTCCATCCGCGTTCAGGAAACTGGTTGTACTTATACACACGATCCATCTTCTCTGTGTCAAAAAAGAGAATGGTCGTATATTCAGGATGCACCTCCCATGTCTCGTCGTATGTCCACGAATAGTAGGTCACCTTATTAGCATCAAAAGGAGCTTCAGGTGTGACGAGCACGTCGATACTGCTTTCCGGCGTGTTCTGCACGCCTCTTACATCGGCTATTTTCTCTGTAGGAAGCGGCTTTTGCGGCTCTGTTTCATAAATTTCGCCATCAGTCTCTATATGCAGATAATACTCCACATCAGGATTGAGCATGCCGATCATACAGGAATATTCTCCACTATATACATAAATAGGACGCCCCATATATTCATAGTACCAATAATTTTGGTTCGCTATATATTCAGAGCCGTCGGTTCCACGTACAGAGACCTTTGCATCCGTTACGACTTGACAGGAATACTCATGGAGAGCCGCTGTGCGCGACAGGGTGAACGTGTTCCACCATAAAGAACGGATGGTGCCTTCCACCACGAGCATGTGGGAATCCTCTTCAGGAATGTCGGCTTCAAATTCTTCAATACAACCCGAAAACGTAAACACCGTCACCATAGATATGGCGACAATGTAAAAATTCATAAATTTAAAAATGAAAGAATGACAGCGCTTCATAATTTTTACATTATTACATTTTTAAATTGTTCCTAATTGAATCGCATGTTAAGTGAAATGTATGGAATGGCAGTGCCAAACACAGACAACTTATAGCCAGTTATTTTCCCCCATTCAGAGACATAATAGATGGAATAGGCATTCTTGCGTGCAAGGGCATTATATACACCTATCGAGAACGATGTATGAATAAAACTTGTCAGTCTGTGAGTGGGTTCTATATTAAACGCAAGGTCCAAACGCATATAGTCGGGAATACGGTATGTGTTGCGTTTTGTATAGTAGGGCATGAAACTCAGATTATTCGAGTCGTAATATTGACCGGCAGGTACCGTTGTCGGACGGCCTGTCGCATAGTGGAAGTTGCTGGAAAGGCTATATCTCTCGGTGAACTTGAGGTTGAGCACGGCCTTTACCTCATGAGGTCTGTCGTATTCCGCCGGATACCACTCGCCGTCATTCAGAGGCATGGCCACCCGTTTGTCGTCCTGACGAAGCATAGAGCGCGAGAAAGTGTAGTTTACCCATCCATTCAACTTGCCTATAGGTTTCTTTGCCTGAAGTTCTATGCCGTAAGCCCGTCCCTTGGTGGAGATGACATCGGTCTCAAGATGGTGGTTCATCAGCAGAACAGCCGAACTGCGATAGTTGAGATAGTCGCTGATATGCTTGTAATACACCTCAGCAGAGAACTCGTATTTCTTGCTGGCAGTCTCATGATAGATACCTGCGGCCATCTGCCAACCACTTTGGGGCTTGATATTACGGTCGGAAAGTTTCCAGATGTCAGTAGGTGACATAATGAGGGTGTTTGACACTTTATGGATGTATTGATGCATCGTATTGAAACCAGCCTTCAGCGACAGGTTTTCCTGTAAAGCATAGCGAGTCGAAAGACGTATCTCAGGGGCATGATAGGTCCTGATGATGCCGGTTTCACGACGCGTCTCCAGTAAAGTCTGCTCTGATGGCAGTTCGCTGCCATCATATAGGTTCACATCACGAGGGCCAAGTGCATTGTACATGGAATAACGCAAACCGGCAGATACCGATAGTTTTTCTGTGAGCGAGCGCTCATAGTCAATGTATGCTGCGCTCTCCAATGCCTTCTCCTTCTGTAGCTGATCTGTCGAGATGCACGACTTCTCACCTATGGGCTCATACTTGCCTGCCTGTACGTTGTAATGCAGAATAGAGAGACCGTATGAGAGAACCTGCTTTTCAGACAGACGCTGACGAATATGCAGCTTACCCCACAACTGGTCAATACCGAAACTCAATCGACCTGCCATCGACGGCACGTTTCTATCCTCATTAAAATAATCGTAGTGATCGAGTCCGGCAGACAGTGTAGCCGTCACTCTTTCATTCAGAATAGAACGCCACTCTGCATCGATGTTACGGTTCTGATAGCCGTACTTGTCGCAAGAACTGAACGAAAACCTATCATTACTCCAGTATCCATATACTTTGAGACGCTGCATACTATTGAACCTCCATGTCAGTACACCACCGAAATCATTGAAATTTGCAGTACCATTCTTATAACCACTTTTTTCTGGTAAAAGTTTCAAAATCCAGTCACTATAAGTTGTACGTCCATTCAATAGTAGCGACACACGGTCCTTAACTATCGGTATCTCAATATTTGCCTTGCTGGTAAGTGCACCGATACTTGCCGAACCGGTAAGTTTCTGCATATTAGCCTCCTTCGAAGTCACTTTCAAAACGCTGCTTATCCTGCCTCCATATTCTACAGGAATACTTGACTTGAACAGCTCGACATCTTCAACCGCATCAGAATTGAATGATGTGAAAAGTCCGAATAGGTGTGACGGATTATACACGGTTCCACCGTTAAAGAGTATCAGATTTTGGTCTGTGGCACCTCCTCGCACGTTATATCCGCTTGAAGCCTCTCCGACTGTAGTGACGCCGGGCAGGGTAAGTACTATTTTCATAACGTCAGACTCGCCAAAGGCAGATGGAATGTTCTTCAGCAGCTGGGGTTTGAACTTCTCAGAACCCATTATGATATTTTCCACAGCCGACTGACGACCTCCGACGACGACGATCTCAGCCAGTTCCAAGTCATCGGCAACACTTGCCTTTACTTTCTTTACGCCAGGCACCACATAGACCTTTGTCTTCGACGGAGCAACCGCCATCCGGACAGAATCATCGTCAAGAACAGGAATGCCAGCAACAAGCGAGTTCTCATCAATGGCTACGACACCTTGAGCTTTGCCATCTACGGAGTTATTTCGGCTTTCTGGTATAGGAACGACATGATGGCTCAAGTCCTCTGTCTCTTGTCTCCCAACTCCTGTTACGCTACCAACTGTTTTTATAAGGCTTTTCTCGCGCTTACGCTTTGAGAAGGAAAGACGGTTCTGTTTCGCAAACTGTTTTATCTGCTTTTTCTGTTCAGGAAAGAGTTTGGCTATATCCGATACACGTTTCACGTAATAGCTTTCTCCATCCGGAGTAATCAACGTATAATGTTCTTTGGTGCTAAGAATCTTTTGTGGTATTTTACTACCGAAAGTGCTTTCTCCTCCTATGACTTTCCGCACACTATGATAAAGACGAATACCATTAGTGCTACCGTCATGAAGCAAAGCAGCGTATTGTGAGCTATCCTCCGGATTATGCACGAATCTGTAGCCATCTATCTCGAACCAGTCTATATGTTCCTGTTCAGGCAGACAGTAATACTTTCCCACAGGAGAAAGAGCAACTACTCTCTGCTTCAATTGATCGAAACGGAGTTGAACATGATCATAAACCACGCCATAATAGCTGATACGGCCATTATATGTATTCGTATTACCTTTATAATATGGCATGTCATGCCACAACAATTTGGGGTATTGCGGTTCAATTGGCCCCACATATAGGCGAGCAAAATCAGAAGCAGAGGAGAAATACTCCTGAGCCTCAACATCGTGTACGATTGTCATCATACAGATAAATACAAACAAATACTTTTTCACGTTTATGGTTTACTCGCTAGTTTTTTGAGCGTTTTTAGTTATTCTTGCTACTTAAATAAACACAAAGGTAAGAAAACCTTGCATGATACGAAAATTCTTTAACATAGTTTTACTTTCCGGTGCAACTGTTTCTCTCGTTTTTGGAGTACTTTACCATCTTTGATGGTGAAATTACTACGTCTCGGCAAAAAAAGAAACAAGTTTCTTTGTTTTGCGCTCGACTTTTCGTAACTTTGCCACCGAAATGAACTATACACTCAACGTGAAAGGGCAGCTGATGGATCTCAGTCGCCCACAGGTGATGGGTATCTTGAACGTGACACCCGATTCTTTCTATAGTGAGAGTCGTGCCCAGACAGAGCACGATATTATAGTACGTGCGCGTGACCTTGTCAACCAAGGTGCTGCAATCATTGATATCGGTGCCTGCTCTACCCGTCCTGGCTCGACACTGGCCAGCGAGGAAGAGGAAATGCAGCGGTTGCGTCTGGGATTGCAGACTGTTCGCGCTGAGATGCCGTCAGCAGTACTCTCAATAGACACCTTCCGTTCTAACGTAGCCCGTATGGCTGTCGAGGAGTTCGGTGCTGATATTATCAATGATGTCAGTGGCGGTTGTGAGGAGATGTTCCGACTGGTAGCGAAGATGGGTGTTCCCTATGTGCTGTCATCGGTGGAGGCATCGATGCACGATATGCTGCTGGTGCTCGCAGAGAAGGTGCAGCAATTGCGCGACTTAGGACAGAAGGATATCATTCTTGATCCGGGCTTTGGCTTTGGTAAGACGCTGGAGCAGAACTACGAGGTGATGCACGAACTGGAACGTCTGCAGGTGCTGGAGTTGCCCATTCTTGTCGGCGTTTCCCGTAAGTCGATGATTTTCCGTAGGCTGGGCTTTACACCTGCTGAATCGCTGAACGGCACAAGTGTACTGAACACCATATCGCTGATGAAGGGGGCTTCCATCCTGCGTGTCCACGACGTGAAAGAGGCCGTGGAGTGCGTGAAGATATGGGAAGGAGTGAAGGAGGGGAAGTAGTAAGGAGAGAAGGAGTTAAAGGAGTAAAGGGAGTAAAGTAAAAAGAAGTATGTTCTTTGAGATAGGAGTGAAAGATATCATCGACATTCTGCTGGTAGCACTGATGCTCTATTACATCTACCGGTTGATGCGCGAGTCACGCTCACTGAATGTCTTTGTGGGCATCATGATATTTGTCATGGTGTGGCTTTTCGTGTCGCAGATTTTGGAGATGCGGCTCCTGGGCACCATTCTCGACAAACTGGTGTCGGTGGGTGTCATTGCCCTTATTATCCTGTTTCAGGAGGAGATACGCAAGTTCTTTTATCACCTTGGTACCCATAAACGGTTCCGCGGCCTTACCAATCTGTTTACGTCGAAAACAGCGGCAGAGAAGAACCGTCAGGAACAGAAAGGAATCATTATCCCCGTTGTGATGGCTTGTCTGTCGATGTCGAAGAGCAAGGTTGGAGCTCTCATTGTGATAGAGCGGAGTTCGCCGCTCGATGATGTTATACGTACCGGCGAGATTATCAATGCCGACATCAAGCAGCGCCTCATTGAGAACATCTTCTTCAAGAACTCTCCGCTGCACGATGGTGCAATGGTCATCTCAAAGAAACAAATCAAGGCGGCTGGCTGTATCCTGCCTGTCAGCCACGATCTTGACATCCCCAAGGAACTGGGACTGCGCCATCGTTCGGCCTTAGGTATCTCGCAGGAGAGCGATGCCATTGCCATCGTGGTCAGTGAAGAGACGGGAACTATCTCAACAGCACTACATGGAAAATTCCAGATGCGATTGTCAGCAGAGGAACTGGAGATATTCCTTACTCGGAATCTGGAGTAGGGAGAAAAAGAAAAGGGAGCGTTATCGCTCCCTTTCTGCTATGCATTCCATTTCCACAAGCCACGCTGGGCGACACACCTTTGCGTGAGTAATGATGCGTGGCACGTCGGGATAGACCTTTTCCATGTATTTATCGACAACGACGGCATCGGCCAAGTCGCGTAGATAAATAATGTAGTATTTCACATCCTTCATCGCTGCACCACCGTCAGCCAGCAGCGCACCGATGTTCTCAAGCAGACGCTCTGTCTGTTTTGTGACGTTGCCGATGTTGATGACCTCGCCGCGATTGTTGATGCTGGCTGTTCCTGAGATGAAGTACTGATACTTCTGTGGCAGGCTGATGCGTACGCCACGCTCGAAGGCCACACCGTACTCGTGTGTGGGATTCAGGTGGTCAAGTGCATGCAGGAAGAGCTTGTCCTCAGGCTGTATGTCGCGAGCCGTCAGGAAGTCGATGGCTACGCAGACATTCTTGCCAAGCGAACGTCCGCCAATGCCGGTAGAGGCAATGAAATGGGTGTCGACGGTCAGACCATGCTGACGGAATACGTCGTTGCGTGCTTTCACCACACCATCGTAGTTGGTATCGATGTCGCGAACATAGATCCACGTCCTTACGCAGTGATCCTTCAGGTTCAGTCCCTGCTGTTTCAGCCAAGCAATGTACTTGTCGAAGAGCATGATGGTCTGGACATAGGAGCCGAAGTTGGAAATCTCGTCGTCGGTCAGTCGCAGACTCTGCAACGTGAAGGCATCAGCCTCGTCGCTGGTCTTCAGCAACACTCCGATTTTGGTACCGCCGATGGGCGACTGCTGGATGATGGTATGGGCAGTATTAGCAACAACGTCGGTCATGAGCGGTGAGTGGCACAGCTCATCGTACTGGTTGGCAATGTCGCTAAGGAACACTTTCGTGTAGTGTAGTGTGCGTCCCTCCTGTCGTTCACTCTTCAAGTGGTTACATGCCTTGTCATAGAGGTCTGCCAACCGCTCTGAAAAGAGACCGTTGCCGTTATCGGTGAGGATGGTATATTTGTCCATTTTCTCTGTTTCTTGTTTTCTCTGTCCTCAGGTCTTTTATTTGCTGAGTTTCTCTACATATTTCACAGGCTCGCCGTCGCTGGCCTTCAGCACGTTGGCAAAGTCCTGTGGCTTGATGTTGACGCGTCCCTTCATGAATTCCGGAACGTTATAGCTCTTCATGAACTGACGGTGGTAGTCCGGGTCGGCCTGTGGCAGCTCGAAAGGCTTACTGCCTTTGCCGTCCTTGTCGATGTGCGCAATGAAGGGACGGGTGAAGTCGCCATCATCGCGACGGCTGCTGAAGATGACCCAGCGGCCGTTACTCGACCATGAGTGGTAACTCTCGGTATCAGGTGAGTTAATCTCTTTCATCGGACGGACGCTGCCGTCTGTGAGGTCAAGCATCCAGAGGTCGGCCTCGTGATGCCAGATGTGGAACACACCATAATTGCCGAGGGTGAACATCAGGAAACGGCCATCGGGCGAGATGCGTGGCAGCGTAGCGCTCTTGCCGAGGCTGTCGGCTGCAAAGACGAGCTCACGGGGACCGAAGGTACGACTGTCGATGTCGAAGCTCTTCTTGTAAATATTGTATTTCACCTCTTTGGCACGTTGGATGACCTGAGTACCATGATCGGTTGTGTCGGGGAACTCAAAGTGGGCGCTGCAGTAGTAGACTGTCTTGCCGTCAGGAGCCCAGAAGGGGAAAACCTCGAACTCCTCCGGGTCGTTCTCGATGTTGGTTACCTCGTTCTTCTCTACGTCGTAAACAATGAGGTCGCTGCCAGAGTCGAACACCTCAATCTTGTTGCGGTTGCGAGTGTGGAATATCTGACTGGTCTTGTTCGTAGAATAGACGATGATAGGCAGCCATGGGTGCCATGTGGGATAGACGCCAGCCGAGAGGATGGAGTCGTTCTTCATGTTGATCTTGCGTATCTTACCATCGTAGCAGATGACGGTACCACCATGAGTCTGACGGGCGTGGAACTGCATGCGCTCGGGGTTATACTGCTGGTAGTTGTGACAGTTGACGCACTGGCCGTTGGTCTCTGTTCCGCAGAGCATGTTGTCGACCATCACCTCCTCGTCGTAGTTCTCCAGGCAACGCTGGCTCAGCGTCAGCTCCTCGTAGGCCACATAGGATGGCGAGATGAGACGATAGCTGATGTAGGGGTCGATGCTGTCGTTCGAGACGTTGATGCTGAAAGGACGGTAGCCTTTCCACTCCTCGCCCTGACGGGCGTAGACCTCAACGTTGATTGCCTTGCCAGCAGCCTGTGCCGTCAGTTCGTGCCACTCGCTCATGCTGGGCTGCACGGCATCGCCGCCACAGACGACCTCTGCATTGCCTGCTGTGAGACGTGCTACAATCTCGTCGCAGGCACCATCCCACTCAAATGTCAGCGGGGCGATATTGATGGGAACGGTGACATCGGTGTAGTCGGGGTATATCTTCGGAGCCTTGTCTACCTTTGTGAAAGTCTCGGGCACACTGGCGTTGCGACAGCCCGTCAACGCCAGGATCATCATCAGTATGCTGCAATATATACTTCTTTTCATTTGTCTGAGTTGCTTAATACAGTTTCTGGTTTCTGACGAAATAATAATCATAATAGTAGGTCTGTCCGAAACGGGGATAGAGTGCACGTGCCATTCCCTCCTCGCTCATGTTGGCATACTGTTGGGCTTCTTTCATCAATTCTTGATAGGTCTGGACAACACTCTCGTCAAACGGCATGTTGCTGGTGTCAACGGTCTTTTCCAACTGGCCGTAAAGGTAGGCTGCCTCCTGCAGGTGTGTCGGCATGCGCTGGTCCATGTGGCTCCGGGCGTAAGGGAAGAAGTTACGCCAGAAGGTCGGGATGTCCTTGGTCCAGATGGCTGCATAGACGGCCTGCTCCTGATAGAGAGGGTCTGTGCTGGGGTTCGAGGCAAACTGGTTCATGATAAACTTCTCGATAATGGTGTTATCACTGCCCAGTACATCGTTACAGCGTGTCAGGTGGAATACAGGCTCGAACTCAGAGTCGGCATGTAGTTTCTTCTGGTCGAGTAGTGTCTCGTAGCGGCTGGCCCACTCCTTGTGGTAGCGGGTGTGCTTCAGCAGGTTAAGGTATTTACGGGCGATGCGTGGCTCTCCGCTGACGAGTGTGCAGCGCACGAAGTTCTTCAGCATCTCTGCACGCCAACCACGTTCCACACCGTCCTCCATACACCAACGGTAACCGTAGTTGTACTGGCCGTAGTGAAAGTAGAGAGGTACGCCGATGATGTCGACCATTGCCACGGGGAATGGGGCATCGCTGGCTTTGGCGCCAGTACGGTAGTTATACATCGTGTCGCCCTGACGGCCGAGGCGGAACAATGCCAGGTTCTTCATCAGAACGATGGCGCGTGTCGGTTCGTCGTCGAGCGAGGCAGCTTCCTGGCGTACGCCCTCCCAGTCGAGGTTGGCCATGAGGCGCTGCATCGTGAGTTCCTTGTGGAAGTTGTAGTCCTTGTACCAATAGCGCTGTACGCCATAGACCAGTGCGGCAAGCAGCACCACTTGGCAGATGCCCCATTTCAGTGGGCTCTTCACTGCCGTCTCTGGCTGGCGACGGTATAGCAGGGCAAAGGCTATGAGTGAAGCTACTAAAATGTAATAAGGTATGTAGTAGGTAGCGTACTCTTTATCAATGAAGAAGAGCGGCAGTCCCTGCCACAGGATGTTTACGATGTTGGTCTGATAGAACACGTAGTTGTAGTAGAACAGCGGGAAGAAAGCGATGCTCAGTAGCGCCACTGCTGACGTCAGCAAACGTCTGTTACGCTTCATATCGTCGAGTCGCCACGTCAGCACACCGCAGAGCAGCGTTGACACTAACCCGTAGAAACCTATCAGAGGATAGAGCACGGCAGTGCTCACGGCGACATAGATCTGTCGCAGGAAGAAGCGCTGGGGCATCAGACGGAACAACCACACATTGGCCACGGCCATTGTCGTGCCGATGGTAGCGGCAAAGAAGACACCACGTAGCTTCAGGTAATATAGCCAGTAGCCAAGGCTGACATCACTCAGCAACAGAGCTGCAACGGGGATGAGCAGCAACGTAGCCCACTTCATCGGAATGCGGAAAGTCCGGCCTGTGACAAACATCAGCAGTGCCCACCACAGACACAGCAGGGTAACTCCTATCCACGGGTGGTAGAAGAACTCGGTGAGCCAGCAGCCCAGCCACATCAGTAGCCAGCCGGCCTCCACCATCTGTTGTTTCAGAAACAGTGGTGTGTCGAGAAACAGGTTCAACTCCTGTGCTTTCCAAAGATAGTCACTCTCGTTTCTCAGTAGGTAGTAAGTAATGACTGCAAGGGCGGTCAGTAGGATGGCCGGACATAGCAGTCTCAGTTTTTCCTTCATAGTTTTATAAATTTTGCGTGCAAAATTAGCCAAAAAAAATGAATTAAAAGAGTGTTCCGGGAAAAAACTATGCGATTGTTTGCGCTATTCGGATAATTTTTGTACTTTTGCACTCCGCGATAACACATATATCATAATAATATTCGAAGCAAACTATGGATTTACTGAGTCAAATTGTTGCGCGTGCCAAGTCAGACAAGCAGCGCATCGTGCTCCCCGAAGCTGAGGAGGAGCGTACTCTCTGTGCTGCCGACCGTGCGTTGGCTGACGGTCTCGCCGACATCATTCTGATTGGCAACCCCGAGAAGGTTGCGGCTCTCGCTAAGGAGAAGGGCCTGCAGCATGTTGGTAAGGCCACCCTCATCGATCCCGAGAACTATGACAAGAGCGAGGAGCTGGCTGAGAAGCTGGCCGAGATCCGCAAGTCGAAGGGCATGACTATTGAGGAGGCTCGCAAACTGATTAAGAACCCCCTGTATCTGGGCTGTATGATTATCAAGACCGAGGGTGCCGACGGTCAGATTAGTGGTGCTCTGTCTACGACAGGCGACACGCTGCGTCCTGCCCTCCAGATTATTAAGTGCCAGCCGGGCATTACCTGCGTCAGCGGTGGCCTGCTGCTCATTTCTAAGCAGAAGCAGTATGGTGAGGATGGCGTCCTCGTTGTAGGCGACGTTGCCGTAACGCCGATGCCTGATGCTGCACAGCTTTCACAGATTGCCGTCTGCACGGCTCAGACCGCTAAGGCTGTGGCCGGCTTTGCTGAGCCCCGTGTGGCTATGCTGAGCTTCTCAACGAAGGGTTCTGCCAAGCATGAGGTCTGCGACAAGGTGATTGAAGCTACACGTCTGGCTAAGGAGATGGCTCCCGACCTGAAGATCGACGGTGAGTTGCAGGCTGATGCTGCTCTTGTGCCCTCTGTAGGTGCCAAGAAGGCTCCCGGTTCCGACATTGCCGGTAAGGCTAACGTCCTCGTATTCCCCAACCTCGAAGTGGGTAATATCGGCTATAAGATGGTGCAGCGCCTTGGCGATGCTATCGCCATCGGTCCCGTGCTGCAGGGTATCGCCCGTCCTGTCAACGACCTTTCTCGTGGCTGCTCTGTCGATGACATCTATTACATGATTGCCATCACCTGCTGCCAGGCTATGGACGCCAAGAAATAGTTGATAGTTTAAAGTTTATAGTTTATAGTTATGAAAATATTAGTATTAAACTGCGGTTCTTCGTCTATCAAGTACGCTCTGTACAACATGGACGATAAGAGCGTGATGACCAGTGGCGGCGCTGAGCGTGTGGGTCTTGACAACGCCTTTGTCAAAGTGAAGCTGGCCAACGGCGAGAAGAAGCAGATTATGCACGACATCCCTGAGCACACAGAGGGAGTGAAGTTCATCTTCTCACTGCTTACCGACCCGGAGATTGGTGTCATCAAGTCGCTCGACGAGATTGATGCCGTAGGCCACCGCATGGTGCACGGCGGCGAGAAGTTCAACAAGTCTGTTGTCCTGACCGACGAGGTGTTGAAGGCCTTTGAGGAGTGCTCTGACCTCGCTCCCTTGCATAACCCTGCCAACCTGAAGGGTGTCAATGCTGTGAAGGAGCTGATGCCTGGTCTGCCTCAGGTGGGTGTCTTCGATACCGCCTTCCACCAGACCATGCCCCCGAAGGCTTATATGTATGCAATTCCCTACGAGCTCTACGAGAAATACGGCATTCGCCGCTACGGCTTCCACGGCACCTCTCACCGCTATGTCTCACAGCGTGCCTGTGAGTTCCTTGGCATCAAGGCCGAGGGCACGAAGATGGTGACCTGTCACATTGGTAACGGTGGCTCTGTCGCTGCTGTCGTCGATGGTAAGTGTATCGACACCTCAATGGGTCTTACGCCGCTCGAAGGTCTCGTCATGGGTACTCGTGCTGGCGATATCGACGGTGGTGCTGTGACGTTCATTGAGAAGAAGCTGGGTCTCGATGCCGACGGTATGTCGAACCTGCTCAACAAGAAGAGTGGTGTGGCCGGTCTCACCGGTGGTAGCTCTGATATGCGCGATGTAGAGAATGCCGCCAAGAATGGTGAGCCCAAGGCTGTGTTGGCTCAGGAGATGTACTTCTACCGCATTAAGAAGTATATCGGTGCTTACGCTGCTGCTATGGGTGGTCTCGACGTGGTAGTCTTCACTGCTGGCGTCGGTGAGAACCAGATTGGCATGCGCTCTGCTGTCTGCAAGGACATGGAGTTCCTCGGCATCAAGTTCGATGAGTCGAAGAACAACGTCCGTGGCGAGGAGGCTATCATCTCTGCCGACGATTCGAAGGTCAAGGTTGTCGTCATCCCCACCGACGAGGAGTTGATGATTGCCACCGACACGATGAATCTGCTGTAAATGAGAGACACAGAAACATAATAAGAAAGGGCTCACCATCGTGAGCCCTTTTCTTTTTCTCCTTTACTCCTTACTCCTTCCCTCCTTTACTTTTACATCTGACTCTCACCTTCAATGTACTGCGACATGTGCAGGTGCTCGCCGTCCCAGACGACGTAGGAGAAGTGGCTAATCCAGTCGCCGAGAATCATCATGCGTGCCTTCTTTGTCAACTGCAGGTCTACCTCGATATGACGGTGCCCATAGATGAAGTAATCTACGTTGGAGTGATACTGTATGTACTTTTTCGTGTAGAGCACCAGATGCTCACGATTCTCGCCCATATAGGGTGGCTCTTCGCCGTTAGGTCGTTTCATACGCGAATGCTTGGCCCACGATTGCCCTATCCACATGCTCCAACGGGGGTGCAGTGTGGCCAATGCCCATTGGCATACACGGCTGTGGAACAGCCAGCGTAGGAACTTGAACTTCTTGTCGGGATCGCCCAGTCCGTCGCCGTGGGCCAGGAAGAATATCTTGCCGTAGAGCTCAGTCGTCAGCGGTTGTTTGTGCACGATGACACCACACTCGCGCTCCAGGTAACCGAAGGTCCAGATGTCATGATTCCCCGTGAAGTAGTGCACCTCGACGCCCATGTCCGTCAGTTCCGACAACTTGCCGAGAAAGCGCGTATAGCCCTTGGGCACCACGTACTTATATTCAAACCAGTAGTCGAACATATCGCCAAGCAGATACACCGCTGCCGCCTTCTCCTTGATGGAGTCAAGGAACCTGACCAGCCGTCGCTCCTGCATGCGACGATGGTCAATGGCCCATGAGCCAAGGTGAGCATCCGAAAGGAAATATATATTCTTCATCTTTTTTCGAAATAACGTGATAACGATATAACGTAATAACGTCGCGTCATTTTTAGTCGAATCC
>Ga0265298_10007030_pt1 | contig 13769 bp, 10 predicted proteins | sample AusTroGonzalo_MG_3_FD_193486 | JGI IMG/M metagenome (GOLD analysis project Ga0265298, IMG submission 193486) | Bovine rumen microbial communities from tropical cattle in Woodstock, Queensland, Australia - Gonzalo_01 | ecosystem: Host-associated > Mammals > Digestive system > Stomach > Rumen ...
CTCCTGATGGAGGTGGCGGCAACAGTAATTCTGATGACCTTGCCGATGATGAGTATATTGATGAATATGGTGTGCGTCGCAAGAAACGTCGCGGCATGCGCCGATAGAAATAACAACAAACTAAATACAAATTATAATGGATACATTTGACAAAATTGAAGCCATGCTCGCAGAATTACTCGAGCAGGCAAACGACCAGAAAGCGAATTCTGGCAAATTGAGTAGGAAACTGGATGATATTGATGGCAGATTGAGTAATCTTGAAGCCGTCAGTGCTAGTCCGCAAGTTCCAGAGAGTGTTATCACCTTGGCTGATCACGATAAGAAGATGGGCGAAGTTGAAGGTCAGTTACAGAAGTGGTATGGTTGCTACGAGAAGTACAAGGATTTGTACGAAAAACTTCAAGCTGAACAACCTTATTGGGCTACAAAAGAATGGCCCATCAAGGCATTCCGCTGGATTCATGACAAGCGACATCAATGGATTTGGATTATCTATATCCTGTTTACATTGATTCTCTCGCTGTCAATCTGTAATTCTGTTTTTCAGCGAAGGAAGATCATTGAACTTCAGGATACGCAGATGAAGTACCGTTTCATCAAGGCAATAGGCGCAGCACCTAAAGAAGTGCAGTTCCTTGAAGATGCATATGAACGGCATTGGGTGGATAGACTTGACTACATTGAGGGTACAGTCTCAGACTATGAAAAAGCCTTGAAGCACAAGGCAGATAGCATAGCCAGGGCAGAACGCGAGAAATTGGAGCGGTTTTGACCGCCGCTCCTCTTCTCGCATAATAGCAAACTAACATTTATGAGTAATCGTAAAATAGTAGAATCATGAAATCGAAGAAGAACAAAATCATTGTTTTCGCCAATCAGAAGGGCGGAGTGGGCAAATCCACACTCTGCATCCTTCTGGCAGACTATCTGGCGTATTGGAAGAACGATGTCTGCATCATTGACACCGACCTCCAACAGTCCGCAACCCTGCAACGTGAACTGGATAAGCAGATCTTTGGGGAAGAAGAACCGTACAGCATCCAGTCGTTTGAGGTCAGCGATCCCAAGACGATGCAGATGCTGATGGAGAATGCACAGTCGCAGGATGGCTTTGTGCTATTCGATGCACCTGGCACCATCAAGGATGACGGCCTGGCCCCGATATTTATCTATGCAGACTATATCATCTGCCCATTTGAGTATGAATCGAAGTCGTTGTCTTCAACCAGAACTTTTATTCAGGTCATCAACCGCCTTCGTCAACTCAATCCGCAGATGAATGCCAAAATTTACTTTGTGCCAAACAAGGTTGATGCTAGAATGGGAACACGTGAAGAGTTGGAACTATGGAAGCAAACGGATGCTGAGTTTGCACAAAGTGGAATCATTGTCCCACCTGTTGGCTATCGGGCACAGATGAAACGAGTCAATACCTATGTTGTTCCGCTACCTTTGAAACATGCTGTTTATGAGAGTTTTAGATTTGTCGTAAAATCTATTTTGCGATAATGTGAGTCTGTTAATAATCGAAATGAGATATGGAAAAGAAAAAGTTCAGCATAGAATTGCCAAAGGGTGGTATGAGTAATCTTGCTAAGCAGACAGTCTGTAAGCCACGCCAAGAGCCCTCAGAGAATGCTACAGAATGGCAGCGGTTTACCCATTATCTTGATGAGTTCAAAAACGTATCAGAGCATGGTGAGTGTGTTTGGCTACTGAAAGAGGTAAAGCGTGAGATTGAACGAGTTAAGTTCGAGTCGAATGTTAAACTCAATATCCGTCAGTTGGTGAATGCTATAATTCTCGCTTTCATCAAAGAGCATAGTGATGATTTGAAAAACATACGTTCTGGATGATAAAGAATAACATAATAAAGATCTCAATCCTTCATGTTAAATAGCCTATCCCCACATTCTTTTTCAACTGTAATACCGTAATTGTAATAGAAGAATTAGCCAACTTGCTTATAATTCACTTTTTATTTATATCTTTGCAGCACAATTGCAAATACATTTAGAAAAAGGATTAATATGACCAGCAACACGTTTTCAATAAACTGTGACGAATTGAAGAAGAAGGTACGTAACATACGTGCCAGTCGCCTCCCTGCAAAAGACGTAATTGATGCTATTTTGAAGGCGTCCGCTAATTATGATGCTACGGAGGCCGAGCAAGTAATCTATTGGATTAAACAGTACATAGGTAATGGTGAAGATAGAATAGAACGTTATTCGGAAACGCTTCAACTGGAGGTCCAGGTTATGGCAAACCGTAACGGTGCCTGGCTGATGGATGACCTTACACGTATTGCACGCGAGTTTGCCGTTTTCGACTGTTATCCGTTCGCAAGGCGAAGTTGGTTCGGATTGAGCGAAGATATCGACGACGACCATAACCAATGGATGGAGTATATATATTATACACCATATAAAGAGCGGTTACATCAACGCATAGAAAACCTTTTAGGGGAGTTATTGCGATCTGACTTCCTAAGTCTGGAGTATGCAGAAAAAGCAGGTATACCCCCGGAGGAGATTAAAGAAGCGCGTCAAGAACTTACGGAGCGTAAATTCGGTAAACTGCTGAAAATTAAAAATGCCGATGTGAAGTTTGTATTACTGACAAAATATATAGGTGAGCCGGTTAAGGGAGGCGAAATAGCGCTCCCTTCTCGTGTGCGTTGGTATATTAGTAAAGCCAATATCAGCAACGAAGCCGTCCGAGCCTATTTTCGCTATGTTGCCCTCGTACAGCGAGCGTATGATGAGCTTGACAGGCTTCAAAATGATCCAGGGAACAATCCCGACAAGCGTTCACCAGAAGAGAAAGCTGTCAACGAATTCGTTGATAAGCTAAACCGCCTAGCTGACAAGTGTTATGAAGAGTGGAACGGTAAGATGTGTCCTCAGGGCGGACGCAAGCCTGATGTGAAGGTTCAAATCAAGCGTGATGAATTGAAAACATTTGTAAAAAACGAATGTGAAAATAATTTTGACGAATTGAAGGATATAGTTTCTCCGGGAGCAAAAAACTTCCAAAAGCAAATTAAATACATAGGTGGGTTGTTAGAGAAGGGATTCTTCGGAAAACTGACAAAGAAAAAACTTGCTATTGAAGCGGCCACTATCTTTGGAGGGAATGCTGGATATATAGAGAAAAGGCTATAGTAAACCCCTCTACATTTTCCAATCACGTATAGCACGCGTTCGAGCTAAGAACGGGTGCTTTTGTTATGTTTTCGTTTGGATTCCATAAATGCACAAAAATGTTCGATTGAGGTTTTTTCTAAAATTGAAAGCAAAACATTGTTTTACAGCTTGTTACAGCGTTTGAAGTTTATTGAAGTACACATTGGATGCCCAAATATTCTTCAGTACTTTGCATCGTCAAATTATAAGAATTATTTGATTATGCAAAAAATTATCAGTTTTAGCGGTTTGGGTACGATAGCACCCCCCGCTGCAGAAGCAGCTCAGACAAGCTTCAACTTTGATTTTCATCCCGACGAGACGCAGGGTATGGAAGTGACTAACCCCATGTGTGCCTCAGGACGTGCACAACTGCTGCGCGACGGCACCTTTTTCTTTACGGCCAAGCCTAAGCGAGTTCGTAACGACAAGATGCTCATAGCCCGTGCCCCTCACGGCCGCTTGAGTTTTACACGTGATGCAGCTCGAAAGCTTACGCTGCGCATTCCTCTCACTGAGAGTGTCAACTGGGAACGCTGTTTCATTGAGGAACCCATTCAACTGCTCACACCGCTCATCGGACGTGAGAACATGCGCATACTATTAACAGAATTGCTGAACGAATTATAACATGTAGGAGAAAAAAATTGTGGTGAATCTAACAGGAATCACACTCAGTGATAGCCGTCCATAAGGGGCGGCTATTTTTTCATGTTTTTCCAAATTTTATTTAAGAAAAGCACTTTTTTTGTTATAGAACACTTTTTTCCATAAATTTTTCGTAACTTTGCAACCGTATCTATCCATGCTTACGGGCTTATGGGTGGAACAACAACATATTGAGAAGCGTCATTGATGCTTTGTTTTTGGCAACTCGAAATTACCACAAAGAGAAACCTGTCAAGAGCATTAGCAGAGATGAATGCTACGGGTGTAGTATATACTCCCGGAGTGTGCCGAGGGCAAACTGCCCTCACGCACACTTTTTGGGGTGCATTATATACTGACCAGCGTGGGTATTCGCTCTGTTCGTTCACAGGTTGGGCCGTGGTAAGCCTCGAGTTGCGGAACGGGCAGATGAGGGTACCCCGCTTTTTGTATGCTGTTCACAAGATGTTAGAACCTCTGACGCTTGGGTATCAGTCAGACCTTTTGCTGCTGGCCGATGCCTGGAAATGTGGTAGACATACTGGAAAACGATTTTTCGCCTGAGATTCTGGCGCAACTGCTGTGTGACCACACCGCAGGTAGGAATATCCTGTGGTGTACCCACGACTATGAATTGAAAGGCGAGGGCTATCAGTATGCCGACGAGATACGGCGAGAACTGATCACAGGTGAACAAGGTACCATCATTCGTCCACGTGTACTGAAGTCAAAGGCCGAGCAGTCGGACAGGGTAAAGGATATGGCTGAGGTGTTCACACCGTCGTGGGTAGTGAAAATGATGGTGGACTATGTGAACATCGAAGTCAATACGCTCTCTCTAGAGCTCACTTGTGGCGAAGCGCCCTTCCTTGTTTCTCGCTATGATGCCACTACGGGCGATCCGATTGATATTAGTGAGCGGGTAGGCCTGCTCGATCGCAAGTTGCGAATGGTGAACGAACAGCAACTTAGCAATGACGAATGGTTAGCTGGAGTACAGCTGGCATTCCAGACAACCTACGGCTATGAGTGGCAGGGCGATAGTCTGCTGTTGGCTCGTGAAAATCTGCTCTACACCTTCGTTGACCACTATGAGACCCGTTTCGGTTCTGCACCTGAGGCCACACTATTGCAGGAGTTCGCAGAGATTATCTCCTGGAACCTTTGGCAGATGGACGGTCTCACTTATTGCATTCCAAGAGAGAAAAAGGAAGAGGCTCCACAAGCTCAGCTTTCTCTCTTCGACGAAGCACCCGCAGAAGCGCCCGCTCCCCTGTGCATCATCAAAGACTGGCAGGAGGGAAAGACCATCAAAATAATAGACATTAAAAGAAAACAAACTAAAAATCAAGATATTATGAAGTTCGATGTAATAATTGGAAATCCACCGTATCAAGAGGAAACAGCAAGCGATAGTACGAGAAAGCCACCTATTTTCAACTTCTTTATGGATGAAGCGTACAAGTGTGCAGACAAAGTAGAGCTTATAACACCCGCACGATTCTTGTTCAGAGGTGGTTATACATCAAAAGCATGGGATGACAAAATGTTGAACGACTGCCATTTCAAAGTACTTAATTATGAGTCAGATAGTACCAAGATATTTGGTCCGAATATTCAAATTGAGGCAGGCATCGCAATCACCTATAGGGATTCAAGTAAAGATTTTGGTTCAATCGGGACATTTGTTAAATATGACGAATTAAGGTCAATTATGCATCGTGTCATGTATAATGACAGATATGCCTTTGTTCCTTTGAGCGATATAATTTCACCTCCTCTAAGTTATCAAGTTTCAGAGAAGCTAATAAAGGACTATCCTGAGGCCGTACGTCTTCGCTCAAATGCATTTGAAGCATTAGATACTGTTTTTAAAGAAGAGAGACCTTTCGATTCTAATTCTTATATTCAGATGGAGGGTTTGCTCAATTCCAAGCGAACAAGAAGATATGTCTTAAGGGAATATATAGTTGATTCTTCCACCACTCTTGATAAATGGAAAGTTTTTGTACCAGAATCTAATGGGGCATCTGGAAAGTTAGGAGATGAGCCTGCCAGAATAATAAGTAAACCAATAATTGCTGAGCCTGGAGTAGGATACACTCAAACTTACATTGCAGTAGGAAAGTTTACAACAGAATTTGAAGCAAGAGCATGTCTGAATTACGTGCTGACAAAATTTGCGAGAACAATGTTGGGAATACTCAAGGTGACACAACATAATCCCGGTTCTAAATGGATTTATGTACCCCTTCAAGACTTCACTCCCTCCTCAGATATCGACTGGAGCAAGAGTATTGCGGAGATAGACGAGCAGCTGTTTGACAAGTACGGCTTGGACGAGCAGGAGCGAAACTTCATTCGGACTAAAGTAAAGGAGATGGCATGATGGACGCAACAAAGATTCACAGCTTCAACAGCTTTGTCAGGATGATGTATGCCTATAGAACGCCTGAGATAGCACGCCACGATGGATGGCTGAAGATTGGCGATACGGAGCAGGGCGTACACAAGCGCATCAAGCAGCAGACGCATACTGCCGATGTACGCTTCGAATTGGAATGGAAGGACATCGCCATGTTCCGCGATGACTGCACCTACTTCCGCGACCATGACTTCCACGACTATCTGACGGAATACAAGGGTATAGAGCGCAACGACCATACGGAATGGTTCCGCATAGATGGTCAGGAACTAAGACGGTGCTTCGAGGAGTTCGTCAGCCGCGATTATCAACAAAAGGGTCTGCACTACAGTTATAAGTTGCGTGACGAACAGCAACAAGCCGTAGATATGACATTAGCTTATCTTGAAGAGACAGGTGGCGAAGGAAAATTCCTTTGGAATGCTAAACCACGCTTTGGCAAGACGCTCACGGCATACGAACTGATTAAACAGATGAAGGCAAGGAACGTGCTGATAGTCACCAACCGCCCGTCGATAGCCAACTCATGGTGCGATGACTACGAGAAATTTTTGGCTGGACAGTCTGGCTACCGATTTGTGAGTGACAACGAGTCGTTGCGTGACCGACAAGGTGTGATGACAAGGAACATGTACAGAGAATGGTTGCGCCATCGTGATAAGAACTTTGTCGGGCAGATATGTTTCGAAAGCCTGCAGGGACTGAAAGGCTCTGTCTACTTCGGTGGTAATTTCAACAAACTGGAGTGGATAAAGAACACCCCTTGGGATGTACTGATTGTGGACGAGAGCCATGAGGGAGTGGACACCATACGAACAGACCGGGCCTTCAACAATATCCAGCGCAAGTTTACACTCTATCTGAGTGGTACGCCCTTCAAAGCCATCGCCTCAGGAGAGTTTGATGACCGCCAGATATTCAACTGGAGCTATGCCGATGAGCAGGACGCCAAGGAAACCTGGACGAGCGACAATCACAATCCATATGAAAACATGCCTCAGCTGAACCTCTTCACCTATCGCATGAGCGACATTGTGCGCGAACAGGTGAAGCAAGGTATGGACTTGGATGAGGAAGGGACAATAGACTATGCTTTCGATCTGAACGAGTTCTTCAAAACCAAAGAAGACGGCAAGTTTGAGCATGAGGCAGATGTTCGCAAGTTCCTCCAAGCGTTGACTACACAAGAGAAGTTCCCGTTCTCAACAGAGGAACTACGCAAGGAGATGGCTCATACCTTCTGGCTGTTCAACCGCGTTCCCTGCGTCAAGGCTATGACTCGCCTGCTCCAGGAAGAAGGCTCTCCTTTTGAGGATTACGAGGTGGTGATTGCAGCCGGCGACGGTTCGTTGGACGAAAATGCAGAGACCGTAAAAGCCTACAACCGAGTGAAGGAAGCCATTAAGACCCACGACAGAACCATCACGCTGAGCGTAACCCAACTGACCACAGGTGTTACCATTCCTGAGTGGAGCGGCGTGCTGATGCTCTGCAACATGCAGAGTGCTCCGCTATATATGCAGGCTGCTTTCAGGGCACAGAACCCCTACGAATACTCAGATGGAGGGAAAATCGTGAGAAAGGACAATGCATACGTATTTGACTTCGACCCTGCAAGGACACTGATGCTCTACGACGAGTTTGCCAACAACCTTAAGAAGAGTACAGCCGGGGGCAACGGTACGACAGAGGAGCGACAGCAGAACATCAAACAGCTGCTGAATTTCTTCCCCGTCATCGCAGAAGACGATGAGGGAAGGATGATGCAGATAGATGAGCGTCAGGTGCTGAGCATACCGAGGAAGATAAAATGTGAAGAGGTGGTAAGGCATGGCTTCATGAGCAACCTGCTATTCAGGAACATCGCCAATATCTTCAGCGCACCTACAATCGTGGGTGAGATACTGAAGAAGATGGATAAAGCGCATGAAGAGCGGGGGCGCAACACAAATGCAGACCTTGACGAAGCAGGTAACATGAGTGTTGACGATAATGGTGAAGTCACTATCCCGACAGAGGTCATCATCGGCCAGGAGCAACAGATTTTTGGCAACAAACTCTATCAGACCTTTGAAGAGATAGAGGATGAGATACAGAGGGCAGTTGAAAGTGCCGACCAAGTGCTGACATCTATCGACCAAGTGAGCAATAGCCTGAAAACTGCCGTTGAACAGAACATTATCAAGCCTGCATCAGAAGAATACGAACTTACGCAAGCCCAGACGAAGCGTATGGTCAGGGATTCACAGAAAGAACTGGAAACCAAGATAGAGAAGATAAAGGGTGACTTTGAGCAACAACGCAAGATAGCAGAAGTGAAGCATGAAGAGGCCCGCAGGCAGGCCACTAGCGAGCGGGAGTTGGAAGATGCCGACAAGACCTTGCGCCAAGAAATGGAACTGGCCATGAAGGGTGTGAACGATGCAATCAAAGAGGCTACCAATGACATCATCAATAACAAGCCCAAGGAAGTTATCGAGCGCATTGAGAAGGACAGGGAAGAACGAAAGAAAGCCAGTGTGGAGGACGAGGTGAGAGCACATTTGCGTGGTTTTGCCCGTACCATTCCCAGTTTCATCATGGCTTATGATGAGGGAAGCCTGACACTCGACAACTTCGACAAGAACATCGAGGACGATGTATTCAAGGAAGTAACCAGTATTACCCTCGAAGAGTTCCGATTCCTGCGCGACGGTGGTGACTATGATGAGAATGGTGTGCAGAAACATTTTGGCGGGCATCTGTTCGATGAAGTGGTGTTTGATGACGCCATTGCTGAGTTTCGAAAGAAACGGCAGGAACTGGCCAACTATTTCGATGAATCGCAGACTGAAGACATCTTTGACTACATTCCTCCACAGAAAACCAATCAGATATTTACGCCTAAATGGGTGGTGAAGAAGATGGTGGACCTGCTGGAGCAGGAGAACCCACACATCTTTGAAGACCCACAGAAGACATTTGCCGACCTGTATATGAAGTCGGGGCTGTATATCACAGAGATTGTGCGCCGACTATATAATAATGTAGAGATGCAGCGCCAGATTCCAGAAGACCGCGAGCGTATTCAGCACATACTAAGGCATCAGGTTTATGGTTTTGCGCCAACGCGCATCATCTATCTTATCGCCACTCGCTATATTCTCGGTTTCGATTCGTCGTTCTGTCCAGAACAAAGCAACTTCCGTCAGGTAGATACTGTGCCCTACGCTAAGGAAGGACGGATGGATGAACTTATTGAGAAGGAATTTGGGACATAACTGGAAAGATTCCGTGAATTATTCCACATGAGTAGATAGTTGTGGGTATGACAAAGGAAGAACTTGTAGAGCGTTTCAAAGAGTCACCAGCATTGCCGGATGATTGGGGGCTAATAGATGTGGATCTTTTGCGATCTGCCGCCTATGAGGTTCTCCCTTTTATTCAGGAAGATATTGTTGACTATGACGAATTCCTAACTGGTAAAACGGCTATAGCCTACGGCCTCACTCCAAATGAAAAAAGATGGCTGAGAAGACACGTTGAAGAACATCACGGAAAGTTCAGATTCACTTACGGCGAAGGTATCGACATCTTTATAATGTCTGCTGTATGTGATGTATATGGCATTCATATGGCATTAGAAGGCTTCCATAGGAGTCTGAGTACTGTATTTGTTGACTACAACCTATTCATTCGACATTTTGATGACTTTTTCGACGATGCAAAAGAAGAAGAAACCAAAGCAAGGGAACGTGAAGAAGAAAAGCGTGCAAAGGCAAATAGGAAACCAACGTATGATGTGTGTCCGGAATCTTATTTGAAGTCTTTGCCTAAGGTATCTGCACAAGACCTGGATATTGACAGCGAAGTGTTTCATGTGATAGGCAAAACGGAGAAGGCCCTGCGCGATGCCTTTGAGTCTGCATTTAATTCTCCTGAACCAATATATCTAAGAGATTATCCCTATGTTGGCGATTTCTATAGCACAAAGCAGATATACGCGCTAATTGACAAGAAAGGCGGTCGTTTCGTCAAGAAAGAAGAAAGCCCCAATATCACCTGCATTATCTATGGCAGCGAACCAAGCACAAGGACTATCAAGTTGTTTGAAGGACGGACTAAGTTCATCAGCGTTGTAGATGCTGTCAACTGGCTAAAGAATCTGGAAGATGTCAATCAGGCTTGTCGGGTATTTGCAGAGAAGTACGTTTCTTCAACAGATGCAAGGCTTAGACCTTATCAGCAGATGATGAAGAACGAGGTGTTCCGCCAATGGAAAAGGCATTTCAACGTGATGCTGCAACTGCCAACTGGTACAGGGAAAACCGTTCTTTTCACCTCAATAATCAGAGACCTGTCGGCAGCAAAAGGTACCAAGATTGTGATTCTGGCTCATCGTAAAGAACTAATCGACCAGATTAGTGAACATCTGAGCCGTTACGAGTTAGAACACGGTATTATTGCCAGCGGAAGGGTACGCAGGTTGGAACTGAATGTACAGGTAGCATCTGTGCAGACTTTAACCCATGAGAAGAATATCGATCTAATAGATGAGCTGAAACCGCAGTTCATCATCATTGACGAGGCTCACCACTCGTTAGCCGACACCTATACGAAATTCTGGAAACATTGCGGCGACTGCTGGAAGCTTGGCGTAACGGCCACGCCATACCGTCTAAACAACAAAAGTTTTAGGAGTCATTTTAACAATTTCATTGAGGCGGAGCCGATAGATGATTTTATACAAGTAGGCTATCTTGCAGAATACGATTTTCTTGTCGATAACCCAAGGAGCAGTCTCAGTCAGACCATCAAGGCTATCAAAGAAAAGAGCACTACTGGAGATTATAAGACGGCAACTCTGCTAAAAGAACTGAACGTAGAACAGCACATTCAGCGTCTCATAGTGTGCTATGAGCAATATGTAAAAGGGAAAAAGGGAATTGTCTATGCTATTAACAAAGAACATGCCCGAAACATCTGTGAAGCCTATCAAGTGATTGGCGTCGCTGCCGTCTATATCGATAGCGATACACAGAAAAGGGAACGTGCGGAAATCGTAGAAAAGTTCGTGAGGAATGAGATTCAGGTTATGGTAAACGTAGATATCTTCTCTGAGGGTTTCGACTGTCCTGATGTTGAGTTCATACAGCTGGCACGTCCCACTTGGTCGCTGGCAAAATATCTACAGCAGGTAGGTCGTGGCTTGCGCCCATGCCTTGGCAAACAGAAAACTGTCATTCTTGATAACTCACGTATGTTTGTCAAATTCGGTCTTCCTTCGGAAAAGAGATTGTGGGAGTGGCATTTTAATGGTGATCCATTAGCAAAAAGTCTCTATAAACAGGAAAATATGCAGAATGAAGCAGACCTGATGCTTGTTAGCCGATACAGCGATGAAATGATGGTTAAGATGAACAATGAGTCTGTTAGGCAAGCAGAAGAACAGAAAAGAGAGAAGGAGCGACATGAATATGCCAGACTAAGAGCGATTGAAGAAGCGAGGCGACGAGAACGTGAAGAAAAACGTCGACAGGAGGAAGATGCTCGTAGGCGTGAGCAAGAGGCAAAACGGCTACAACAAGAAGAGGCAGAACGTAGGTTTGAAGAAGCAAAAGCAGAAGAGGAAAGCAGACGAAGAGAACGACTGGAACGTATTCAAGCCGAGCAAAAGGCCGCAGAAGAGGAACGTAGGAGAAAATGGGAAGAATTGGCTCGTCAAAAGCGTGAAGAGCAAGAACGGAAAGACGCTGAAAACAGGGCATACCGTGAGGCGAAGCAAAGGGAGCGAGAAGAACAGGCAAGAATAAGGCAACAACGCAAAGAACAAGAAGATAGGATTAGACTCGAGAAGGAAGAACACGATAAGCAGATAGACTTGATCATAAAGATAGTCATTATCATTGTCTTTATTGCGCTTATCATCTGGCAGCCTGGTTTATTAATCATTTTTGCAATAATAGGTTTAATTTCAGCATTCAAATAGGCTTTTCATAATAGTACTCCACCCTTACCAAGAGCAGACGATTGGGGTGGAATACATAATAATGTGTTACTCGAAAACGACTAACTTTTTATTTGGTAAATCATATCTGACAGGATGGACGAAAGAGATGGCCCTGCCATCATATACGGAAGAAATATCGATGCCGCGACGCTGGAACTCGTCAAGGAGGGCATGGTCATGATAGGTTCGCATACTGGACCAGCCTCGGCTTTGCACCTGGGCGTTGAAAATGGTTATTAACTCGGGAATCTGCATGTCTGCGAAACGCAGAGCAAACTTGATGTAATAAATGTGCTGTTGCATAACTTTTTGTTTTGAAGTGAATAATGTTACTCCCGCATCGTACTGACCACCGTGGCAAAGTTAAGCTCGGTTGGCGAGTCCATCCGAAGATGACTGCTCTTGATGCTTTCGAGTGCAAAAATACAAAGAATTCGTGAGATAGCAAATAGAAAGAAAGGAAATATTGGCTGAAAATGCAAAAAAGATACGAAAAAGTTTGGTGGTTTGTGAAAATATGTATAATTTTGCCGCCGTTTTTCAAATTTATGTAAACAAAGAGCAATGCTGCAACAAAGAATGAACATATCAACACTGTTACCACTCCAGGGCAAAGAATGCTTTGGAGGCTTCTGCTATGTTCATACGAACGACTCGATGAGTATTGCAGTACGTGACTGGTACACGAATACTTTCCAACGAACATCATCAGATAGAGAATCTGACCGGACGGCATAGATGCAGCCGACCATCAGAGCATAGAAGATAAAGGGACCGTTGGAAAGAACTTACCAAACTTTCCAACGGTTTTTCGTTATCGGTGTGTCCATTATCCGTACTTCTCCGCGGCCTTAGCAGACGGGCATACGCTAATCAACAACAGTATTAACCGCGTAGCGATGCGCACAAAAAGAAAAGAAAAATGTTAGAATTCAAGAAGTACAGCTCTATCGAAAACTCCTTCAGCCGTGAGTTCATGGAGCACGTGGTGGCTGAGATGCCACAGGATTTGGAATATGTGGTGCAGGAAAAGGTACATGGTGCCAACACCAGTTTCCTCTGCGACGGTGAGACCGTAAGGTTTGCCAAGCGTACATCGATGCTGGAGGACGGAGAGCAGTTCTATGACTACCCTGAGTTGCTCGAAAGATATAGGGACAGAGTGCTGAAACTATTCGGTGGCATCAAGGCAAAGTATCGCGAGGTAACTCATATCTCTGTGTTTGGCGAGATGTTCGGCGGTCTGTATCCTCATGATGGCGTCAAGGCAAGGCAGAAAGTCGGCCTGATCCAAAGAGGTGTCTGTTATACTCCTGACCATGAGTTTTATGGCTTCGACATCTACATCTTTACTGAGGAGGGTGGAAGATTTCTCCCTGTTGATGAGGTCAACGAGATCTTTGAGGCCTGTGGTTTCTTTTATGCCAAAACTCTTTTCAGAGGGACTTTGACCGAGTGTCTGAAGCAACCCAATGCTTTCCAGAGCAAGATTGCCGAATGGCTTGGCCTGCCCCCT
>Ga0265298_10007031_pt1 | contig 13766 bp, 9 predicted proteins | sample AusTroGonzalo_MG_3_FD_193486 | JGI IMG/M metagenome (GOLD analysis project Ga0265298, IMG submission 193486) | Bovine rumen microbial communities from tropical cattle in Woodstock, Queensland, Australia - Gonzalo_01 | ecosystem: Host-associated > Mammals > Digestive system > Stomach > Rumen ...
GGCTTCCAGGTGCTCGGCGTGCATGAGCAGCGCCGTGAGTTCGTAGCGGTAGCCGCCCAGCCCGAAGAGCACGCCGACGCCCACGTCGTCGCAGCCGCCTTCCTGGGCGCGGTCCATCGCCTCGGTATGCCATTCGTAGTTGCTCTTGGGACCGGTGGGATGCAGCGCTTCGTACTGCTGCCGGTTGTAGGTTTCCTGGAAGAGGATATAGGTGCCGATGCCGGCCTGCTTGAGTTTCCGGTACGATTCCACGTCCGTTGCGGCGATATTCACGTTGACGCGGCGGATGGAGTTGCCGCCTTCCCGGACGGAATAGATGGTCCGGATGGAGTCGAGGATGTATTCCAGCGGATTGTGCCGGGGATCTTCGCCGGCTTCCACGGCCAGGCGCTTGTGCCCGATACGGATGAGGGCGCGCACTTCTTCGGCAATCTCTTCCTGCGACAGTTTCTTGCGGGGGATGCTGCGGTTCTTGGCGTGGTAGGGACAGTAGACACAGCCGTTGATGCAATAGTTCGATAGATACAAAGGGGCGAAGAGCACGATGCGGTTGCCGTAGAAGCGTTGTTTGATCTCGCCGGCCAGGGCGTAGAGCCGCTGTTCGAGGTCCGGATCGTCACATTCCAGCAGGGTGGCCGCTTCACGGTGGCTGAGGCCCTTGCACAGGGCCGCCTTGTCGAGGATGGCTGTCACGCGTTGCGGGTTGTGGCTTTCACAGGCCGCTTCGGCGAGGGTCTCGAGGACCTCGGCGTGGTCGATGAATTCGTCGGCGTGGGTGGAGGAAGGATTATACATGATATCCGATGTTTTCTAGTTCTTGAAGTACGAGGGTCAGGTTGTCGGCGGCCTCGCGGGCGGAGTCGGTCTTGCCGGCATAAAGGGCGTAGGCGTTGCGTTGGGCAGGGGGCGTGAAATTGGGCATCATCACGTTGGCGCCGGCCAGGATGCCGGCTTTCCGGCCGTCGGGCAGCAGGGTCCCGAGGGCTGTGGTGGCGGGGATCCATACCGAGGGCAGCATCAGGCGCAGGATGGCGTAGAGCCGCAGGGTGAGCGCGGCGCTGCCGGCCGGCCGGTCGCCGAATGGGGTGTCGGGCTGGGGGATGAAGGGGCCAATGCCGATCATGCCCGGCCGGAAGGCTTCGATGAGCCGGATGTCGGCAATCAGGTCGCCGATGGTCTGGTACGGGCTGCCGACCATCATGCCCATGCCTGTACGAAAGCCGAGTTCCTGCAGCTGGCGCAGGCAGGCCAGGCGGGTTTCGAGCCGCATGGAAGCGGGGTGCAGGCGTGCGTAGTGAACGGGGTTTGCGGTTTCGTGCCGCAGCAGGTAGCGGTTGGCGCCGCTGCGGCGCAACAGCGCGTAGGTGTCGTAGGGGAGTTCGCCCAACGAAAGGGTGATGGCGGCTTCTGGCCAGGAGGCGCGTATTTCTGCGACGGTCCGGGCCAGCGCCGCTGCGGCGGAAGGGTTTTCGCCGCCCTGGAGCACGAAGGTACGCAGGCCCAGTTTCCAGGCCTGGTCGCAGCACGAAACGATTTGTTCGTGGGTGAGGGTATAGCGGGTGATGTGCGGGTTGCTGCAGCGGATGCCACAATACAGGCAGTCGTTGCGGCAGACGTTGCTCCATTCGATCAATGCCCGCAGCCAGACCGTATGTCCGAATTGCTCGACCGCCACTTCGCGCGCGTTCCGAATGAGCGAATCGACCACGGTTTCATCGTCGGTTTCCAGCAACATCCGGAGACCGACGTCATCGAGCGTCTTCCTTTCCCTTAATATATCTACAAAATGGCTCAAAGCAGTCCAATTATCTTACAAAGATAATGAACTTCTTTCTTCGCTCGCTTCGCTGCTCTGGTTTTTACTCCCGTAGGTCGTGCTCTCGCCTTCGGCTCGGGTGTCCCGCTCGCAGAAAAAATGCTCGCGGCTCCAAAAACCACCCGCTGTTCCGCTCGCTAATGATATATTCGAATGATGATCATAAAGCCCGCTTCAGCGGGCCGGGCCAAAGGCCCGCGGGGTCTGGGGCAGAGCCCCAGAAGAAAAGATTCGACCATAGGGAGCACGCAAAAATAAGAAAACTCAGCCAAAAGCTGAGTTTTCATTTTTGCGTGCTCCCTCAGGGGCTCGAACCCTGGACCCCAACATTAAGAGTGTCGTGCTCTACCAACTGAGCTAAGGAAGCATTCCCTTTGTTTTGGGACTGCAAATGTAGAAAGATTTTTCCGACTCGCAAAATATTTTTAACGAATATCTCACCAATTTTTGTTAGTTTTGGAAAAAATAGCGCGAATCTATGAAATATTGGAGTCTTCTGATCCTGGCCTTCTTTTCCGCGCTGACGGTGAAGGCGCAATCCTATGAATACGGAAAGCTTCGCTGCGCAGACGGCGACACCCTTCTTTATCGTTTCCTCACCCCGGAAAAGACGGAACAGATCGAACGCTATCCGCTGGTCCTGTATCTGCATACGTCCGGCGAGCGCGGCAACGACAACGAAAGGACCACCTTCGGTGCCCAGATGTTCCTGAATCCTGTAAACCGGGAGGATTATCCCTGCTTTGTCATCGTGCCGCAATGCCCGGAGGACCATACCTGGGCCTTCGACGTGAGCCCCGGTTCCTACGATTTTCCGAAAGACTACCCGGAGAGCAAGATCATGAAGGAGGTGATGGAACTCGTGCATCTGTTCCTGCAGCGTCCCGACGTCGATCCGGACCGGGTATACATCTATGGCATGTCGATGGGCGGGATCGGTGCTTTCGATGCCGTTGCCCGTCATCCCGACATCTTTGCTGCCGCCGTTCCCATCTGCGGCGACATCAACCCCGACCGGCTCGGAAAGTTCGAGGGCGTGTCGTTCAGCCTGTACCACGGCGACAGCGACCCTGCCGTCCCGGTTTCCGGCTCCCGGGATGCATACCGCGCCCTGAAGGCTGCCGGAGCGGATGTGCGCTACCATGAATTCCCCGGTTGCGGCCATGTGTGCTGGTGGAAGGCCTTCGAGATGCCCGATTTTATGTCGTGGCTGTTCTCTAAAAGCAAAAAGAAGGCTCCCGCACCAGACTGTGGGGAGCCCTCCAACTAATTCAGCGCAAGCTGGCTCAGCTCAGCTTGTCGCCATTCATCGAGATCAGGAATTCTTCGTTGTCGCGGGTCTTTTCGAGCCGGCTCTTCATGAATTCCATGGCCTCGAGCGACGTCATGTCGGCCAGATGGTTGCGCAGGATCCACACGCGGTTCACATATTCCGGATCATAGAGCAGATCGTCGCGGCGGGTGGAGCTGAGGGTCACGTCAACGGCCGGGAAGATGCGGCGGTTGGCGAGCTTGCGGTCGAGCTGGAGTTCCAGGTTGCCGGTGCCCTTGAATTCCTCGAAGATCACGTCGTCCATCTTGGATCCCGTCTCCGTGAGGGCCGTGGCCAGGATGGTGAGCGAACCGCCACCTTCGATGTTGCGGGCGGCGCCGAAGAAGCGCTTGGGCTTGTGGAGGGCGTTGGCGTCGACACCGCCTGACAGCACCTTGCCGGAGGCTGGCTGTACGGTGTTGAAGGCGCGGGCCAGGCGGGTGATCGAGTCGAGCAGGATCACGACGTCGTGACCGCATTCTACCAGGCGTTTTGACTTTTCAAGCACCATGTTGGCCACTTTCACGTGGTGGTCGGCGGGCTCGTCGAAGGTGGAGGCGATGACCTCGGCCTTGACGCTGCGCTGCATGTCGGTAACCTCCTCGGGACGCTCGTCGATGAGCAGCACAATCATGTAAACTTCCGGGTGGTTGTCCGCGATGGCATTGGCGATATCCTTGAGCAGCACGGTCTTACCGGTCTTTGGCTGGGCCACGATCAGGCCGCGCTGGCCTTTGCCGATCGGGGTGAAGAGGTCGACGATGCGCACCGAGATGTTGCTGTTGTGGCCGTGACCCGTGAGGTTGAATTTCTCGTCCGGGAACAGCGGGGTCAGGAAATCGAATGGAACGCGGTCGCGGATGAATTCCGGTGAACGGCCGTTGATGCGGTTGATTTTCACCAGCGGGAAATATTTGTCGCCTTCGCGCGGGGGACGGATCTCGCCCAGGATGGTGTCGCCCGTCTTGAGGGCATACATCTTGATCTGGTTCTGCGAGACGTAGATGTCGTCCGGGGAATTGAGGTAGTTGTAGTCGGAGGAACGCAGGAAGCCGTAGCCGTCGGGCATGATCTCCAGCACACCGGTCGCCTCCACGATGCCCTCGAATTCGATACGGGGCTGTTTGGGCGGCTGCTGTTGTTGCTGCGGTTTCCGCTGCTGCTGTTGCTGTTGCTTCGGCTGCTGCTGTTGCGGCTGGCCTTCTGCTTTGGCTTCGGTCGGCGCTGCCGTTTCGACTTTTTCGGCCTTTTCCATGCGGGGACGCTGCTTCCGGCCACCTTTCTTCTGGGACTGTTCGGCCGCCGGGGTTTCGGGCGTTTCCGTCACGGCCGGTGTTTCAGGGGCGGGAGCGGCCGGGGTTTCCGGAGCCGCTTCGGCGGCTGCGCTCTTGCGCGGACGGCCGCGTTTGCGTTTGGAGGCGTTATCTGCTTCGGCTTCCGCTGCCGGTGCGGGTGTATCGTTCTGGACGGCGGGGGCGGGGGCCGCTTCCTGCTTGTCGGCTTTCTTGTCGGCCTTCTTGCCGCCTTTCTTCCGCTGCTGCCGCTCTTTGGCGGGCGATTCCTTGCTCTGGATGGCCTGTTCGTCGAGGATGGCGTAGATGAGGTCATCCTTCTTCATGCCTTCGGGTTTGCGGACGTTCAGTTCTTTTGCGATCGCTACAAGGTCGTCTTGACTCTTGTTGCTCAGTTCGATAATGTCTAACATCTATTCTTTGTGGAAACCAGGCCGCAGGGAACGTAGGGCCCGGTAGATTTGATACGACAAAGATAAGGATATTATTTTAATAATCCTAATTATCTTTATCCCAGTAACTGGCCGATTTCTTGAATTGCAGGATGTCGCTCAGGGCCGATGCTTTGGCGGCGATGCGGAAGCTCCAGCTCTCCCATTGTCCGGTCGGGACCCACGAAACGGAGATGGCGAAGCAGTGAAGGTCGTAGGTGGCGCTGATCTGGGTGGTGGTGAGTTTCAGCTTGGTCAGGTCGAAACCGGTGTTGATGTTGAAACTCATGGCCTTGGTCAGGCGGATCTGGCCGGCCAGGCTCAGGGTCTGCGTATGGTTGTGCTTGACCTGCAGCTGTTCGTTGGCATACTGGTAGGAGCGGGAGTACGCGTAGTTGTAGTTGAAGCTCAGCGACCAGGGGATGTTCGGATTGAGGTAGTAGACCCAGCCGCCGGGAATGTATTCGCCGGTGATTGGATGGTAGTAGATGCGCGCGTAATCGGCTTCGTTGATGCCCTTGCCGCTCTCGTGCCCGTCGTTGCCCTTGACCTTGCCATCCCCGTTGATGGAGTAGGAGAGCGAGGCGCTGGCGTTGGTCAGGCGGGCCGGCAGGCCGGTCTTCAGGATGTTGAGCTTGTTGTAGCGGCGGCCGTGGTCGTCTACGGCATAGGGGTCGAGGGTCAGGTTGCCGTTGATGCCGAGCTTGCCGAAGACGGTGGTGCTGGCCGAGATGCTGATGTTCGACAGGCGCATCGAGTCGGCCAGGAAGTTGTACGATCCGTTGATGTTGAGCTGGTCGAGCAGCTTGATCTTTTCGTATTTGTCTTTCGGGTTGGCAGGCTCTTCCGCATTGGGGTCGGTGCTCTTCAATACTTTGGCTTCCAGATTGTTGGCGATGCCGAAAGTGAGGGATGCATTGCGGCCGGTGCCCGGCGGGGAATAGAGCTGGCCTGCGTATTTGTTATATTCTACGGTATGCTCCACGCCATCTTTGTCCGTATAGGTGTACGAGGTGTAGCCGTTGGCCTTCGTGGCCAGGTTCGGCATGAAGGTGAAACCCAGCGACGGGGTGATCATGTGCCGGATGGCCTGCAGCTTGCTGCGTTTGCCGAACTGGAACAGGCCGTAGATACGGGTGTTCATGGAAATACCGCCCGAGTAGGTCTGGGTGACGCCGAAGGTGCTGAACTGGTCGGTCCAGAGCGTCTCCACGCGGTTGGTCTCTTCGTTGTACTGGCGGTATTGCTCCCGGAAAAACCAGTTCATGCCATAGCTGAGGCTGGGGGTGAACTGGAGATACTTGAACAGGGTGAATCCGGGCAGGCCGATGGCGAAGCTGTGGGTCATGCCGTTCTGCATCCGGTTGAGCATGTCCTTGTTGAAACCGAATTCGCTGGCCTTGAAGGCCACCTTGTTCTGGAAGGTGGTCCCGTAGCTGAAGGAGATCTGCTCGTAGATCCGTTCCTTGCCGACGCGGTTTTTCCGCTTGAAGGGATAGAAGCGGTTGACGTTCAGGGTGAAGTTGGGCAGGGTGAAGGTATAGGAGCTGTCGCGGGAATTCTGGTTGTGCAGCATGTTGACCGACAGCGAAACGCCGCTCCACGCCTTGGACCAGGAGATCGACGAGGAAGCCTGGTTCTGGAGGGCGTCGCTCACGCTGGTGGAGTTGTAGCGGCTGTTCGAAGGGCTGGAGAAGTTGACAGAGGCCTTGAAGGTGGTGCCGGGCCGCGCCTTCGAGTCCTGGGAGTGGTTCCAGTTCACGCCGAAGTTCTTCGACTGGGTGTAGGAATCGGTGCCTTTTTCACCCGTGATGTCGTTGGAGTAGTTGATGGAGAGCGAACCGTCGAAGGCATACCGTTTTTTATAGCGGGAGGTCAGCCGGGCGGCCCAGGAGCCGTAGGAATAGACGTCGCCGGTCAGGGCCAGGTCGACGTAGTCGCCGATGACGATGGAATAGCCGAAGTCGCGCAGGTAGAGGCCGCGGGCTTTCTCCTCGCCGTAGGTCGGAATGAGGATGCCGCTCGCCCGATCGGGGCGTTCAGGTACGAAGCCGAAGGGGATGATGATGGGAAGAGGCACGTCTTCGACCACGGCATAGGCCGGGCCGAACATCGTCCGCTGCTTGGGTTCCGTCATGATCTTGGCCGCGGTCATCTTCAGGTAGTAGTGCGGATGCTCGGCGTCGCAGACCGTGTATTTGCCGCCCGAGATATTGATGGACTGGTCGGGCATCATCTTGAGTTTTTCGCCCACCAGCTTGCCTTCTTCCTGCTGCGTGTCCATGTTCTTGATCTTGGCCTTGCGCGTCTGGAAGTTGTAGTACACCTCGTCCATCTCATAGCTCTTTCCGCCGGTGGTCATCACGGGCCGTCCGACGAGCTCGTTGGTGATGGTGTCGCGGATACCCTTGGCATAGACCACGTTGAGCTTGGTGTTGTAGGCCATGTAGTCGGCCTTGAGCTCCATGTCCTGGTAGGTGGCCGTGACTTCTCCGAAGTAATAGATGGTATTGTTCTCGATGTCTTCCATCACGGAGTCACGGGCCGCCGAGAAAGCGGGCCGGTCGATCATGCCCTTGGGCGGCGGTGCAACGAGCGAGTCGCGCAGCGCCAGTGAATCGGGCGGGGTGGGGAGACTCAGAGAATCGGGGGAAAAAGCCAGGCTGTCGGGTGGCTGGATCCGCAGGGTATCGGGCTCTTGGGCAAAAAGCGGCACGCTTCTGGCAATCAGCAGGAGCAGGGCGATGAGAACTCCCTTGCACAAGGTTCCGGTCGATATCCTGTTATTGAACAAAATTCGTATCTTTGCTAATTAAACGGCAAAAATATAAAAAATAAGCAACTAATATGCCAACGCGGTCAAATATAGCGATCCTTCGGCCTGGTTTCTGCCTGCTGGCCATTTTTGCTTTCCTGCTGCTCCCGATCCCGTCCCGTTCCCAGGAAGGGGGACTGCGGCTGAAGACCGTGGTCATCGACGCCGGACACGGCGGCCACGACCCCGGTGCCGTTTCGAAGCTCAGCAAGATGAGCGAGAAGGAGATCAACCTCGACCTGGCCCTGCTCCTGGGCGCCCGTATCCAGAAAGAATATCCCGACGTGAAGGTCATCTACACCCGCAAGACCGACAAATTCGTGGAACTGGCCGAGCGCGGCAACATCGCCAACCGCAACCACGCCGACCTGTTCATCTCCATCCACGTCAATTCCGCCAAGTCCACGGCCGCATCGGGCACCGAGACCTTCGTGATGGGTACCGACAAGAGCGAGTCGAACATGGCCGTTTGCAAGCGGGAGAACTCCGTGATCCTGCTGGAAGAGGACTATTCCACCACCTACGAAGGCTTCGAGCCCGACAATCCCGAATCCTACATCATCTTCAACCTGATGCAGAACGCTCATTTCGAACAGAGCATCGCCTTTGCCTCTCTGGTCCAGCAGCAGTTCATCAGCCAGGGGCCCATCAAGAAAAGCCGGGGTGTCCGCCAGGCGCCGCTGATGGTCCTGTGGCGCACCACGATGCCTTCGGTGCTGGTGGAGGTGGGCTTCCTCTCCAACAGTTCCGACCGGACCGTCCTGAACCAGAAAGAGAACCGGCAGAAAATCGCCGATGACCTTTTCAACGCCTTCGCCGCTTTCAAGACGACCTACGACAGCGACGGCACCTTCTCGTTCGACCCGGCCCTGCTGGAAAGCCCGGAAGAGGAGAACAACGCGACGGTCCTGCCCGCCGCCGTGTCCGGACCCCACTATGAAATCCAGATCCTGGCCTCTTCGAAAAAGTTGAAAAACGGTTCTCCGGAGCTCAAGGGCGTGCAGGAATACCGGGTGCGGTTTATCAACGGTTTGTACAAATATTCTGTTGGTAACTTTTCCACCAAAGAGGAGGCGGCGAACCGTCTTCCGGCCATCAAAAAGAAGTTCCCTGGCGCTTTCGTCGTACAGATCGACTGATGGCCATCGCAATTTTAACCGCGATAGTTTTCTAAGTGTATTATTTCCAGCGCTGTAGCCGTTTAACAAATTTGTAATTATTTGATTTTCAGTGCCGAACAAAAACATAAATTTTTTTTTCTTGATTGTCAGGCCCTTGCGTTTTTTTGCAAAAAAACAATAAAAAAAAGTTTTTTTAATCCCCATTTTTTCCCCAATTTTGTTGTTGGAAAGTAACCCGAATCGATGACTTCCGACAACCAATTAACAGAAGTATGGAGCCGCTGTCTTGAGATCCTCAAGGACAACCTCAATGAGGATACCTTCAGGACGTGGTTTGGCCCGATTAAGCCGATTTCGCTCGAGGCGAAGCGGCTGACGATCGAGGTCCCTTCCGATTTTTGGCGGGAATACATCGAGGAACATTTCATCGGCATCCTGAGCAAGGTGCTCCGCAGGGAGATCGGTCCCGGCGCCTCGCTGGTCTATAAGGTACGGATCCTCGACGACATCTACGTGGAGGAGCGCCCCAAGGGCGGACGGCCGCGCAACGCGGAGATTCCGATCCCCGATGCCGGCGACCACTATACGGGCAGCGTCTATGCCATCCCGGGCCTTCGCAAGCTCAACATCGATCCTTGCCTGAACCCGATCTACAACTTCGAGAATTTCATCGAAGGTTCCTGCAACCGCCTCGGCCGCTCGGCCGGCGAGAGCATCGCCGCCAATCCGGGTCGCAGCACCTTCAACCCGCTGTTCATCTACGGCGGCCCCGGACTCGGCAAGACGCACCTGGCACAGGCTATCGGCATTGCCGTCAAGGCCCGTTTCCCCGAGAAGGTGGTGCTCTACCTTAGTGCCAACACGTTCCAGAACCAGTACATGAATGCCGCCTGTTCCGCCAAGAGCGCGAACAACGGCAACAAAGTGGCCGATTTCCTGCGCTTCTACCAGCTCATCGACGTGCTGATCATCGACGACGTGCAGGACTTCGCCGAGAAGAAAGGCACCCAGGGTGCATTCTTCCATATCTTCAACTACCTGCACCAGAGTGGCAAGCAACTGATCCTGACGTCCGACAAGCCGCCGGTGGACCTCCAGGGGCTCGACCAGCGTCTCCTGTCCCGCTTCAAATGGGGCCTGAACGCCGAACTGCTTCCGCCGACCTACGAGACGCGGCTGGCCATCCTCCAGTCGAAGTGCGCCCGCGAAGGCGTCACCATCTCCGACGACGTGCTTGCTTTCGTGGCCCGCAGCGTCAAGACCAACATCCGCGAACTCGAAGGCATCCTCTATTCCCTGATCGCCAACGCTACCTTCAACAAGCAGGAAGTTACACTGGAACTGGCTCAGCGCCTGGTCGACCGCGTGGTCACCGATCCCAAGTGCGAAATCACCGTGGGACGCATCCAGGAGACGGTCTGCAACTATTTCGGCATCAGCAACGACATCTTCCTGTCGAAGACCCGCAAGCGCGAGATCGTACAGGCCCGCCAGATTGCCATGTTCCTGAGCCGCAGCCTCACCAAGACTTCCCTTTCGTCCATTGGCGCCCAGCTGGGCGGCAAGGACCACGCGACGGTGCTCCACGCCTGCAACACCGTCAGCGACCTGATGGACACCGACCGCAGTTTCCGCGGCTTTGTCCACGACATTGAGCGCCAGCTCAACAGCCCGGAATAATCAACCGCTTAAATATCCTTTCCATGAATACAGAAAAAGTCTTGAATTTTTTCCGTGAGATTACCTGTATCCCGCGGGAATCGGGCCACGAAGAAAAGATCGTCGCCTATCTGCAACAGTTCGCCAAGAAGCGCGGACTGGAATGCAAGACCGACAAGATCGGAAACGTGATGATCGCCAAGCCCGCGTCCAAGGGCTATGAAAAGCGTCCCACGATTGTCCTTCAGGGCCATACCGACATGGTGTGCGAGAAGACGGCCGGCTCGACCTTCGATTTCTCCAAGGATCCGATCCAGTATGTCATCGAAGACGGCTGGATGGTCGCCCACGATACGACCCTCGGCGCCGACAACGGCATCGGTGTGGCGACGGCCCTGGCCATCCTCGACGACGACACCGTCGTCCATCCGCGCATCGAATGTCTCTTCACCGTTTCCGAGGAAACCGGCCTGGATGGCGCCCGTGCCGTGAAGAAAGGATTCATTACGGGCAAGACCCTCATCAACCTCGACGACGAGGACGAAGGCTATTTCTGCATCGGCTGCGCCGGCGGCATGGATACCGTGGGCACGTTCAGCTACCGTGAACGCCGCCTCCGTCCCCGCGCGCTCATCCGCAAGTTCACCATCGCCGGCGGCCTGGGCGGCCACAGCGGCGACGACATCGACAAGAACCGCATCAACGGTGTGCAGCAGCTCGCGCGCTTCATCGTCGAGGCGCTGCCGCTGGATGTGGACCTGTGTACCATCGAGGCCGGCAACAAGCGCAACGCCATCGCGCGCGGCGGCGAGGTGGTGCTGGCGGTGCCTCCCCGCAACGAAAAGAAACTGATGGATCTTTTCGCCGATTTCTCGGACCGGCTCAGGCACGAATATGCGGTCACCGATCCGGGCCTGGTTTTCTCTGCCGAACCGGTGGTCTGGGAGAAGGGTGCCATCGACCGTGGCACGGCCGTCCGGCTGATCCGCGCGCTGATTGCCCTTCCGCACGGGGTGGTGGCGATGAGTGCCGATATCCCCGGGCTGATTGAAACCTCCACGAACCTGGCGTCCGTGAAGGTGGAGGAAGGACACAAGATCCGGGTGGGCACGATGCAGCGCAGTGCGGTCGACAGCCAGCGCGTCTTCCTGGCGCAGCGGGTAGCGGCCGTGTTCGGCCTGGCTGGGGCAAAGGTCAAACATTCAGATGGCTATCCTGGGTGGAAGCCCAATGTCCATTCGCCCATCAAAGAGGTTTGCGTGGCTTCCTACAAGCGTCTTTTCGGCCATGAGCCGGTGGTGCGTGCCATCCACGCGGGGCTCGAATGCGGTCTCTTCACCGAGAAGTTCCCCGACATGGACATGATTGCTTTCGGTCCGACGCTGCAGGGCGTGCATGCCCCCGGCGAGCGGCTCGACCTGGCTTCCCTTGACCGTTTCTATGCGGTCCTGCTCGACGTCCTTAAAAACGTATAGCCATGCCCCGGGTCATTGCTCCTTCGATGCTTTCCGCCGACTTCGGCAACCTCGACCGGGATTGCCGGATGGTCAACCGCAGTGTGGCAGGCTGGTTCCATCTCGATGTGATGGACGGCATCTTCGTTCCCAACATTTCTTTCGGTTTCCCGGTCTGCAAGGCCATCGCCCACGTGGCGGAGAAGCCGCTCGACGCGCACCTGATGATTGTCGAGCCGTGGACCTACGTGGAGCGTTTCGCGCAGCTGGGTGTGCAGTACCTGAGTTTCCACTATGAGGCCTGTGGCGACCGTCGTCTCCGTTCCACCATCCGGCTGGTCCGCAACTGCGGGATGGGGGTGGGGGTGGCCATCAATCCCGAGACGCCGGCCGAGGTGCTGATTCCCTGGCTCCGGATGCTCGATTACGTGGTGGTGATGGGTGTCCATCCGGGTTACAGCGGGCAGAAGTACATTCCGGAGACGACGGAAAAGGTCGGGGTTCTGGCCGAGATGATCGCGGCACAGGGTGTTGACTGTTTCATCGAAGTCGATGGTGGCGTGAACACGGAGAATATCGCCGAACTCGAGCGCCTTGGCGCCGGCGTCTTCGTCGCCGGCTCCGCCGCCTTCTCCTCCGCCAACCCCCTCGCCGCCATCCGCGCCCTGAAAAACGCCAATTAACCATCCTCTGCGCCTTGTGCTTACAGGCGCGGGTGGGATATTGCTTCGAGGACCCTAACCACTTGTGCCTACTGGGGCTCCGCCCCACCCGAGCCGAAGGCGAGAGCACGACCTCCGGGAGTAAACCCTACCGCTCCGACCGGCTATTACACAAGGCCTACCCGCTCGGTCTCCGCTAGCGGCTGACGTCGCAGAAGCAATTCCCAGAGCGCCAAGCACAAGCATTAGAAGGTGTTAGCCGAGGATGTATTTGATTTCTTTGAAGCCGTAGGGGTGGATGGTGCCGTCGCGGTGCTCGAGGAGGAGACGGGCTTCGGGATCGATGCCGAGGATGCGGGCCTCAATGCGTCGGCCCGAGCGGTATTCCGTCGGTACGTCGCTGGCAGGCAGCTCCTCGAAGCCGTGCCACTCGCCCCGTCGGTAGAGATGCTCCATGTACTCAGCGTCATAGCCATTCCGGGCATACGCTGAATACAACTTGTCGCAACGGCTGAAAATCGGTGCAAGCACCCGCGTCAGCGTTGCCTTCAGATCGTACGACTGCCCCGTAACCAACCCCAGTGACGTCGGATTTGGCAGCGACGGATCGAATGCCGACTGGTTCAGATTCAGCCCGATGCCGGCGACGGCCGAACGCAGCAGCCCTCCCGACAGCGTGGGCTCGATCAAGGTACCGCAAATCTTCCTGTCGCCGACGTAAATGTCGTTGGGCCACTTGATGGTCGCCTCCACCTGTTCCGTGCGCAGGAAATCGAGCAGGCCCAAGGCGACGACCTGCGAGAGGATAAACTGCTCCCGGGCGGGGATGCCCTCCGGTTTGATCAGGATCGAAAACGTGAGATTTTCTCCCGGCCGGCTCTCCCAGCGGTTGCCCTTCTGGCCGCGGCCGGCGGTCTGGAAAAGAGCCGCATAGACACTGCGGTCGGGGAGCGCTTCCTTGTCTGCCAGCAGGCGGGTGTTCGTGGAGTCGATGGTGTCGAACCAGTGGATGGAATCTGCCATTTTTTCAGTTTTTTTCGTATGGCTGAAAATTTGTAAGAAAGTATTATCTTTGTAAGATATTCTATTTAATTGCAAAGATAGTGATTTTTGATGAAGACGAAGAGTGAAGTCGGCGTAATCGCCGAAGCTATGTTGGAGAAAAAGGCACAGGATGTGGTCTCGCTCGACCTGACGAAGATCG
>Ga0265298_10007032_pt1 | contig 13764 bp, 16 predicted proteins | sample AusTroGonzalo_MG_3_FD_193486 | JGI IMG/M metagenome (GOLD analysis project Ga0265298, IMG submission 193486) | Bovine rumen microbial communities from tropical cattle in Woodstock, Queensland, Australia - Gonzalo_01 | ecosystem: Host-associated > Mammals > Digestive system > Stomach > Rumen ...
ACGGCATATTTTCAACCATTGTAGCAAAGAACGCGGCTGATGCCTGTTCTTTTGTTCCGCCAGCGTTTATAACCGCTTTTGCGGCTTGTTGGCTACGAATAACATTTTCTTCGCCCCCCATGGCACCAACAGCGGCTTTGGTTTTGTTGGTATATTCGCCAATCTTTTTTGCGATTGGGCCACCAACTCTACCTACAACACCACCAGCGACACGAAATGCGGTGTCAATACCAGCGTTCAATGCGGCACCTTCGCCAAAATCTTCTAATGCTTTATCGCCAGCGGCAAAACTTTCAGTTTCAGCAACCTTGCGGGCTGTTTCTTCGGCTGTAAATAATGCTTGTGTTCCTACGGCCGTTGCAACCACGTCAGCACCAACTCCAAGCGCTTTGCCTAACAGATTTTCGCCAACTTTTTGAATCACAGCACCCTTAGCCGCACGTGCCATCGGCGCGATACCAATTGTTTTTGCGCCTACCGTCACACCTTTGTATAAACTTGAAAACGCGCCACCAGGTGTCAGCACACCAGCAATGTTGCCCATAAATGCTTCGTCAGGATGGTTTTCACGCGCTTCTTTTGCGGCTTTAACATCATCGGTGCCAAATATCTTGTCTTTGCCCCACATCATCAGGTCAGACAGCCCCAAACTCGCAGACGAACCCCAACTTGCCACAGCCGCCATACGTTTTTCGTATTTTTCTGCTTTTTCGCGATGTTCTTCTGCTCTTGCTCTTGCCGCTTCCCTTAGGCGTTCGTTATCTTTGCGCCATCTTTCAGTATAAGAAGCCCCTTCGCCATAATCGCCAGGCGCTAATCCATATTCTGCCATTTGTTTGACAAGGCCTGGGTATCTTGCTTGACTACGTTCTTCAATTTCGGACGGAGACAACAAATGAGGATTTAATTCTTTAATCTTGCCCCACAAGCCATCGGAAATCGCATCGTCTGTCCAACCTTCTTCGCGATAATGATTTATAGTATTCTGCAAGTTTTCTTGTGATACACCATGTTCAGCCAATGTATTCAATGCTTCTTGCGTAAATTGAACTCCCATATCGCTCTCCTATAAAGTTATAAAGCCGTCTTTATTTACAATACTGCTTCCTGATGCTGTTGGCGCGGATGCGCGTGGTGCTACAACACCGTTAGTTCCTACTGGCCCCAAACCTGCCTTGATACGCAAATCGTTGATTTGGTTGATAAACAGGTTCCAACGGACTTTCGGGTCAAGTTTATGGTTCAAGCCCATAGATTTGAAAAATCTCTCCCCTTCCTTTTCTGTGAATTGCGCACCATAAATCTTACGCAATTGGTCTTGAACGATTTGCTTTGCCATACCTTCAAACTCTTGGTATGCTTTTGCCGCATCAGAGCCACGTATGCTTGAAGCGCCATAAGTATAATCAGAATACCAACGACCCGCCTTTTGATTTAATTTTTCCATTTTCTCAATCATTTCAGGCGATGTGCGTTCGCCAATCAGGTCTTGTGATGCACCATCTGCTTTCTTTCCGCCAAGTTTAGCCGCTTCAATACGAGCATTTGCCGCAATTCCTGCGCGTGCGTTTGCACCTTCTTGTTGTGCCCGAACTCTATCTAATGCCCCTGCTTGTTGCAAGCGGACTTTTTCAAGCCCTGTGTCTTGCGTGTATTTATTGCGGTCAAACTGCGCGTTCTGAGCGTATTCGGTGCGGTAATTTTGACCCGCTTGTTGCATCGCGGTTCTGCCTGTCGCGCCTTCTTGTTTCATCTCTTCTTGGCGCAATTTTGTTTCTGTTTCAAGGTCTTTTAAGTCGCGCATACGGTCATCTATCATTTGTTGAACCTGTAATGCACGAGCATTGTTGCCTTCTGAAATCGCTTTTTGATATTCGCCACGCAATTGAACAACCTCGCGCTGAGTGTCTGTCTTTAAGCGAGCAATATCTTCATTTGACGATGCTTTCAATGCGGCTACATCCATATTGCCGCTATTTTTCAATTTCTGCAATTGTAAGGCGTTCAAGCCCTTCAATTGTTCTAATTGCATCTTTTGCTTGAACTTATCATCGCCAACCAAGAAATCAGCGGCCGTCAAGTCGTCTAAGCCCTGTGTTTCGTTTGGTAATAATTTTTTAATTTCACGACCATAGATTGCTTTGCGCGTTGGGTCTGTTTCGCTTTGTGCTTTTTGCGACAACAGTTTAGCGCGGTTCATATCTATTTGATAACCCTCAGGGTCTTCCTTCATGCGCAATTCGTCCAACTTGTGCGCACGTTCTTCTGATTGGCCCAAATATGCGTTAGGGTCGCCCGAAGAAATGTTGAACAAGTCAGCAATACCGAGCATAGCGTTGTTAAACGCAGAACGGCGTTGTCTTACTGGGGCAACATCTATTTGCAAAGGGTCTTGACTATTCGCTTTTTCCGAATTGTCCAAACCAAAACCGCCAACAAACGATGTTGTTGGTGTAGCAGGAGCATCCCCCCAATCTATGTTCGGTTTCTTTGGTGCCAAGAAATCATCTGTGCCGCCAAAGTAAAAACCGTCAATAATTTCTACATTATCACGCGCCATTAGAAAATCCCATTGTTCCATACGTTTTTCAATCTTGCCCATAAGCCAGGGTTTTCTTCTTCAATGCTATTGTTAGCAGAAGCAACCTGCATAGGGTCGTTTATTTGGCCGCCTGTCTTTGGGTCGTTTAACCAAGTTGGTGTATCGCCACCAGCAAAAGGAACAGACCCTGAACGCGCCTTATTTGATTCAGGAAGAGTGATGCCCGATGATGTGTTGCTTTCGCCTCCCAAAGCGCCAGCAATTTTACTACCTGCGGAAGCACCTGCGGCACCACCAAACATAAAACCAATTATTGTGCCGATGCCTTTTTCTAAACCGCGGTCACGTGCTTGTGTCGCCTTAGCCATCGCTTCGGCATCACGCATAATTCCTGCGGCCCTAGCCCTATTGCCTTCACGCAAACCGCCAAAATCTAATCTCTCAAAAGCCATCTTGACCTCCCTAAAAACCTAAACCCAAGAATCCACCATGACCAAACAAACCGCCTGTGTTTTCGGCAACCCATTTTGACGTATCTGCGGACTTGTTTGCCGCTTCTAATGATGCTTTGTTGCCTTCGCGTTCCATTTGTATATTCGCCAATGCTGTTGCCAAATCTGTCGTGTTGGAACCAAGTTTATCATAAATGCTAGATTCGCCCTGAACACCGAATTGACCTACACCTACACCTGCTTTCAATTCGTTCAAGCGATTATCGTAATAAGTATTTGCGAACTTTAATAATGTATCATCCAATGCGGCAGAGGTTGCACCCGAACGCAATAAACCTGATACGGCACGATTGCTCATAACCTGCCGTTCTGCCAAATTACGCATATCTTGAAAGTTTTTGTCTTCTGACAAACTATCAACGCCGCCTAACAACAATTTAATATATTCATCAAGGGATGCGGCACCTGATTCAGTATAAGGTTTGTATAATGCTTGGGCTTCGCGTTCATACGCATTTGCTTTCATTGCCGCGCGTTCTAAGCCGCTTTCAATGTTTGGCACTCCATCTTTTGTGCCAGTAGAATTATTTATGCCCAAATAATTTGCCAAACTCATGGTCTAACTCCTACATTAAAACTGGAAATAATAACTCTACGATTATGTTTATATCATATAAAATCGCGTTTGTCAATCATTTCCAACTCGCCAAAAACATTTTTAATTCGTCTGCTCTCCTACGAGCAAGACCTAACGCAACTCCCTTTTGCGAAACTCCCCAATCCCAGTTATGAAATACACCTGCTACATCTTTGTTTTTAATGGCTTTGTAGCATTGAGATTTACAAAAACTAGACACTCCGCCTTTGATGTTATAACACAAGGACAATAATGCTTCTTTACAGCCGTCAGGTAATGCGCGCAATACAACATCGCGGTTTATCTCTTTGCGCACAGATTCTGTATCGCGTTTCAGCAATTCGTTTGCTGTTGTTGGCGTTATTTTTTCGCCTGGGTAAAAGGGCTGACCATCAAGACCGCGTGTAGAACCATAACCGCAAGTATATGGCTTTCCGCCTGTGCTTGGGTCAGCATAGGCGGTCAATCTTATTCCCTCATAACGTTTTATCAGGTCAAGCCCAGTCATTAGTCAGCATCCGTCATAGTCACAGTTATTTTACCACCAGTTCCTGCACTTGCTGTCACATTGACTACCTGTGAAGCAACTTTTGTTTCGTAAGAACCAGCCGTTTTAACGACAGCAGATGCACATTTGCCGTCTGTGATTGTGACAGTTATAACGCCAGCGGTGTCGCCCGCTTCGCCTGGAACAGTCACATCAACTGTTTCTGCTGTATAGCCGCTACCTGCCGCTTTAATAGAAACAGTATTCAATTTGTATTTAGGATTTGTGTAGCCCTGAATTACAACTGCTTTTTTAACATCAACCAAGTATTCAACAAACGCATCCACAGAAGCGTAAGCAGATTGTAATACCATCACATCAGCCCAAACATAAACAGCCGCTGTATTAGCAGATTTTGCTGTGTATTTGGCTTTTAACAGATTGGTTTCAGCAGTATCACGGGTAGCAGACCAAGTGCGCACCAAACCAATTTTAAGTTCTGTGCCCCAGTTGCCGTCTGTTTGCAGGTATTTACCATCGCTATCAACAATAACAACACGGTCAGTTTCAATTGTGCCCGAATACCCTGTTGTGCCTTTGATTTCGTTTATAGAGTCAAGCGTAAGTTTATACATGTTTTACTCCTATTTTTTCTTTTTTCCGCAAGCCATTTTTAACTCCTTTGTCTTGATAGCCCACCGTTCCTGATGAACTCTAACTTTTTCCAGAGTTCGTATTCTTCTGCGGTCAAAGCACCTTTTTCGTGGTTGCACTTTTTACAGGCATACAACTTTTGGCTTGGCCCCAGTTCTTTTTGCCTTGATTGTGGCGGTTCGTGCTCAATCGTGGCTTCCGCAAGTGGTAGTTCTTTAAGGCAGTAAGGGCAAGTAAATGTCACACTTAGGCCATAAAGTTTCTTCCACTTGCGCTTTTTCATTACTTTTTGCCTTTCAGGTTTTTAGTTGCCTGAGCAATCTTTTCAGCATCTTCTTTTGTAAAGACAACTGAGAACAGGTCTAAGATTTTTAAGACCTTTGCCCAAAAAGCATCGTCTTTTTGTGTTGGTGTCAATTTGACGATTGTAGAACAGATTGCTACAACTGCGCCCCAAATCGCTAACAAATCAACCCAATGAGTGATAATCCAGTTCATTTTTTACTCCTTTTGGTTTCTATAATTTGTTTCATCTCTTTCATCATATCTGCAAGAGAATCAACCTTCGTGTCAATACGGATGACTAAATCATGGTCTTTACGCATCTCGTCTATTTGACCCTTTAATTCTTCAATTTCTTTTTCTTGATTTTTGATTTTAGTGGTAATCATCCCCCAGGACGAACCCGCTGTGACTAAGAACGTAATAATTTCTGACCAATAAGCATCCATAACACCCTCCTAAGAACCCTATTACGGCTGAACGTCTATTTGTTGCCACACATAAGATGAGCCGCTTTTTACGCACTCATAGAAATAACCATGTGTATAATCTGTGTCCGTTTCGCCTGTATATTGAAGGATTTGACCTTCGTTGTCAGCAGATGCTGTTGGTAATTCGGCAGTTTGGATTCCACCGCCAACAATTTCAACTTGATAGACCTTCCCTTTTGTGCTTGGGTTGTTTGGGTCTCTTAAAACTACTTGATAAGGCATCAAACCCTCCTAAATCTGATTTAATCTCGCTTTTTCACAGATGCGTTCTTTTGAAATTACCTGTGCCGCTGTTTTTCCGTTATTTACATACGTTGTCATATCAACGCAACTACGGATTGACGGCTCGGATGGTTTCATCATCCCACACCCTGTTAAAACACTCATCATTATTATTAGCGATAATCCTTTGCAAGTCAAGGATTTTTTGATTCGCAATAACGATTTGCTGTTCTTGCTGTTGTGTCTTTTCAGCAATTTCTGCTTTAATGGCGTTTTGCCCTGATTTGTAGCCCCTGTTGTAAGACCACACCAATCCCCCAACGACACAACATAATATGATTCCGTAGAGAACATTTTTCATATTCCTCCCCTATGCTGTTTTGCGCCATATAATAGCACCATTACCACCGACACCGCGTGTTTGCGATGTAGCAACTTGGTGCGTAGTTCCAGCGGTTCCTGCGAACCATCCGCCGCCACCACCACTTGGGCCCGATGTAATGGATGCGCGAGAAGCATAACCACCAGCGCCACCGCCACCACCTGCGATATAGCCCAATACAGATGCAACGGTAGCCGCATCAAAGCCCGCTTTGGACAATAATGTTGCTTGACCGCTGATAGCGCCCGAACCACCGCTACCTGCGCCACCTGGTGTTGATTTAGCGGTTCCGCCGTTCCCTGCTGACGAACCTGCTGACGTGCCATAGGTTCCAGTTCCACCTGCGGCAGTTCCTGCATAACCTGAGCGCCCGCCTTTACCACCAGCACCACCATTGACAGCGGCAGATGAAGATGTTCCACCGTTTTTACCGCCACCGCCACCGCCTGAGCCACCAGCACCGCCAGCACCACCTGAGGCAGAACCAATCGCACCAGCGGAACCGCCATTTGCTGTTCCAATTGTGCCATAAGAAGACCCTGACACAGAAGATGCCGAACCTGCGGATGTTCCTGGACTAAAAGTCAAAGTTTCGCCATTTGTGGTAAGCGTAGCAATCGTCACATAACCCGAACCACCACCGCCCGCGCCACGAACAGTCGTGTTTCCTTGCGAGGCCTGAGCGCCGATATTACCATTTCCACCAGCACCGATGATGATAAACTTATATGTTCCTTTTTTGACAACCAACGAAGAAGCCGATGTGACTAACGCTGGGTCGGTTTCTTGGTTTGCTACGTTCAATAACAATTTGCTCAACAGCATATTACACCTCCGAACTCGCTATTGCCACTTTGTCAGGTTGATATAACCCAGCAAGAGTGCTAATGTTATTCCAGGTTTGTCCATTGCTTGTATTCTGCATCACACCATCAGCAGAAGCAAAGAACGCGTAATTACCTGCTTTTATCATCGCAACGCACCCTGAGTTAGATACCATTGTGCTTGCGACCCAATCTGTTCCGTTTGTTGAATATGCGCCCGCTGTGCTTTGACTGTCTGCTTTTGCAATCACAAATGCGCCGTTGATATAAGCCATCGGGTAATTCATTGAGTTGATGGACATTGGTATTTGATACAGATTCCACGTGCCAGCAACATTGACATTGACAGCATTATTGCTTGTCGTGGCTGTCGTGACGGTCACAGCGCCGTTAAACGCAACAAAATCGTTTGGCGCGCTTTGTTGTGCGGTCACATTTTGTCCTAAATCAAGTTCAATAGACCAATCTATACCATCTGTTGAGCCCATCAAATAACGATTGACATAGCCGTTCGGTCTTGTGCCAACATACACAGAAGCCATAGAGTAGTATTTGCTTCCTGCTTCCACAATACGGCCAAAGCGGTTAAAATCTAACAGCAATGCGCTTATTTCGCTTGTTGGCGAAGAAAACATTATGTAGCCGTTGTAATTTATTGTGCCAGCAGTTGCTGATTTTATCTGCCCAATCCATCTGCCATGCACAGGGCAATATATCAAGGATTCCCATGCTGTGACTGCGCCACCCAAATCCATTATTTGCTTTGCTGTCCATTGCTGAGGATTTGACACAGAGGCGTAATACAATGTGTCGCTATTATTTGCCAAAGCCACGATATAACCGTTTGCTAAGCATACAGCACCAATGTTTGTTTCAGGGCCTGTAATCGCTTCAAATGTAATACCATCGTGTGTGCGAACCCAGTTAGCGTTCGTTTGGTTTAGGTCGCAAATGTAAAAGTATTGGTCTGTCGGATTATAAACAACCGCATGTTCGCCAGGATTTACCAAGTGCGATGAACGTGTAAATGTTAGACCGTCAGCGGAATAATGAATTGACCCATCGTATGAAACAACCAAATAACCCGCAATTGTTGGCAATTCAGGTTCAGGGTCAGGTATTTCAGGGGTCACATAACCCGAATCAAACACTTTGGTCATAACACCATTTATTTTTGTCCATGCTTCCTTGATATACAGCGTGCGGGCACCAACCTTCGTGCAGAGTTTAGATACTGTTTGAGATTTACGCCCCGAGCGTATAAAGTGCATGCTCATATTATGCCCCTAAGGTTGATTGTGATGCCTCTGTCCATAAACAAACCAATTCGCCTTCCTGAACATCATCAGGGTATGTTTCGCCTTCAACAAAGCGTATATTACGGAACTGGCTTACTGTGGTGCTTGTTTGTGAAGCCGCGTGGGCTTTTACCATGCCCGCGAAGGTTCCGCCACTATACGGAAAGAAATAAGACAAACAGGCAGATACAGTCGGGTAGTTCGTCACATTTGATGGAGACGATGGCGATATAGAAGATGCCTTTTGAACAACCGCTTGATATGCGTTCAAGTTTGGTTTGTTTTTAATATACGAAGCAGATGTTGTGTCGGCTTCTGCCCAGTTAGATTGCAATGATGTCAAATCAGGCGCACCAGTCAAATCTGAATACTGTCCTGTAAATGCTACCGCAGATAAACCCAAGGCCGTTGTAAGCGCAGACACAGATATATCTGCCGCCAAACTTAAACCCGCGATAGTGCGAAAGGTAGGAACGTAGTTTTGAGATTCCTGAGCCATTTTTCCTATTGTCGCTGTCATCTATTCTCTCCTTATGCTACTGGCATCGCGCCATAACCCCAAGAGTTTAATCCTTCAATATATTGGAAGACCAACAATTGTGTTTTGTTTGCGCCTGCTTCGTATGCCATATCGTTTATAACCTTGTGTGTAGCCGCAAATGATATTGGGCAAGCGTATGAACTTGTCTTTAATGTAATCATCGCTTCTACGGTGTCTGTGTGTGTGCCAACTGCCGCATGTGAAATACTTATAGTTCCTGACGACTTGTTGCAGATAATTACTAAGTTTTCGTCAGCCGCCAATGTCACAGATTCTGTTCCTGTTCCTGACAATGTGACAGTTCTGATTTTCAGAATCTTCTTGTAGTTCGCAAGAGCGCTAGCCAATTCAGCATCATCTACGAAATCTTGGTTGTCTGAGAATCTTGTCCAAGATGTTGCGCCTGCTACCAACTGATACACACCGTCATTAGCGGCTGTGTCGCCAATTACGCGCGCCAAATAATTCTTTGTTGCATCGTATGCAGACCATCCTGTCGGAGTTGTTGTCCATGCGCCATTTGTAATTGTTGGCAAGTTTGTGACTAACTGAACCGATGGTTGCCATGTTTGAGAACCGACCATCATACCAGCAATCTTTTGAGATGACCAAGTGGCATCCGAAGACGTAATTGTATCGTTGATGTTTGACGGCCCCATAATGTTCGGTGTATCAAACGAACCTGTTGCTGTTGTGATGCGCAACACATAAGAACTTGATGTGTTAGATATAACCGTAATCGTTGGCGAGAAACCAGCCGCACCAGTTGCACCAGTTGCACCAGTTGCACCAGTTGGCCCCTGAGAACCTGTATCGCCCTTTGGCCCGCGTGTAATTATCGCACCATCAACCCATTTTGTGTTGTCGTATGCTACTGGAACAGCCAAAGAACCTGTGTATAACCCCAATGTATAGCCGTTTGTGCTGTCGCCAATCAAAGAATATGGACATTGTGCCAGCAAGTTTGCGTTCGCCTGCACGCTGAAATACGTATTACGCAATGTTGTGTTGGCAAATGTTTGAGTGGCAGGTATGCCCAACACAACCGTTTCAGAAGCATTATATGGAGTAAATGTAAATGTGCGATTTGTGCGATTCATTTCGCAACGGTATGCAGTTGAATTACCTTGACTAAATTGAACTGTGTCGGAGTATTCTTTGTTGAACGAGAACTGGGCACCGTTGTATTCAATGTCAAACTGAGCATACTTTGCCCAATCTTCCGCAGATACAGTAGCCACATTATCGTTCCAAGTCATCGTGATAGAATCGGCAACAGTTTTAGATGGTGTGCCTGGTTCGCCTTGTGGGCCTTGTGGGCCTTGTGGGCCAACGGCGCCTGTGCCTTGAACAACCTCTGTCACATCATCCCAATCACTAGAATCGGCATTGTATTGCTGAAACTCATGATAAGAAATAACTTTGACACCATTGACTAATTCGGCAGGGTGTGCGGCAAAATATGTATCGCGCGCCGCATCGGCTTCCTCTTGGTCTTCTCCGTCAAAAATATGGCTGTTTGGTATAGTAAAGGAACTTCTGCCCGACAATGTGGCAAGATATTCATACCAAGCAGGAGATACGTTGCCTTTTGAATCTAAAAAAGCAGTCGGTTTCAAAGGTAATCCACTCATCTTAAACTCCCTATATGTTCTGTTATATCACGATATTTCGTAATTATCAAGTTTTATTTTATAAAATCTCTCCGTATGTTCCCAATGTATATTCGCCCATACACAACGTCATACGCTTCGTTGTATCAGGTGTTGTTGTAATTGAACCCCAATCTTGTCCAACAGTCGCTGAACTCAGGTCGCCATAATCGTCTTCCTGACTTGCTGTTGTCACAACATCGCCCCAATCAAAACTGTTTGCGACACCTTTTACAATGCACAATGTGTTATCGTCAAGTGTTTCAGCAAGACGTTGCGCATCGTATTCGGCTTTGGTGCCTTCCCATAACTTTATCTGAGCCAGCGCACCAACGGCGGTGTTATGGTTTTTCACAGCAATTGTTTTGGCTTCGCCATTGACGGTTGTAATTGTTGTGCCGTCAGGCGTAAATGCGCCCGAGCCACCTGCCGCAAAAGTTATGGTTTGATTGCCCGATTGGTTTAAGGTCATCGTAGCAACCAATGTAGAACCTTGCATAAAGGTAATCGTTGGGTTATTTACCGTAGGAATTGTCGGCTTGTTGGACAAATCGCTATAAGAACCCGAGGTTGCCACAGTAGCAAGAGATGTCGGATTGACAGGCGTATAGCCCAACGCACTTATAACCATTGAAGACGATATGCTTGTCAGAAAGCCGCTATCGTTCGTCAAGTCCGAAACCTTGGTCGGCACAGGAACATTTACCGCCTTGCTTGTGACGGTCAATGCGGTGCCATTGACTTTAACTGTTTCTATAACGTTTGCCTGATAACCACTTGGGTTTGCCGCGCTATATGGCGTAAAACCTAATGCGGTTATAACCATGTTGTAGGTTATACCTGTAATATAACCTGTATCGTTGGTCAAATCTGATACTTTGGTAGGAACTGTGACATCTACCGCCTTACTCGTGACACTTAAAGCAACACCGTTCAATTTGACCGTTTCAATCACATTGGCTTGATAGCCATTTGGGTTCGCGTTGCTATACGGCGTATAACCAAGGGCCGTTGTGACCATAGATGACGTAATGCCTGTAATATAACCGCTATCGTTTGTCAGGTCTGACAACTTGGTCGGCATTGTTATATCAACCGCCTTGCTGGTTATTGTCAAAGTATTACCATTGACCTTGACCGCTTCAAGCACATTGGCTTGATAGCCATTAGGATTTGATGCCAAATAATATGTTGCCGACAGATTCGGTATATCACTTGCGGACAACGATGTCGCAGATGTAATACGCCCCGAAGCATCGTATGTGACCTTTGTGGCTGTTCCTGGTGTTATGGCTGTATTTGGTTGTAATGCCGTAGCGCCCAAAGCCGCACCTGAGCGGATTGTCGCCAAATCGCTAATCGTATCTTGTTTGCCAGCAAGTGTTGTCGCGTAGCCATCGTAGATTGACACTTTTTCGGCAGTTATACCAGCATTTACAGCCGCCATTTGCGATGTAGAAAGCGCTGTTTGGAACTCAGAAGCATTATGCGAAACTATATCGCCATAACCAGCAATTGTTGTGGCCGCGCCTGCGCCAGCAGATGCGTTAGAACGAATTGTTGCTAAATCACTTATTGCATCTTGTTTAGCGTTCCATGTGGATTTTTCGCTCGCAGAAACAAACTTATGTGTTGTGGAAGCATCATCTACCAGGTCGGCAGATAATTTGTTTGCTGACGTGATTTCTGATTGTAAGCCAGCAACCAAATCGGCAACAGGAACATCAAACGTGTTTCCGTTCTGCAATGTAAATACAAGTTTCTTGTTCGTAGAATCATACGAGCCGCCAACCACCACAGATTCCAACGGCAAGTCAATCGGGTCACACGTGTTTAACACATTACCGTCTTGGTCTTTTAAGGTCGCTGTAATCTGAAAGTTAGAACTATCTATGCTTAAAGCAACAGAATTACCGTATTTGGTTGTGTCAGGCAACGCATCAACATCAGAAGCGGTCAAATCAACCGCGCCTTGCTGGCCATTGACCTCCAAAACCAAATCATGATTGGTAAAATCTATGGTTTTGTCATCTGCTTGATTTAATGTAAAATGCCCAACCTCAACGCCATCTTTCACAATGGTTATTGTTGCATCGTTGGCAGTTCCGCCACCACCCTCGCCCGACTTTTCTAGCAAATAAGACAAGAATAAATACCACGCCAACGACATACTGCCATTGGTAGTCATAATAGGAACGTCTATACGTGGTATAACCATCTTCTTTTTTGCCATTATACCTGCCCTTCTTCTACGTCAATTGTTGCTCTCAACACGTTTATCAAACTTGATGTAGATAGTTTCATGCGGTATGTGCGCAATACTGACGACCCTAGCCGTCTAAATTGTATTTTTTTGCCGTATTCGCCACGTCTGCCCAGTTCCGCAACTCTCTCTTTGCACCAAGTATAACCCCCATCGTCAGACCAATCTAGCGCAATTGTATTATTTGGCCCTAAGCCGCTGTCAATATCAACAGTCAAAGAATAATAATACATACGCTTTTTATTTTCGCTCTGCAATGTTGGAAATACCCACTCTCTACGGATTGCGACACCATTGTCGGTATAATTATCGTAAGACATATTGTATAAGATACCTGATGTTGCGCTAGAAACCATTAGCGCACCGTTTGGCTGACGAATTACAAAATTGCCTTCCCAGTCCTGATTATTGCCAGTTTCGCGCTCTACCCAAGAACCAGTCGTCAAATCATACCACAATGTATAATTACGTCCGCTTTGCATAAAGAACTTTAATGTATAATATGTATGGCCTGCGTATGAAAAGATTTGTCCGAACACATCTTCTTTTGCGCCCCAACGAGCAATCATTTCAAGAACCGCAGGTGTTGATATAGGTTTTGCTTCATAACCGTTGGTCATATAAATCACGTCATCTGACCCAACGAACAAGAACGAACTTTCATATACCGCGATTGAGTTGCTATAATTACACCCTTTGTTGATGTATGCCCCCTGAACGTGCGCAAAGAAATCATCGCCTGCTTCCCCAGTAGGCGCTAAGACCTCAATGGAGTTTGGAGAAAACGCCCAAATCTCACGCATATTGCTTGCAACGCCTGTCAATTGTGTCAGGGCTGTATCTAACTGAAACGCATAAGCAAATGAATCAGGGTCTAAAACAGCACCATATTTAACAAATGCCGCCTTTTGACCGTAGCCAGGTTCGTTCATCAAACATGCTGTCACGAACACACCTGCAATACAAGCGATGGATTTATAGTCAGGCACGTCAATAGATTGTCCTGTTGGTCTGCGGATTTGCCAATTTTCAGGCAT
>Ga0265298_10007033_pt1 | contig 13764 bp, 8 predicted proteins | sample AusTroGonzalo_MG_3_FD_193486 | JGI IMG/M metagenome (GOLD analysis project Ga0265298, IMG submission 193486) | Bovine rumen microbial communities from tropical cattle in Woodstock, Queensland, Australia - Gonzalo_01 | ecosystem: Host-associated > Mammals > Digestive system > Stomach > Rumen ...
TCAGTGCAGGGCGTAAGCGGAGCGCCCCGGAAAGGCCGTTAAGAACATCGTTACGTTTAACGACCGTTAGACACCGTAGGTGGCTAAAAAGGAGGCGATCGATGTTTAGGCCTTGGAGGGAGTGCGTAGTAGCCCGGAACGTCGTCTCACAAAACTGATAGTTCTGCGATGTTTTAAATACAGTTACTCTTCTTCTTGATTACCTAGTCAAGGTAAATTTCAAGGCAAAACCTATATCATGTGTGCTGGTAGGGAATGCAGATGTTGATACCAGCGGGAAGTTGCTCTGGTAATCATAATAGAAATTCATGGTGAGCATACGGCTGTAAGTGTAGTCTGCCTGGAAGGAGAACTTGACAGCGCGGTTTCCGCTGGTGGCCTGTGTGCTTTGGTCACGCAGGTTACGGCAAATGGCATTCTGATTGCGGAATGAGAAATCAGCGCTCAGGTTAATGTCATTGCTCACTTTGTTGCGGCCCGTACCCTGTTGTGCGCCAAACAGTTTGACTCCGTTTATCTTGTAGCTGGCACCTGCGCTTATGTCATCGGAAGTAGTTTCTACAATCTGTACTGCGGTGGTGCTGAGGGTAAGGACACGTGTCTTGCGATATTCCAGACGGGCCGATATGTCATTCAGGAAAGTCATGTTTACGCCGCATAGCGGTGAGAATGACTCATTTATGGATACTGAACTGATATTGAACATACTGCTCGGTATTGGGTTACCGCTGGTAACATCCTCTACGAATCCGCGTCCGTTCATATATTCGATATAGCTGTTGAATGTATTGAAACTGCCTATTGAATAGACGCTCTTGTAGGCGTGTGTCAGGTTGAAGCTCTTGAAGTATTTCTTGAAGAACGGAATCTTACTCAGGCCGCTGTAGGTGAATGACCAGTTAGGCAGCATGTTCAGTATGCTTGGGAACAGGTCTAATGTGGCGTTTCTGGCATTACGTCCGGTATATGCTGACAGGAATGCCGGAATAAGGACATCAGCTGAGTACATGTCAACTCCTCCGTTGGCTTGGTCGTAAGGGTCACCGGCACGTGTGCTTCCAGCGGGGTAGTGCGCACCTTCATACAACGATTCTATACGGTCACGTATTATTGGCAGGTTTTTTATGAAACGGTCAAAACTGCGTGAGTGGTAGTTGTTGCTTGCAGAATGCGTCTCAAAAGCACTTCCTATTGAGATGGTAGTCATGCTGAAACTGCCGCTTCGGGTGGTTGGCATACCTGTGTACATATATTGTATGCGGTTTGAACCTGACTTGTTCCAACTGGCGTTGGCATCAATCTTGATGTCGCTGAACGGTTCAATGGAGAACTTGATCTGAAGGTCTTCCGTAACTGTGGATGATGCGGTATGGGCTATGCTGTCATTTGACAGAAGCCAGCCGTTATTCATGGCTTTATAAAGGTAGTCGTCACCTGTGAATCCGAATGCAAAGTCAAGTCCGGGAGCCAACAGGCCGTTTGAGTTGTTTTGTCCGAACATCTTGGATTTTGGCATGAATCCGGGAAGAGACATTGCGTAATCATTGCGGTAGGATATGGAAACGTTACGTACCATCATGAGTAACCTGAGTCCCACTTCCATTCCGTCGCGCATATTAAAACTCCTGGTCCTGACAGGCATATCAGGATCCTGTATTACTTTGACTACCACATCAAGGGTGTCCTTTACCTTGACAGAGATGCTGTCTTTGCCCAACTTCCGGAATTTGAGCTTTACATTAGTACCGTCTTTTTTAGTGACAGTCAGTTTAGGATTAATGGTTCCTATTTTATGTGCAATCACATTTTTCTGACCTGGCAAGAGTGTCATTTCCTGTTGGAATCTCTTGTTCCTGGTAGCTGAATAATCCGGACTCTTGCTTGATGTAAACCGGGCGTTTATCCTATTGAGATATTTCACCTTGTTATACATGCTGAGCAGGTTAAAACGTCCGTTAAGTGAAACAGAACGCCTGTTGGATATGTTATTACCATAAGATATACCGTTGGCGTATGTGCTTCCGCGGTTCCATGAATATGATGAGTTGAAACTGGCATCGGCAGTAATCCAATCCGTTAATGGAATCTTGTTGAGCGGAATTGAATATGATGCGTTGAAAGACTGGCTGTAATCAAGCGGGCGCCCCATATTCAACAGACTCATCTTGACTGAATCCTTCCAAAGTTGGTATTGGTCAGGATAAAGGTCCTTGTTTACTACTGTATAAGGTTCTTCTACTTCAGCCTTGGTCCTGGCATTGAATGACAATCTCAGAAGTTGCAGCGGATCCCAGCGGATTGACAGGTCACGGCTCCAGTAGAACTGCTGTGAGAATGTTACCGGAATACCTTCTGATCCTTCCAGGTCACGTTCCTGCAGCTCGTGGTAATTACGCTGCAGTCCGGTATTGAATGAGAAACTTTGCGGCAGGAAACTGATCTTGGTGTCCTTGACTATACTGAACCACTTGGCGTCATATTCTATGTTTGCAAAAGGTGACCATCCTTTCAGCCCGGGTGAGTAGCTGTAATCAATGGAGGCTCTCCAGTTCTTGTCACGTTCGTATTCTATGGTACTGTTACTACGGTTGCTCACATTCTCAGAGAAGCTGAATGAGAAGTTTGCGGGGTCATAAGGCATAGGCTTCTCACTGCTTATGTTTACTTTGGCATTTGAAATGCTGAAGTTATGGCTCTCTTTCAAATCTTGCGTAATACTTCTGATAGAGTCACGTACGTTACCTTCAGGGTATGATTCAATAACATCGTCAAGTAAAAGGTCTGTGTCATAAGGGCTGTACTTGGGTGATGTGTTCTCTCTTGAGTATGAGTAATAAACCGGCACTGATATACGGGCTTTCTCCGGAAGGAAACGTCCGATGTTTGTACTGGTGGTTATGGCGTATTTGTAATAATCATCAGTCCTGCGGTCCTTGATACTCTGTTCCAGACCACCGAATCCGGCTGTACTCATAGTTCCGGAGAAATCTACTGAAGCCAAGTCTGACAGTCTGAGCCCGAGTGAACCTTGTGCCGCCATACCGCCTTTGCTTTCATAGCCTACCAAACGAAGCTCGTTAACCCAAACCTCGGCATTCTTGGCGCTCATGGAGTTGTTGCGGATACCTATCATAATTGCACGGACATTGCCTAATGAGGGGTTTCCTACTATGCTTATGCGGTTTTCAGGGTTATTGGGGTCGTACTCACTGTATGTTGATGACGCATCAATGGCACCCAAGTTCTTCTGTACATTACGGTTGTTCTTGACCTGTGTGAGGATTTCAAAGTCTATGTCAAGCATGTTGCGGTCAGGCCATACCATACGGCGGTCATTTTCATTTGTACCGCTGTAGCGCCCTGCGGGTGTCAGGTCAAGAGGAATCTCATATTCATAGTAATTACCTGAATAATCAGAACCAAGTCGAATGAATACAGATATGTCGCCGTTCTGCAGTGTGCCGTCATCAGGTATTACGGCCTCTGCGTGTGTGAACATCTGGATTCGTTTGTACTTTCGCAGATCCAGTGAGCTCTTCTTGTAGATACCGCGTGCCTCACCGGCACCGAGTCCTATCACTTTCAGGCTCATGGCCTGTTCGTTGTCCTGCACAAGTTGAGTCTGGCTGGGGTCAATGACACGGCTTATCCCAGGCGGCACCACATAATTTACAGGAGATCTGTCACCGTTCTCTTCAATATTTACAGATGTGGCGGAGAACTTACCGGAGATGGATGGAGCGCGGTTTGATGCACTGTATATGGGCTGTTCGTAGTTGCGCCATTGACTGGTCATAAGTTCAAGTGAACCGAAACGTACGTGAACCTCCTCCGTGAAGTTTGTCAGATACATTCGCATGAACCTTATGGAACTGAAATCGCGAATGCCGCCCTCAGCCTTATCATACTCCGTGATAGGTACGCGGAAGCAGTACCAGTTCACTGTTTCAGTGTTACCATTGCGCAGCTTGACCTTTACCTCACGTATATCTGATATGAAATTGTGTCCTAACTCAAGGTCGCGAGGTCGGAGAGATATGCGGTACTGGAAGAACTTTTCATACTCATCCATGGTAAAATCTCCGTTGACATCCTCAACATCCGGAGTGGTTCGTGCTGACTGGTCATAATTGTTGCCGTTTCCGGCGGAGTTTGGTGAGTTTCCTTCAGTTCCGTTATACTTACGGTAACGGTCCAATACGGAAAGCCCGGCGTCATCGTAATCAGAGCCGCGGTAATAGTGGTATGTGTCGGCGGCAGGGTCATCATAGAATCTCTGATATACATCAGGTTTGAGCTTTCCTCTTATGGCATCGAGATAGGATGCGTATGCAGGCCAGGTGCGTTCCTCCTCCGATGACAGTCCGTTCAAACCTACATCCTGTCTGTCACGAGCCTCGGCATTGGTGTTGTCAAAAGCATAGACCAGACTCTTGCTGGTAGGAACCTTACCCCACACCGTTTGCGTCCATTTGGTGGTGTCATCATTTACAGGCATTCCGTTTTCAAAGAACTTCTTGCCGTCCAACAGAACATCTTCAGATACCTCGCCCAGGTTCAGATAGAGGTCACCGCCTATGGCGTCCTTGTTATAGATGAACGGGTCAAGCATCCAGAACTCTATATATTCTATGTTGGCTGCTTCAAAGTCTGTGGTAGTCAGTTTCCTGGTTATACCTGCCCAGTTGTTCTCCGGGTTGCTCAGATGGCCGTCGGCATCCAGGTCAGGGTTCAGGTTATACGGGCCTCTCTCGTTAGGATAGTATGCCAGATTGAGAATGGGCAGAGTGGTTGATTCACTTGACGTGGATTCTTTGTTGGGGTAAAGCTCACGGTCATACACCTCGCGTACATAATGATTTGACAGCTGGTCCAAGTCAGTTTTTATGTGTGATGGAGTAAGCGGAGAGTTGCGACGTGTGAACAGGGGATCAATGGTGAACCAGTTGAGTAGGGCACGGTTGTAACCGGCTTCCACCTGACCTGACTTACCGTATCCTTTCATACCTTTTGGTACGGATGACAAAGACCACGCTCCCGGCTGTGCTATGTTAATGCCGCTTTCTGCAGCTTCAAAGTCATCAATATAGGATGCCTGTCCCTGAACTTTGTCTGAAACATCTGACTGCAGGGCTGCCATTTCAGATTTTAAGTTGATACTTGAAGGTTTTGTGGCGTTTACAAAGGGTATCTTATCAAGAAGGTTTGTCAATGCCTGGCTTTCATGTTTCCAACTGACATTGAGTCCGTACATGGTGTTGACCAAAGGCTCGTCGCCCATTGTAACCTTGCTTGTAAGCGGTTTTTCATTCAGATGCATGATGGTTCCGCCCAATTGGAGATTATTGCTGAAATCATACATCCAGTTGACTCCTGCCATGGTCTTGCGCTGCATACTGTACTCGGTATTGCTTTCCAGCTGGACGCTTACGCTGGTGCCTGCATCAATAATACTTTGGTTGATGATAGTAACAGTACCCATGCTGTAATCTACAGTATAGTCTGTGTTCTCAACAAGAGTCACGCCACCGGCTGTGACTATTACGGAACCACGGGGTATATTGATGGAACCTAAGGATATTACGTTGCTGTTGGTGCCGGAGTATTGGCCCATGAGAATGAACTTGTCCTTATCGGCTATACGTTTTGCTACTACACGCGTGGAGTCATATAGTTCCTGGAATACATATTTGTCAGCAACGGCATCATTGGCAATTACTTTCCTCAGATGGCTGCCGAATGGCTCTACTACAGGAAATATGATTTTTCCGTTTGATGTCTGTACGGTGTATCTGTCTATGAAATCAAATTTGCCGTTGGGGTGAGGGTTGTTGTTGTCATCCAGACGGTCCAGATTCAAAAGACGTAACAGAGGGGAGTTCTTAAGTTCCGGCTCAGGGATGTATGTAAGCCTGCTGCCTGTGCTGTCACTGTTGTAGTAGATTCCCAGTTTGAACTGTGAACTCTGTATGTTACCCTGTGCAATGGAATAGATGTTCTTCATCATCAGGTCCCATGTGCCGCTTCCCGGTGAATTTGAATTGGATTTCAACAGTTTTACAAACAGAGCCTGACTGGCGTCGGTTTTGTCCGATGAGAATTCACCCACCTGATAGCTGTTGCCTCCGTATGTGTACTCAAAAGCTACGGCCAGCACTTCATCTGAAGAAAGGGCATTCTTGAGAGAGATGTAACCCAACTCACTGTTTAGAGTGTAGTCTGATGTGCTAAGCATGCGTGCATTTGACAACTTCTCATAATCAGTACTTCCTTCCAGGAAAGAACCGAGCGTGACAGCTATCTGGTCAATATCTCTTGCATTGGGATAATTACTTGTAATGCGGCTGTACAGGTCATTGGCCCCGTTTGAGGGAACCCTGCCGCCTTGTGATGCCCACATCTTGTTGCTGATATGGTCGGTTTCTCCCAGATCTGTAAATGCCACTATGTTACGAGGGTTGTCATAGTTGCTCTTTTTGTTTGTTACCCAAACTTCTATTCTGGTTATCTGTACTCCGGAAATGATATTGGGCAGCATAGCCATATTTGCGTCATAGCTGTCGCGGAAGAAGTGGGCCAGGAAGAAATGACGGTTCTCATCGTAGTTGCTGGCATCAATCTCAAAATCGGTTATCTGCTGTCCGCCTTGCGAGTTGACTGTTGATGATGAAGACTCCTTTTGTGAAAGAACCATCTGCAGTTTTAGTTTGCCGAACTGCAGGTCTGTACGGATACCGAACAGGGAGGATGCACCTTGTATGAGTGATGAATTGGTGGGGAAACTTATGTTGCCGGCTTCAAGAAGACGGATGATTTCATCCTCCTTGCCTTCATAACGAAGCTTTATCATCTTGGCGTCAATGTCAAACGTGGCCTCAGTGTTGTAGTTGAGGTTCATGTTGACCTTGTCGCCTACGCGTGCATTGATGTTCAGGTTTATCTGCTCATCGAAATCAAAGCCTCCTGTTGAGCGGTTCTGTACTGAGAGTGATGGATTATCTACTTTTTGACGGTTGTATCCGAACTTGATGGCTGCTGATCCGCTGGTCTTGACCTGCACTCCACCCGGGCCGAAAATCTTCTCGGCCGGTCCCAGGTCAAACTTCATGTCAGTAAAGTCAAAATGGTTGTCCCCCTGATTCTTTACCTCCTCGTCATATTTCTCACGGTAGAAGGATTGCATGGACCGATGCATCATCAGGCGGTTGTACTCATCGGGAGTCAATACGTCGGGTACCTCCAGATAGCTTTCGCCCAGCTTGTAACCCATACTGAAGGTTTCATCTGCTTCATCATAGGTTATCTCTTCAGTTATGTTTTCCGGGTTAGGAAGAGTCTTTGCAGTGTTCTGTGCATAAAGCCGGTTAAGGCTCCCGCACAAGCAGGAGCCCATCAGCAGTAATGCCCAGGCAAGGATTCTACCCTTTGTCATCAGATATAACGGATATTGTTTCAGATACGTTTCAGGGCTTCCCGGATAACGGCTTCAACACTAAGGCCATCCTGCTCCTTGAGTATGGCCTGCACCACTTTCTGTGATGCGGCTTGCGGGAATCCCAATGTAACCATGGCGGTAATAGCCTCATTTGCCACCTGCCCTGTCTGGATTCCGGTCTGGAGATTCAGAGGCATCTCATCTGATTGTGTCTTTGCTATTTTGTCATGCAGGTCCACAATGATGCGTTGAGCTGTCTTTGCCCCTATGCCTTTGACCTTTTTAAGCAGAGAGTCATTGCCTGAAGAAACTATTCCAATGAGTTCTGACGGAGAGAACGATGATAATATCATTCTGGCCGATGCTCCGCCTATGCCTGGTACGGATATTAGCATCAGAAACAGTTCACGCTCCTGCTTGCCACTGAAACCATATAGGATGTAGGCATCTTCACGGATAGCTTCATATACAAACAGACGTGTCTCTTCTTTGCCCTGTATGGCGGAGTATGTGTAAACAGATATGTTCAGATCATATGCCACACCCCCGGCGGTAAGAAGGACTGCCTGTGTGGGTGTGAGTTCCTCAATCTTTCCCTGTATGAATTCAATCATAATAATATACGTATGTCGTTAGGATACTATAAATAAACGTTCCGAATATCTTATTATTGCACGTACGCATGTACATGGGACCGGATTTTTTAATAATTTCGCAGCCGTAACAAAAAAATGAATCCTATGGAAAAGATAAAAGCAGCGATTGTAGGCTACGGAAACATTGGTAAATATGTGCTTGAGGCATTGGAAACAGCACCTGATTTTGAGGTGGCAGGAATCGTGCGCCGTAATGGTGACGCTGATTGCCCAAAAGAGTTGCAAGGCTATAAAATTGTAAGGAAAATTTCAGAATTGTCCAAGCCGGATGTGGCTATACTCTGTGTTCCTTCACGTAAGGCTGAGGAGTATGCCAATGAGATACTTCCGCTTGGTATCAATACAGTTGACAGCTTTGATATCCATACCCTTATTCCTGAAACCCGCAAGCGTCTTCAGCAGGTGGCTGCTGAGGCCGGTAAGGTTGCTGTGATTTCTGCTGGATGGGATCCGGGTACTGATTCAATTGTACGCGCTCTCCTTCAGGGCATGGCTCCCAAGGGCGTAAGCTATACAAACTTCGGCCCTGGAATGTCAATGGGACACTCTGTTGCAGTAAAGGCGGTTCCCGGTGTCAAGGCTGCTCTTTCCATGACCATTCCTGTGGGTACCGGTATCCATCGCCGTATGGTATATGTTGAGATTCTTGACGGTTACCGTTTTGAGGATGTGGCTGCAGCCATCAAGACAGATCCTTACTTTGTAAATGATGAGACACATGTGATGCAGGTTGAGTCTGTTGATGCACTCAAGGATATGGGACACGGTGTCAACCTTACACGCAAGGGTGTATCGGGCAAAACACAGAACCAGCTCTTTGAGTTCAACATGAAAATAAACAATCCTGCTTTGACTGGCCAGATTCTGGTATGTGCCGCCCGCGCTTCAATGCTTCAGAAGCCTGGTTGCTATACAATGATAGAGATTCCTGTAATTGACTATCTGTATGGTGACAGGGATGATCTGGTAAGACATCTGGTTTAAGCCAGCTTGTTATGAAAAACTGATCCCAGGGTGCTTCTTGGCATCTTGGGATTTTTTTGTTCAGAAGCAGAGACCGAGCCCCATAAAAAGACCTTCACAGTTTCCGTATCCCACTCTAAATGATACGTTGAGCAGGTCTGACCGGTCTGGTGCATAATATCGTTTGGCTACTATGTCTGAAAAGACCCTGTAGGCGAATCCGCATCCTGTTGCCTTTTCACGGAAATAGAGTTCATTTGATCCAAAGTGACTTCCTTGTCCGCCCCGGCAGTTTCTGTATGTTTTGTCAACGGTAATACCTGCAGAGCCTCCCAATGTGATATTTTTCCACCTCCATCCCAACTCTCCAAGTATTTCTATCTTAGGATATGTCTTTTCAGTAATCACCTCATCCATGTACTCGTCCCATTTTACATATATCACCAACACATCTTGGTCTGCCTCCTCATCGTATTCATAACCAAAAACGTCCTTGCCTTTTCCATGGGAAGCAATGTCCAAACCTAAGCAAAAACCCAGGAACGGACCTTGTGCCGGGCCAAAATCAAACTGTAGAGACAGTAACTGTCCCCAACCGCATGAAAAGCCGGAATAGGTAACGATCCTTTTTCCGGATTCCGTCTCTTCCTCTTCAGACAATAGTTCCTCTTCTGTTATTAACCCCCTGTAAATATCATAATAGACGTCATAGCTTGATGTCAGGTAATAGTCATTGTGGAAATAACCCTTGTAAAGTGTGTTGTCACTGGCATCGTAAAAGACTCCCGGTCCCTCCTTCAGGTCATTTTCCCACTTTCCTGTATAGGTACTTCCGTCCGCATAGTTCATGGTTCCGGAACCGTTGAACAGTCCATTCTCCCAATAACCTTCATAGTTGCCGCCGTCAGCATATTTGTATGTACCGAAACCGTTGAATCTGTGCTCCCTGAATTCTCCCGAGTAACTGTCTCCGTCAGGATACAGAAGTTCTCCTTTTCCGTTCCACAGACCGTCTTTCCACTCCCCTTCATAGATGGTTTTGTCAGCATAAATCATTTTTCCTCTGCCGTTGAAAAGAGAGTCGGTTATCTGTCCTATATAGACCGAGCCGTCTTCAAAACAGATGGTATCATTATGAGTCTGTGCATGTAAAATGAGGGCACATGGAAGCAATAATGACAGTATGAAAAGGTGTTTGAGTGACATATCGGTGTAAAGGTAGGGAAAAAACATTAACTTTGCGGATTGACAATAAAAAAACCGGATCGTATGAATGAAAAGCAGGATTTGGTATGCGTCTTCAAAGGCCAGCCTTTTGAAGCCGAGATCGTGAAAGGCCGTCTGGAATCAGAGGGCATTCCGGCTATGATTATGAATAATTCAATGAGTGCCATTTTTTCAACATACACCGTTATGGCAGGTCCCGTCAGCGTGCTTGTCAATCCGCAGGATGAGGAACGTGCCCAAAAACTGTTACAAGAGCAATGAAACAACTCAAACGTATAGCTGTCAAGGTTGGCAGCAATGTTCTAACGCGTCCGGACGGCCGTCTGGACATAGCGCGCATGGCGGCTCTGGTGGATCAGATAGCTGAACTGCGTCACAGAGGGATAGAAGTCCTGCTCATTTCATCCGGTGCTGTTGCATCAGGGCGTGGAGCCTTACCGGGAATCAAGGATGAAAGCGTGACAGGTCGTCAGCTTTTTGCTGCTGTGGGTCAGGCTAAACTGATAGAGCACTATTATGACCTGTTTCAGGAGTATGGCATCACCGTGGGGCAGATTCTCACTACAAAGGAGAATTTTGTAAATGACAAGCTGCTGGCAAACCAGAAGCGTTGCATGAAAGCCATGCTTGACAATGGTGTGGTTCCCGTCATAAATGAGAACGATACTGTATCGGTAGATGAACTTATGTTTACCGATAATGATGAATTGTCTGGTCTGGTGGCCCGTATGATGAAAGCTGAGCTGCTCATTATACTGAGCAATGTTGACGGCGTGTTTACCGGTAATCCCGATGAACCCGGCTCGGAACTCATCCATGACGTATATCCTGATGATGACTATACTCAGTATGTTAGCAGCAGCAAGTCAAAATACGGAAGGGGGGGCATGCTTACCAAGATGAAAACCGCACTTGGCGTGGCTGCTGACGGTATTGAGGTCCGCATAGCCAATGGTCGCCGTCAGGATGTGCTGCTTGAGGTACTGACGGATCCTGAGAATGCCCGTTGCACCCGTTTTCACGCTTCAAAAAAATAAGAAAACCATGATAGAGAATACTTTAGAACTACTTAAGAATGCATCATACTCACTTCCCTTGCTTGAGGAGGATAAAGTGAATGATGTCCTGTTTTCTGTGGCTGATGCCATAGAGAACAATACAGATACATTGCTTAAGGCTAATGCCGAGGATTTGGCCCGTATGGACAAGGCTAATCCTATGTATGACCGCCTTATGCTTACCCGGGAGCGCCTGGCCGGCATAGCATCCGATATGCGCAGTGTGGCCGGACTGACAAATCCCGTAGGCAAGGTGATAAGTGAGACTGTCCGTCCCAACGGAATGAAGCTTACCCGTGTACGTGTACCGTTTGGCGTGATAGGCGTCATATATGAGGCTCGTCCTAACGTAAGTTTTGACGTGTTTTCACTCTGTCTGAAGACACGTAATGCCTGCGCTCTTAAGGGTGGCAGCGATGCTTACAGTTCCAACTGTGCTATAATTGAACTGATACACAACGTGCTCAAGGAGAAAGGTGTTGATCCCCATGTGGTGGAACTGCTTCCCGCAGGCCACGAGGCTGCCAATGAACTGATGCGTGCAGTGGGTATGGTTGACCTGCTCATCCCGCGTGGCAGTGCCCGTCTTATCAAGTCGGTCCGTGAGCAGGCTCAGGTTCCTGTCATTGAGACAGGTGCCGGCGTATGCCATACATACTTTGACTCAGAGGGTAACCTTAAGATAGGTTCCGATGTGATATTCAATGCCAAAACCCGCCGCGTGAGTGTCTGCAACGCGCTGGATTCGCTCATCATCCATAAGGACCGCCTTAAGGATCTGCCAGAACTGTGCATCCGCATGGCTGCCAAGAATGTGGTATTAGAGGCTGACCAAGAGGCTTACGCCGCATTGGAGGGCAAGTACCCTGCAGAGTTGCTGGAGCATGCCACTGATGAGAGTTTCGGTAAGGAGTACCAGGCATACCGCATGTCAATCAAGACTGTAAACTCATTTGATGATGCATTGCTTCACATACGCCATTACACTTCACATCACAGCGAGTGCATAGTAACGGAAAATGCCGATAAGGCACGTCTGTTCCAGCAGTATACAGATGCAGCATGTGTATATGTGAACGTATCCACCGCATTCACTGATGGCGGCCAGTTTGGATTGGGAGCCGAGATAGGTATCAGCACCCAGAAAATGCATGCCCGTGGCCCTATGGGACTTGAGGAGATAACAACATACAAATGGCTGATCAATGGTAACGGCCAGACAAGAAGTTAATAGAAATCAGATATGAGACATTTTACAAGCGTAAAGGATCTGGGTGATCTGCATCAGGCTTTGCAGGAGGCCCTTGAAATAAAGCGTGACCGTTATAAATACGTAGAGCTGGGACGTAACAAGACCTTGCTCATGGTGTTCTTCAACTCAAGCCTCAGAACCCGCCTCAGTACCCAAAAAGCAGGCCTCAACCTTGGCATGAATGTGATTGTACTTGATGTCAATCAGGGCGCCTGGAAGTTGGAGACCGAGCGCGGCGTGATTATGGACGGCGACAAGTCAGAGCATCTGCTTGAGGCCATCCCTGTTATGGGCTGCTATTGCGATGTTATCGGAGTACGTTCATTTGCACACTTTGAGAGCCGTGAAGATGATTATGAGGAGAAGATACTTAACCAGTTCATTCAGTATTCAGGTCGTCCCGTATTCTCCATGGAGGCAGCCACAGGACATCCGCTCCAGAGTTTTGCTGACTGGATTACCATAGAGGAGCATAAGACCGTAGAGCGTCCCAAGGTGGTAATGAGCTGGGCTCCTCATCCCAAGGCTCTTCCACAGGCTGTGCCTAATTCATTCGCCCAGTGGATGGTTGCCGCCGGATATGAGGTGGTAATCACACACCCCCACGGATATGAACTTGATCCCAAGTTCACAGCAGGAGCTACTATAGAATATGATCAGATGAAGGCCTTTGAGGGAGCACACTTCGTTTACGGCAAGAACTGGTCATGTGCCAGCCCTGAGCATTACGGTGAGGTTCTTAGCAAGGACCGCAGTTGGACAATCAGTGACCGTCAGATGGCCGTAACGGACAATGCCTTCTTTATGCATTGTCTGCCGGTACGCCGCAACATGATCGTGACAGATGACGTGATAGAAGGGCCCCGTTCACTGGTGATACCTGAGGCAGCCAACCGTGAGATATCTGCAACAGTTGTATTGAAGAAAATACTTGAAGGTCTGAAATAACCTTATCTGTAAACAAGTTTCTCGACACAGTCTCCTTCATAGCTTGTGTAGCTGAATAAGACTGTGTCGTTTTTTTGTATATTATAGACAGTCAGCGGTATGGACAGATAAACATTCTGAGTATAGACTGGATTGTCATTATGTGCATTATGATAAAGCTTAATCCTGATGTGCTTAGAGTCTTTATCCTTCAACATATAGTATAAGCCGTGTCCTGTCTGCCCG
>Ga0265298_10007034_pt1 | contig 13764 bp, 15 predicted proteins | sample AusTroGonzalo_MG_3_FD_193486 | JGI IMG/M metagenome (GOLD analysis project Ga0265298, IMG submission 193486) | Bovine rumen microbial communities from tropical cattle in Woodstock, Queensland, Australia - Gonzalo_01 | ecosystem: Host-associated > Mammals > Digestive system > Stomach > Rumen ...
TACGGTGGGGCGATTTGGCATAAAACACTACATAATCGCCTGCTCCCAGCACTCCGTCACCCCCATCGTAAACCATAATCGGCAGTTCCAATAAATCGTCTGGCCGTTCAGTGCCGCACACCTCCGATAAGCGACCCGTACCGTTGCCGAATACCGAAATCTGCGAAGAGGATATCGAGGAACCTGAGAAACCCATTTCCACCAGATTCTCGAAAGTGATTTTATGCAATCCCGTCTCCGAAACCGCCACCTTATACCATACCCCCGACGACAGTACCGAAGTGGAAGCATAGGTGTGAGATTTTGGGTTGGTTTTTGCAGAAAATTTGGGTTTCAGCGTCACATCACACGACAAAAGACGACTTACACTGCCCGACTGACTCACCACAAACGGCAGGAGGGTCAGCACTGCGTATGGCTGTCCCTTTTCCACATAGCAGTGAACTTCAGCCTGTATCTCCCTTTGTAACAAATCTTTCGGCACCAGTTTTACATCACTAGCTGCCAAAGGCTCAAAGCGCTCGTTAGAGAACTGCACCTCGCACTCTGAAAAAAATTTATCAACAGCTGTTTTTTGAAAAAAAACGGGCAAATCGCCAAAACGGAAATCAGAAATCGCATCCTCAAAATTCAAAAATTCGAGGCTTAAATCCTCATCCAACTTATAAATCAGATTCTCCGTCCACTGAATGGACACTTTTTTTTGAATTATTTGTGCCTGTATATCAATTACTTGAAGAATATTGACCAAAAAAATTGCTATCAGCACCCAAGATTTAGACTTCATATAACGTTATTAAAATACAAATCGTGTTATCGATATAAAGAATCAACGTAAAACAGTTTGCAAAATTGCAAAAAAAATAAATGCGGAAGAAAATAAAAGAAAAATAATGGTGGCAAAGAAAAAAATTTGTAATTTTGCGGATTAAAAAATAAAAACTATGCACAAGCGAATTCTGATAGTTCTCACCACTTGTCTGGTTCTCCTGGTTCAGAGTATTTCTGCCCAAGATGCGCATTTTTCCCAATTCTATGCCAATCCGCTCTACCTGAACCCCGCCTTTGCCGGTACTAATATATGTCCGCGCATCGCATTGAACTTCCGCGACCAATGGCCCTCCATGAAAGGCACCTTCATGTCATTTTCCGCCTCTTACGACCAGCATTTCGATAAGATTGCCGGTGGTATCGGTGTTTTGGCTTTTGGTGACCGTTGCGGACAAGATGCCACCATCCAGAGCTACGAAGCCAGTTTCATGTACTCTTTCAAAGTCAAAGTCAGCAAAAAGTTCAACATGCGCTTTGCTTTGCAGTTCTCTTATTTGGCCAATATCCTGGACACCAAGAACCTGACCTTTGGCGATATGATCGACCCGAAATACGGTTTCATCTACCAGACCAACGAAAACCTGGCCGCATGGAACAACACCACCGACCATAGCTTCGACTTGGCAGCCGGCTTCTTGGGCTATACCAACCTGAGGTTCTTTAACCTGTACTTCGGTTATGCAGCCCACCACCTCAACATGCCGTATATCAGTTTCATTCAGCAGGAAAGATACAGACTGCCCATGAAACATACCGCTCATGTGGGTGCCAGCTTCGATGTGAAGCGTAAAAGTAAGAAAGAACACAACTTCGGAGATATCTCTCTGAGTCCCAATATCATCTTCCAATATCAGGGAGGTCTGATGTACATGAGCGAAGGTCTATACCTCAACCTGTATCCCGTCACCTTGGGTGCCTGGTTGCGCCACAGCTTCAAGAATGTGGATGCCGTCATCTTCAGCGCAGGTATCGAATACGAGTTCATCCGTGTGGGCTACTCTTACGACCTCACCGTCAGCAAGCTTATCAACCTGACCGGTGGTGCCCACGAGGTGTCCCTGCAGTTCCTCCTGCCGTGTCCCGAAAAACGTAAAGCCATCAAGGAACTCGAATGCCCTGCCTTCTAATTCAAGTAACTATCAAGTAACTTCCAAGTAACTATCAAGTATCAATCCACAATAAAGCATATATTTCAACGTTAATAAATAAAATCGATAAATAAATCATGAACAGATTCACCAAAACATCAATCTTGTTTTTCATTGCAAGTTTTGCCTTATTGTTCTCATCTTGCAAGAAAGAAGCTTCCCCCACTACCGGTTGGAATTACAACGACCCCAAAAACGGTGGTTTCGAAGTATATCCTTTTACTGAACAGGAAACTGGTCCCGGTTTGGTCTTCATCGAAGGTGGTTCATTTGTCATGGGCCGCATGGAAGAAGATGTGATGCACGACGCTAACAACACCCCCCGCAGAGTTTCTGTAGCTTCTTTCTACATGGACGAATGCGAGATCAGCAATGTTGACTACCTCGAGTACCTCAACTGGTTAGACCGAGTATTCGTGACCAACGATATGGCCATCGTTTACACCAACGCTCTTCCCGATGAGAATGTATGGAGAGAACGCCTTGGCTACAACGAACCCGATGTGGAAAACTATTTCAGATATCCTGCTTACAGAGAATATCCCGTGGTGGGTGTCAACTGGCTGCAGGCTGTGAACTATGCCGCTTGGCGTACCGACCGTGTGAACGAAAAGATATTGGTGGACCATGGTTTTGTGGATTGGGTTCCAGAACCGAGTCTTGAAGGTTACTTCAGCACCGATGCTTACCTGACCTACGAGTCATACGAAGGCGAAAGCGACCACCGTCTGCAATACATCACTACCGGTGACTTCAGAAACGTGAAGATGGAAGATGGTATCCTGCTGCCGAAGTACCGACTCCCCACCGAAGCCGAATGGGAATATGCAGCCTTGGCTATTGTGGGCAACACTGTCAACGGTCGTATCCTTGAAAGAAAAGTGTATCCTTGGAATGGTCATGCCATCCGTACGGAAGACAAAAAATATATGGGTGAATTTATCGACAACACCCGCTTGGGTCGCGGCGACCTGATGGGTGTAGCCAGCAACCTGAACGATGCCGGTTTCAAGACCGTGAGAGTAAAATCAGGCTGGCCTAACGACTATGGCTTGTACCACATGGCTGGTAACGTAGCCGAATGGGTGATGGACGTTTACAGACAGTCGTCACACGAGGATGTATCCGAATTCAACCCCTTCAGAGGTAACTACTTCGAAACCAAGAAGCTGTTGGAAGACGGTACCGTGGCTGAACGCGACAGCGTAGGTAAAATCCCCATGGTTCCCGTATCAGACTTCAAAAACGACAGAAGACGTAACTACCGCTCTGCCAACAACAAGAACTACCTGGATGGTGACTGGGCTTCGTTGTACGACACCGAAGAATGGAAACAGGGTATCGCTGGCGACGAAAGCTCAACCGACCTGATGTATCCGAAGGAAACTGGTGACAACAACCCCATGTACTCCTTGGTAAGCGACCATGCTAGAGTATATAAGGGAGGTTCCTGGAGAGATATTCCTTACTGGTGCTCACCTGGTGCCAGAAGATACATGGACGAGGATGAGTCTACCGACTACATTGGCTTCCGCTGCGCTATGTCTCGTTTAGGTTCACAATATCTTGGAGGAAAATAATAGTCCCCTTACATAGAAACAAAAAAAAGACCCTTTCGAGGGTCCTTTTTTGTTTAAAAGTACATTATTTTATACTTTTTACGGATAATATCGGATTTTTGTGTATTTTTGCCGCAAAAAGTATAATATATCATACAATACAAAAACAATATGAACGTTGGAACTATTATTAAAGAGAGGAGAACACAACTGAAACTGTCACAACAAGACCTAGCAGAATTTGCCGAGGTGGGGATTGCAACCATAAAAGACATCGAACGTGGGAAAGGAAATCCATCTCTTCAAACACTGGAAAAAATATTCAATGTACTAGGCCTGGAGATGAGTTTTGGAATAAAGAAAACAGAATCTATGAACGAAAATATGAATAAGAAATGAGAAAAGTGGAAGTATATGCCAACAACAGACATGCTGGAAGATTAACAGAATGGAGTGTAGATAAATATGAATTTGCCTATAACGCAGATTATTTAGTTGATACACAGACACCGCCTATTGCTCTGTCTCTTCCCAAAAGAAGTGAATCCTATCGTGCCAATAGGATTTTTCCTTTTTTCACCAACTTACTACCCGAAGGGACCAACCGTAAGGTAATGTGCAAGGCCAATAAAGTTGACGAACAAGATTTTTTTGGAATGCTACTCATGATATGTGGAATGGATTGTATTGGTAATGTAACACTCAAAAAAGAATAATAATGAAAAATATAACTGTTTGTCCATGCACTTTACAACCAGGTTATGACACCTACTCTCCCTCTGCTCTAAAAGCATTATTTGAGGGTGCAAAGGTATCACCTTTTATGGACATAGATTTTGAGTCACCTGATGGCAATGCTAATATGGAGGAGAACCAACATAACCTGTCAATATCTGGAGCCCAGGAAAAATATTCTGCAGTGGTGGATAATGGTTACATCAGACTTGCACAACCTGATGAACAAGCCACTTTTATCCTTAAACCGGCTCCCCTACTCAATATTTCCACCCGTAAACAGATACCCGCCAACGAGCATCTCACAATGCAAATTGCATCTCAGATATATGGCATACCAACAGCTGCCAACGCATTATGTTTCAGTCCAAAGGCACAACCCATATATATTACCCGTCGCTTTGATGTCAAGCCCGACAAGACAAAATATGCGATGGAAGACTTCGCATCAATTCTTGGAATAAGCGAGCAGGGAGGTGACAGCAATTTTAAATATGACGGACACTATGCCATGATTGCTGACGCGATCCGTAAAATTGTACCAGCATGGATGCTGGAGACAGAGCGATTTTTCAAATTGGTTTTATTCAACTATTTATATGCTAACGAGGATGCTCATTTAAAGAACTTCTCACTTATCAATCGCAACGGAGAATATGCTCTTGCACCCGCATACGACCTTATCAACACCCGCATTCACCTTGAAAGTAGCGATTTAGGCTTAAAAGGAGGCCTCGCTCCTGACATTGAGCCAAGCGAAGCCATGCTCCAAACCGGACATTTGTGTCGGATTGATTTCAAGCGATTTGGACAACGCATTGGACTGCCTGAGAAAAGAATTGAAAAGATACTCGACCTTTATATGGATTTCCCAACAGAAGTTTATGCCCTCATTGACCGTAGTTTTCTAAACGACAAAATGAAACGTAATTACAAGCGCATCATCGAGCAACGGCGACAATGGTATGTCAGAAACGAATAAACGACACTTCCCTCGTATCACTCTCGCCTCACTCTCGCCCTTCGCACGTTGTTGGCAAGCTATAGGCAAACCCAATGAGCTTGCTTGGGCTTGCGAAGAGCTTGCTATATACTTGCCAAGTGCCTGCCTAGGGTTTGCCTAGGGTTTACCATCTCATTTTTTTCACAATAAATTTTCTCCTCTCTCAATTCAAGATTTTTTTGTGACTGTATGTTCGGCAGGTGTAGGGCTATCCAACGGCTATCGTAGAGCTATCGTAAAGCTATCGAGAAGAGATAGTCTTTTCAGATGACAACACAATTAATTTTTCCCTATCGCTATTCAAGATTTTTTTGTAACTTTGCAAATTGAATAATCATTTGCAACAAATGACAAAACAAAACATAGGAATTATTATTCAAGCTCGATTAGGGTCAACTAGATTGCCACGCAAAATTCTTCGTAATTTTTATGGTTGTAAGACACTTATCGAAACAGTTATAAGTAATCTGCAAAAAGTTAATAATACCAAATTAATTGTAGCAACATCTGTAAACCCCAACAATGATGAGTTGGAGTCATTTCTTAAAGAACGTAATATTTCGGTTTATAGAGGTTCTGAAGACGATGTCTTAAATCGTTTTATAGGAGCTGCCGAGACAAATGGCATTGATGGTATAGTTCGCATTTGTTCCGACAATCCCTTCCTTGATTGGCATGGGGTAAATACTCTTATTGACAAGGCAATAGTAAGCAATGCTGATTACATTGGCTACAGAATCAACAACATACCTTCTATCAAAACCCATTTCGGTTTTTGGGGAGAATATGTGACTCTGGATGCTTTAAAACGTGTATCAGCAACCACTGATGATAAGACCGCACACGAACATGTTACAATCCATATCTACACTCATCCTGATGAATATAACTGTGAGTGGATTGAATGTCCTAAATTCTTGCAAGACCGTTATGACATCCGCTTGACAGTAGATAATATTGAGGATTTTGAAAATGCTCAAGTGGTGTTTCAAACACTTTATGAAACAAATCCTAGTTTTGGACTGGAAGATGTTGTTCAGTATATCGATTCCCATACAGAGATGAGGGAATCTATGAAGAAAATGATTGAGAATAACAAAAAATAATAATATCATGATAAAGAAAGGTGAAACCTATATCATCGGTGAAATAGGTCAAAACCATAATGGTTCAGTTGATATTGCAAAACTTATTGTTGATTTGGTTTGCCGTCCTGTTAAAGAAGAGGTTTTCGGATTAGACCTTAAACCGATCAATGCTGTTAAGCTTACTAAACGCGATTTAAACGAGGAGCTATCCGCTTCTCAAATGAACAGAATTTACGACACGCCTAACTCTTTTGGCCGCACATACGGCGAGCATCGTGCTTTCTTGGAACTCTCTGACGAAGAACATTTGGATGTTTTTAATTACGCGAAGAGCAAGGGACTTGATTTTGTTGAGACACTTTGCGCAAAAGGATGTCTTTCTCTACTTAAATTATTCACTCCTAACTATCTTAAAGTAGCCAGTCGTGACTTAACCAATCTTCCTCTTTTGGCGGCTATGGCAGAAACAAAAATACCGATGATTCTTTCAACAGGCATGGCTGGCAAAAAAGAGTTAGATGAGGCATTAGAAGTTATCACACATTATCATAGTGAAATCATAATACTTCATTGCGTAAGTCAATATCCTACAGAACCTGATAATTTAAATTTAAATACCATCCTCTACCTGAAGGAGCATTATCCTCAATATAGAATAGGATTCTCAGATCATACCATTGGTATTTCTGCTCCCGTTGTAGCTGTTGGTATGGGTGCTGAAGTTATAGAGAAGCATATTACAATCGATCGTCATATGAAAGGTACCGACCAAGCAGGTTCTCTTGGTCCGGATGGAGTCAGCCGTATGGTTCGTGATATTCGAATCTGTGAAAAATGGATGGGTACTAAGGACATTTATATTGACAAGAGTGTAGCAGATTCAAAGGTTAAGCTAGAACGTTCCATAGCTACTCTTCATGATATGAAAATGGGTGATGTTATTAACGAAAAAGATCTTCACATGTTGTCACCTGGTGACGGATACAAGTGGAATCAACTTAGTGAAGTAGTTGGAAAAACACTTTTAACTGATATTCCTAAAAATGAAGTCATTTATCCAAGCCACCTAAAATAGTTTTATGAATCGTTTTAATCGTTTGATACAGTGGCTACATAAATCATATAAAAAGCAATGTAGTTGGGCAATTGTCAATTTATTCCAAAGAATTATAATTCAAATTGTCACAAGATTTATTAGATGGTACTATCATTGTGACATCCCATACTCACTAGATATTTCCGGTTGCTATTTTTGCCACAAAGGCTTTGGTGTCGTAATCAATCCTCGCACAATTATTGGAAAAAATGTTGTTATACAACATAGTGTCACCATCGGTGAGATTGGTGATAAAACACCCATAATTGGTGATAATGTTTATATTGGAGCAAAAGCAACAATTATTGGAAATGTAAATATTGGTAACAATGTAAAAATAGGAGCAGGATCTGTAGTACTTAAAGACGTACCCGATGGGTGTTCTGCTGTTGGAGTTCCTGCCAGAATAATAAGACATAAAGATGAATAAAATGATACCCAAATTAATTTTAACAGATATAGATGGAGTCTGGACCGATGGAGGAATGTATTATGATGGGACAAATATAGAGTTGAAAAAGTTCCATACCTATGACAGTGCAGGTGTATTATTTGCGCACTATCTTGGCATCCCTGTTGGAATCCTTACAGGTGAGAACACTGAAATTGTCCGACGGCGCGCCGTCAAGCTCAAAGTAGATTATTTGTTTCTTGGTGTGAAGAACAAATTGGAAACAGCAAAGGAACTTTGTGCTAAACTGAATATCAACCTGCATGAAGTTGCTTTTATTGGAGATGATATCAATGATATGAACCTGTTGCGGCAGGTGGGTTGGGCTGGAGTTCCGGCTTCGGCTCCGGAATACATACGCAAGATGGCAACAGTCTCGCTTGAAAAGAAAGGAGGGGAAGGCGTGTTCCGCGAGTTTGTGGAATATATTTTAACACCTGATAGAATTCACAACATTATTAATAACATTGTACTCGAACAACAATAATAAAGTAGAACATCATTGCTTATTATCTAACAATATCCTATTCTACATTTATAATTACGATAAAAAAAACAATAGTAAAAACTATTAAGCAAAAAAAGTGTAACTTTGCAGTTTTATTAACCATAGATTTCTTTAAGATGAAAACCGTTATACTTGCAGGAGGATTTGGCACCAGAATTTCGGAAGAGTCTGCCTTTAAACCGAAACCCATGATAGAGATTGGCGGTATGCCTATTCTTTGGCATATCATGAAAGAATATGCCTATTATGGCCATACCGACTTCATTATTTGCGCTGGCTATCGTCAAGAATATATCAAAGAATGGTTCGCCAATTATTTCCTGTACAATAGTGATGTAACCTTCGATTATAGAGATGGCAAGAATGAAATGACCGTACATACCAGTCAAATTGAGCCTTGGCGCGTGACTGTCGTCGATACAGGATACAATACTATGACCGGTGGTCGTATCAAAAGAATTCAACCATACGTAGGCAACGAGACTTTTTTCATGACTTACGGTGATGGCGTATGTGATGTAGATATCAACAAGTTGCTGGAATTTCACCAGAAACATGGTAAAATAGCCACTTTGACTGCCGTAAAAATGGCACAAGAAAAAGGAATTCTGGATATTGGTGGTGATAATGCCGTAAAATCATTCCGAGAAAAAAACATTTCGGATGGTGCACCTATCAATGCTGGCTATATGGTATTAAACTCTCAAATTTTCGATTACTTAGAAAATGACCAGACCATTTTCGAAAGAACGCCATTGGCCACCTTGGCAGAACAAGGAGAATTGATGTCATACGTTCACGAAGGATTCTGGCAATGTATGGATAATATTCGTGAAAAGATGAAATTGGATGAACTGCTTGCCGCAGGTGTCGCCCCATGGAAAAAATGGGAAGGTGATGTACCCAAAAGTAAAGTATTATGAGTTCGATTGATCTATTTGACGGTTTTTATAAAGGCAAACGAATTCTGGTCACAGGCCATACAGGCTTCAAAGGAAGCTGGTTAAGTATATGGCTCCACGAACTGGGTGCAGAGGTAGTAGGCATTGGTCTGGAACCCTATAGCGAGAAAGACAACTTTGTTCTCTCTGGTATAGGTAAGAAGATTAAGGCAGACATCCGTGCAGACATTCGTAACGGTGAGAAAATGAAGGAAATTTTCGCTCAGTACCAGCCTGAAATAGTCTTCCATCTGGCTGCGCAGCCTTTGGTACGCCTCAGCTATGAAATTCCCGTTGAAACCTACCAGACCAACGTGATGGGAACTATCAATATCATGGAGGCTATTCGAGCAACGGAGAGCGTCAAGGTAGGTGTAATGATAACCACCGATAAATGCTACGACAACAAGGAGCAGATGAGAGGTTATAAGGAAGAAGATCCATTTGGTGGTTACGACCCCTATAGTTCCAGTAAAGGTGCTTGTGAAATAGCCATCCAGAGTTGGCGTAGGAGTTTCTTTAATCCAAATGACTATGGCAAAAAACACCGTGTAAGTCTTGCTAGTGTACGTGCCGGTAACGTGATTGGCGGTGGTGACTGGGCAAAAGACCGTATCATTCCTGACTGCATCCGTGCCATGGAGGCAGGTAAGCCTATTGATATTCGTTCTCCCAAGGCCGTTCGTCCCTGGGAACATGTGCTTGAACCTCTGAGTGGCTATATGCTTCTTGCCCAGAAGATGTGGGAGCAACCTACTGAATATTGTGAGGGTTGGAACTTTGGACCAGAAGCAGATTCTGTATCTACTGTATGGGAGATGGCATACAAATTGGTTCAGAGTTTTGACATGGGAGATCTGAAAGATGTCTCAGATCCCAATGCTTTGCATGAGGCTAATCTGCTGATGCTTGATATTACAAAGGCAAAGACACGTTTGGGGTGGAAGCCTCGTTTGGATGCTTTGCAGACCATTGATTTGGTGGCAGACTGGTACAAGAAATACCAGAAAGAAGATGTATATAATCTTTGTATTGAAGAAATTAAACAATTCGTATCCAAATGAGAAAAGTTCTAGTCATAGGCGCAGACGGTTACATCGGAAAAAGATTGACAAAACATTTGTCACAAAGTGGCGTTTCTGTTGTTGCAATGGTACCCGAATTTTGTTATGATAACTTTTCTCAACAATTTCCAAGTATCTACTGTGAAAAACTTGACTTCCCCAACTTATTAGAAACAGATTACACATCATTTCTTACAGATGTAGATACAATTTACAATTTAGCATGGGCAGGTGTAAATGCTAAAGACAGAAACAATGTCAACATCCAACCTGCTAACTTTGTTTACAACATTAAAGTTGTGCAATTGGCTGAAAAATACCAAATCAAGAAACTGATTATTCCCGGCTCAGCAGCAGAATTCTCGTGTTCAGGAAATATTATTGATGGCAAGGGAGTGTCTTCTCCTTCTGATTTGTATTCTGCTACTAAAGCTGCCACACGTGAGTTCTGTAGTGTTTTTTGCAAGCAATACTCTATTGAACTAATATGGACACTTATTACCAGTATATACGGACCTGGAAGAGATGATAACAATTTGATTTCATACGTTATAAAGTCTCTCCTGAAAAACGAGAAACCATCGTGTACCAAATTGGAACAAAAATGGGATTATATTTTTATTGATGACCTAATCAACGCGTTAACTCTGGTTGGAGAAAAAGGTATTGGTGGGAAAATCTATCCTGTAGGATCTGGGGAACACCGTTCACTACATGACTATGTGGAAATCATTCATAAATTGATTAATCCAACAATTCCCATAGGAATTGGTGATATCCCATACAAGAGTAGCCATATTGACAATCAAATAATGGACATTACTGATTTGGTGAATGACACAGGCTTTGTTCCCTTGTTTTCTTTTGAAGAAGGCATCAAATCTGTAATAGATTACTATAAAACCATCATGCAATGAGTTACGATTTCATCATAGCAGGAACTGGATTAAGTGGCAGTGTTTTTGCCCGGATAGTAGCAGAAAAAGGCTATCACGTTTTGATGCTTGAGCGTAGAAATCATATTGCAGGGAATGCTTACGACAAAAAAGACAAAACTGGGATTCTCATACACAAGTACGGTCCACATATCTTTCATACCAACAACGAAGAAGTCTTCCAGTTTATAAATCGCTTTTCCGAGTGGACTCCATTCAAGTTGAAATGTGAAGTTGAAATGTGTGGCAAAAGCACTCCATCTCCTTTCAACTTCAAAACCATAGATCAATTTTACGAACCAGAAAAAGCCGATCTTATAAAACACAATTTACGTGATGCTTATCCTGAACAAGTTGTGGTAACTGTGGTCGAACTCCTCAAAAACGAAAATGATCTTATTCGGGAGTATGCTCAAATGCTATTTGACAACGATTATAGTTTATATACTGCCAAGCAATGGGGAATATCGCCTTCACAAATTGACATCAGCGTCTTAAAACGAGTCCCTGTACGATTGGATTACGAAAGCATGTATTTTACAGACAAGTATGAATGTATGCCAAAGCTTGGATATACAGAGTTCGTCAAGAATATGCTTGCACACCCCAACATTGAAGTCAAAACAGAAACTGATGCATTAGATTTTATATCTTTGAAAGAGACATCACTCGTTTTTAGAGATTGGGATGTCAATCCAAATTGTCACTTTGTATATACAGGTCCCATCGACCGGCTGTTTAATTATAAATATGGAGAGCTCCCCTATCGTTCACTTCGTTTTGAGTATAAGACACTATTACAAGACAGCTTTCAAAATGCCCCTGTTGTAGCCTATCCACAAGTAAAAGATTTCACAAGAATCACAGAATACAAGAAACTCCCCATTCAAGAGATTCCTGGGAAAACGACCATTGCCATTGAGTATCCATTGCAATACCAGTTGAAAGATGATGTGGAGCCCTACTACCCTATCCCAACAGAAAACTCATCTCAGATATATCAAAAATATAAATCTATTGCTTCCCAGTACACCAACTTGATTTTATGTGGTCGATTGGCAGAATATAAATATTACAACATGGATCAGGCTATCGCATCAGTACTCAATATAGCAAAAAAATTCATTTGATTATGGAAGAATCTTTATATATAGTCATGCCTGCTTATAATGAAGAAGCCAATATCGTTTCAGTAGTAGAGGAATGGTATCCGATTCTTGACTTCGGAAATGATCAATCTCGTCTAGTTATCGCTGACGGCGGATCGAAAGACAACACCTTGAGTATTCTTTATGATTTGCAGCAAAAATATCCTAAATTAGTCGTTTTTTCCAAACCAGACACAGACCATGGCACCAAGGTCATCTTCTTATACAAATATGCCATAGAACAAGGCGCCACATGGATTTTTCAGACTGATAGCGATGGGCAAACCTTACCCAGTGAATTCGCAGGATTTTGGGAGAAACGTCACGAATATGATGCCATATTAGGAAATAGAACCAATAGAGAAGACGGCAATGACCGAAAATTTGTGGAATTCATTCTGCGCATGTATCTTTTCACCTTCTTTGGCACGATGGTTCCTGATGCCAATGCTCCGTTCAGACTGATGAAATCACATGTGGTCAACAAATACATTTCGCTAATGCCCGAGGACTTCAATCTTCCCAATGCGATTTTGGCCATGAGTTTCAAAAAATATGGTGACAAAGTATGCTTTGATGAAATCACATTCCGTCCACGACAAGGAGGCAAAAACTACATGAACAAAAAGAGAATCCTGAAAATTGGCAAGAAAGCATTAAGCGACTTCCATCAGTTGAAGAAAAACTTTGCTCATCTAAAAAAATCAAATTGATGGAAAAAAATATATTAAAGTCTATATATTCCCGTTTTCGAAACCTAATTCTGTATGGCATTATCGGTAGCTGTACCGCCACTTTAGATTTTCTAATTTTTACCGCATTAACCCAAGGGTTAGATCTTTATTATATCATTGCCAATATCATCAGTTGTTCAACAGGAATCCTTTGTAGTTTTCTCTTAAATAGAAAATACAATTTCAAGGTAACAGACCATACTGCCAGAAGACTATTGATTTTTGTATCGGTCGGGATAACAGGTATGTTTTTAAGTTCAATCATACTCCGAGTCTGCATCGAACAATTTCACTGGGATGAATTATTTTCGAAGTTACTTTCAATTGTCATCGTCGTCATCATTCAATTCTTATTGAACAAGTACATTTCGTTCAGAAAAACTAAAAACGAAGATCAAAAAACAACAACTAACAACTAATACAGAATGAACATACATAAATCAAAATACTACGAAAATCCACTCATAATAACCGGAGGTATTTTTATCATTTTGCTATTCATACTCCCTTATATCATTCTCGG
>Ga0265298_10007035_pt1 | contig 13763 bp, 8 predicted proteins | sample AusTroGonzalo_MG_3_FD_193486 | JGI IMG/M metagenome (GOLD analysis project Ga0265298, IMG submission 193486) | Bovine rumen microbial communities from tropical cattle in Woodstock, Queensland, Australia - Gonzalo_01 | ecosystem: Host-associated > Mammals > Digestive system > Stomach > Rumen ...
GTACTCCTGCAAGGCTTCCGCCAATGGCAAGGTAAATCACGGAGGCGGCTCCGGCGAGTTCATCAATCTTTTTCTGTTCCGCTTCGCCTACGGCAATTTTTTCGTCTTCGACCACAAAATGCTTGCTACCGATAACGGCACGTTCACCGTCGAGGGTCGTCGCGATTCCGTGCGCCACGATGTACTTCACGTCGGCATGTTCTTCTTCGTGGTCGATTCCCCTTTCGGCAGCCCCGCGCACGATGGCACGAGCCATGCTATGTGGGAAGTGCTCCTCGATGCATGCCGCAATGCGAAGCACCTCTTCTTCGCTGCGTTCGCCGAACGGGATGACGCGTTCGAGCTTCGGTTCCGCCTTGGTGAGCGTTCCCGTCTTGTCGAAAATAATCGTGTCGGCTAGCGCAAATTCTTCGAGATACTTGCCGCCTTTCACGGTCATGTTGCGGTCAGCCGCCTCACGGAGCGCCGAAATCACCGAAATCGGGGTCGAAAGTTTGATGGCGCAAGAATAATCCACCATCAGGATCGAGACGGCCTTGGTGATGTTGCGCGTAAACAGGAGCGTGAGGCCGAAACCGAGGAAACTGAACGGCACGATGCCATCAGCAAGGCGTTCGGCCCTGCTCTGGATAGAAGCCTTCAGGTCTTCAGAGCGGTCAATGAGCTCGATGATTTTCTGGATCTTGGTGTTGCCACTTACGGCCCGCACCGACACGACAATCGAACCTTCATCCACGATGGTTCCCGCAAAGACGGACTTCCCGACCGTCTTATGGACAGCCTGCGATTCGCCCGTCATGGTCGCTTCGTTCACAAAGGCATCGCCTTCGGCGACTGTCCCGTCTACGGGAATCATGCTGCCGGAACGCACGCGCACGAGATCGCCCACCTGAACGTCCTGCATGCGCACCTGGACATCGACGCCGTCGCGAACGACCCACACCTTGTCCACCTTCACGGCAAGGCTTGCGGTAAGGGCCGTGCGGGTGCGCGCCTTGGTATAATCTTCCAGAAGGCTACTTACGTTCAGCAAGAACATAATCGTTCCCGCCGATTCGTAATTGCGTTGCAGAATGCTCGCCCCGATGGCGGCGCCGTCCAACACCTCGACGGACAGTTTTCCTTCGCCAAGGCAGTTCAGGCCCTTCGCCACGAACTTGAGGCCCCTGTAAATCAGGTGTGCCGTGCGAATGGGGGCAGGAATCAACAATTTGGCAAGGTAGCGCCGCGCAATCATGAATGCAAGTCGATTCTTGAAGCGCGTATCGATTTCCTGAAGCTGGTATTCCGTTTCAGGTTCACTTTCGGGGAGATTTGCGATGTTTAGGTTCCGGACGAAATCAATCACCTGTTCACGATAGCCGTTTTCGTATTCCAGCAGGATACCGCCGTTTTCCGAATGGACAACCGCTTTCTGGACATAAGGTTCACTCGCGCATGCCTTATGGATGCGCGATTCGTGCACACGCTCAAATGCGTAGGCCCCCGCCCGAAAGCGGATTCGCCCCGGCTTATCGTAGGTGATTCTAAAATTCATATTATTGCGAATAATTGATTAAACTTTTTTGTCATTCTGAGCGGAGTGCGTAGCACGAAGTCGAAGAATCTATGCTAGAGATCCTTCGATGCGCTTCGCTTACTCAGGATGACACTTTTTATTTCGCTTCAGCTTCTTTCTTCGCGTCGTTGCAGATATCGGCGGCTTCGTCCTTCATATCCTGGAAGGCGGCCTTGGCATCGGCAGTTAGCTTCATGCCTTCAGCAAGTCCCTTGACAGCATATTCGCGAGTCTTCGGAGCCTTGAGAATCTTCTTGATGATGGTCGGACCAACAACACCCGCCATTACGCACCAGAACTTTTCATTTTTCCATACGGACATAGCTTACTCCTTTTGTTAATTGTTACTATAAATCTACCTCTTTCATATGCAAAAAGCAAATTACATACAAATTAACAGACGGACTTCAAGCCCAAGTCCCATAAGCTTTCCAGGCAACTAACATTGTTGCAAAATTTCAATTTAGTTTACGCTATGCAACTTAGTTTGCATCTAAACAACTTAGTTAGCGTAAACTATCTGAAATTAGAATAAGCTATCTGAAGCTATAACGAATTTTTGTCGCAAAAGTACGACCGGGCTTAGATTCACCGTACTTGTCGTAAACGGTTTCGTCCATAAAGTTGTCAACTTCAAAACTCCAGGCAAGCCTGTTATCCCATACGGAGTATTCTATGCCCAAGTCCTGCGTGAATGAGGCTTCGATTATTCTACTCTGGCGAGAACTAATTTTCCACCCATAATAGTATTCGTCGGTGTAGTTTGCCGCCCACCAGAACTTGACAAAATCGTTTTTATTGAATATATCGCCCATGTGGAATTCGGCCAGATAGTTCATGAAGAAACGCGGGATGTTCGGAATAATCGCGTTTTCAAGAATGCCCTGTTTGGCGTTGTAATCTATATTGCGCAAATCCTGGAAAGTCCAGTTCGTCCCAAGCAAAATCCATTCATTCGCATCAAGCTTCACATCTCCCTCGTAGCCCCATCCGCGAATCGGATCCATATTGAAGTACGGTACAGACATCTGCGACGATCCCATATAATGGATACGATTCTTGTAATAGGAATAGAAAACATCTCCATCGAATCGCAGCCTTGCAATGAGAGGCAATTCTTGCAAATCAAGAGACAGTCCCGCGTTAAAATTATCCGCTTCTTCGGGCTTGAGGCCCGTTGCGGCACTCACGCGCACACCATCGCCAAAAAGTTCATCGGGCGTGGGCAAGCGAACCGCATGCTGGTAGGAACCTTTGATTGCAAGCGGTTTTACAATGCGGAACATCAGGCTTTCATCGTAACCATAATCCGTATAATCGTTGGATTCAACCGTCGCTTTCTGCAACCTGCTTGTGGATGTATTGGAAATATCCGCTTTCATGTAATGGAATTTGAAACCCAGCAGGTTTTGCAGCCTCGAATCAAAGAAATTGTCTTCAAGCGAAATGCCCGTTGTCACAGACATCGTTTTTCCAGGGTAGCCCGCCGTATTGAAACCCAGCTTTTCGGTGCCAAAATCATCTTCGGGATCTTCCTTATGATATCTGAAAAGCGTATTCCAATAAACAAACTGATTCCTGAAAAACTGGTAGTCCAGATTCAGCAAATTGTTGAAATCATACGCCTGCACGGTCCTCAGTTTCGGGAGACCCATCGTAGAAAGTTCGCCGAGGTTCTTTTTTGTCGTATCACAAGAAAACCAGCTACGGCAACGTACTCGGCTCGTATCAATGATCGTGTTTTCGTTATACGCATAGGAGAAATGGTTCCCAAAATTCAATCCATCTATGAAAATATTCTTCTTGTCAAGCCCGAATGTCGCCCCCCAATTGTAGCCTTCAGCCTTAGTTTCGAGAATGCGTGTCGCGTCACCCTGAATTTCCTTATCGAATGCGCCATAACTAGCCCCTAGCGAGACTTGATCAAACCACGCATTCAACAAATTTGCAAATGCCTGAACATTGTATGATGTATAATGGTCATGATCGCGAACGACGCTTGTGTCCTTACCCGTCGAGCTCTTCATGTAGGGCGACGTGAATTCATAATCGTTGTCGGAATGGTTGAAATAGCCCGACACACCCACTTCTAGGCCTGTGTGACCAACAATGCTATCAACCAAATGACTTGCAGTAACTGACGCTTTATGCGTATTGAAACTCGAAAGGCTGTAGGACGCATCTACCGAATTCGCAGGGCGCTTCTTGGTAATGATATTGATCGCGCCACCCGCACCGTCCGTTGCAAAACGAGCGGGAACATAGCCCTTGTAAACTTCAATATCGGCAATCTGGTCGATAGGAATGTCATCAAGGCCCAAGTTACCCTGTGTCTCGATAGGAACGCCATTCACCAACACCTTGATATTCTTACCTTCCATACCACGAATGTTGATTTTGCCATCGCTGCCCATACCGCCCGACTTGCGCACTTTCACACCAGAAGCGGAATTGACAGCCTTCGAGACCGTCTTGCTCGTATTCTGCATCTCGGCAACGTCAATCGACGTGACCGTTTCCGCTTTCTTGGCCTGTTTGGCCTGTTCCGCCTCAGCTTCAGATTCCACCGAGAGCTCGTCCAATTGAGTTACATCCGATGCATTGCCTGCAGAATTTTCAGCCGGAGCAGTCGAAGCACTTTCCGGAGCAGAATCCTCCAAAAAATCGTCTATCGAGGTAATTTCGTCATCTTGCGCACGGGCCGTAATCGCACCGAACGCCACCATAATAATTGCAAGCGTAGTCGCCTTGTAAAAAAACATCTTTTTCATCACCGCGCAATTGAGCAATTTTTACTCAAATTTTCTACTCCAAATGAACCCTGAAAAATCCGCCCCCACCATTAGGCGGGAACGGATAAAAAGCGTGCTTACTTGAGCGGCACAATCCACATCGGGATCGGCTCGACCGTAGCAATCTTTTCGGCCTTTTCTGTCTTCGGGTCGTAACGGAAGTAGGCGTTACCATCCTTTTCAGTCGAGACCGCGAAAATCACGGTACCGTCGTCATCGATGTACTTGCCGTAGCTCGCCCAGCTAGAAGAGTAATCAATCGGGAGGGCCTTCATGGTCTTCTTGGCGAGGTCGATTTCTACCGGCTTGCAGGTGTTGTTGTGATAGCTGTCCATATCGGTCCAAACCTGCTGCAAGTCCACCATCACGTTCATAAAGGCATAGACCTTGGTGCCATTGGCGTATGTGGCCGGGCTCAGGTACTTGAAGTTATCCTTCTTGGTGATGCCGTCGATAGCGACTTCCTTGGTCACGAGCCAAGCGTAATCCTTGTCGAACTTGGTTTCGCCCACCTTGATACGAAGGAAACCATCCGTCTGGCCATCCGGAGCATAGCCCCAAGAGGCGTTGCTATAGCAGTAAATGTAGCCATCAGCAAGAATAAACGCCTGGTTCTGCGAGTCGTCCAACGATCCCACGGCCGCAACGCGGTCATCCTTCGCAACGGCGATCACGGAATCCTTCTTGACGTCGATGATAGCAACCTGGGCGGTATAGCCGGTGACATAATCGCTTTCGCTCTGCAGTAAGCCCACATAAAGGCGACCATCAGCAATAAGTCCCGTACCCGGAGACACAGCAATAGCATCATCGTTTTTATACTCGGAAAGGTCAATCGATCCCGTGATTTTCATGGTCTTCGGGTTGATGATAATCAAGGAGTCTAGCGCACCGGCCAAGTAAGCCTTTTCTTCGTTCACAAAGAAAATGTGATTTACCCAGACACCCGGGAGCGAAAGTTCCGCAGTCTTGCCGCCAATCTTATTGTTCTTGTCAAGGCTGTAGCGGGCAATGGAGCCAACGTCAAGGTCCGCAATGAACAAGGAACCGTCGTAATAGACTACGCCTGCACGGGTGCCGACTTCAATGTAGTCCTTGCCCAAGTCGCCGGTGTGGTCCAGCGACATCGTGCCGATGAACATCGTCTCGCCCGAAGCGATTGCAGTCGCGAACTCGCGTTTGTATTCACCCTTTTCATCCTTTTTAGAACTGCTGGACTTATCCTTGCTGCTGCTAGATTTGTCCTTGCTATCTCCGCCGGACTTTTCGCTCGAGGAACTGGTGAGATCCTTCTCGTCGTCACCGCTAGCAGAAGAAGAGTTGTCGTCACCGCAAGCGACAAGCATGCTGAACGAAACAGCAAGAGCCGCCAGTAAACGTAGTTTCATATATACTCCTTGAATGAAATGCGGTTAAAACCGCGTTATTGAATTTGCAGGAGCCATTTTAGAAATGTCGTTTGAGGCGTTCTACTCCAAATAGGGCCATAAAAGCCCGATTGAACGGCTCCATTTAGCCATTTTTCAGCCCATTTTGGCGAAATTGTAGTCAAAAAGTTATATCCGTGAAATAAAATTAGCCTTGACAAAGTTTTGACAGCTTGTTAGATTTGTCTTACTTTTTAAGACTAGACTAACAATGCCAGTCTGAATCGTTTTATGAGGAAAGAATGCTAAACATTAAAGGAATTGAATGGTTGCACAAAATCGGGTGCTACCATACAACACTTGAAAGGGATCCGTTTCTCGTTCTTGAATTTTGCCGGAAGGGGCGCATCAGTTGGGCTGGCGGGGCACTCCCCTGCAATCAGCTGAATGCGGGAGAAATGCTGGTTTACGACGCATGGACTTCGGGAGCGCTGACGCGATCTTCGGATTACTGCGGCGACCGAATCCTCTTCTACGAGGAATCGACAAAGTACTTCCAGGAACATTTCGCGGACTTTGCTATCGATATAAAGACTCTTGCACAGAAGATGTGCCGTCCGGGCCGTCCGTTCATCGTGCACACCAAGGAAGAGGTGGCACGAGCCTTCGAAAAGGTAGAAAACAAGACCAAGAATTCTCTGGCGGAATACAGCAGGCTCGCCATTTTGGAGCTTTTGCTCACCCTAAAGAACCTCGATACACAACGCGAATTCGCATGCCGCGAATGTAACCTGTCTTCGCTTCAGATAGAAAAAATCTACTGCATCCGGGCTTTTATCTGCGAAAACATGGACAGTCACTTCACCATCGATGAACTTTCCGATAAATTCGACATGCCCCCCACAGCCATGAAGCTCTGCTTCAAGAACGTTTTCGGATTGCCCGTATTTACCTACGCCCGTCGCGAGCGCATGAAAATCGCCGCCAAGGAACTCCGCGAAAGTGACCACGGGATTCTGGAAATTGCGGGTTCGGTGGGCTACAATAACGGGAGCAAGTTCGCACACGCCTTCCAAGATGTGATGGGCATGACCCCGAAGGAATACAGGAAAAAATACAGAATGACAAACGTCGCATAACTATGAAAAACACATTCAAAAAACTTTACGCATACATGGGTTCACGCAAGCCGCTGTTCCCGCTAGCATTGATTCTCTCGGCATTGAGCGCCACCGCGGGGCTCGTGCCTTTTTTACTGATGTGGCTGATTGTCCGCGAAATCCTGAACGGCGGCGACATGACGAACATCAAGATTTTCGACTACTCTATCGGAGCGGTACTCGCCTCGGTCGCAAGCGTATTGCTTTATTTTGCAGCCCTCGCCTGCTCTCACCTCGTGGCATTCAGGCTCGAAGGCGACCTGCGCCGTTCCGCGATGAAAAAACTGATGAGCGCTCCGCTCGGATTTTTCGACAAGAACCCTACGGGCAAACTCCGCAAGATTATCGATGACAACGCAGCCATCACGCATACCTTCCTCGCGCACGAAATGCCCGACATTTCAAGTACCATCTTGATTCCGATCATCGCGCTCGTGATGATGTTCATTTTTGACTGGAGGCTCGGGCTTGCATCGCTCATCCCGATTGCCTACGCTATTTTCACGCTAGGAACGCTGGGCCGCAAGGGGACCAAGTTCATGGAACGCTACATGCAGTCACTCGAAGAAATGAACTCCGAAGCGGTTGAATATGTACGCGGCATCCCCGTAGTCAAGGTTTTCCAACAGACCATCTATTCGTTCAAGAATTTCTACAAGACCATCGAGGTTTACCACCAGATGGTAACCGTCTATTCCAATAGTTGGAAAAAAGCTTACTGTATCTACACCACACTCGTGAACGGCTTCGTGCTGTTCCTTGTCCCGACAGCAGTTCTCATTATCGGGAGCGGCGATAACGTACAACAGACCATCGTAAACATGATGATTTACGTGCTGGTGACGCCGCTGTTCTCGCAGTGCGTAATGCGCAGCATGTACCTGAGCAACGCCACGAACCAAGCGGGAATCGCTATTGATCGCATCAACGATATCGCGCGCACCAAAGATTTGGAAGTATACGCAAATCCCGTTCCGATGAAAAAGTTTGATGTGGAATTTACAAATGTGTGCTTCACCTACCCCGGTACCGACAAACAGGTATTGAGCAATATTTCGCTCTCGGTGCCAGCAGGTCACACGGTCGCGCTTGTCGGAGCTTCTGGAGGCGGCAAAAGCACCATTGCGAAGCTCCTGCCACGATTCTTTGATATCGACAGCGGCGAGATTACTATTGGCGGAATTTCGGTAAAGCAGATTGACCCGAAGGAACTGATGAAGAATGTTTCGTTCGTGTTCCAGAATACGCGCCTTTTCAAGATGAGCATCCTGGACAACGTGCGTTACGGCATGCCCGATGCAACTCTAGAGCAGGTGAACAAGGCGCTTGACCTTGCACAGTGCCGTGAAATCATCGACAAGCTGCCCGGCGGCATCGACACGGTTATCGGGAGCAAGGGTACTTACCTTTCGGGCGGTGAGCAGCAGCGTGTGGTGCTTGCGCGAGCCATCCTGAAGAACGCTCCCATCGTGGTGCTCGACGAAGCGACCGCTTTTGCCGACCCCGAAAACGAACGTTTGATTCAGGAAGCCTTGCACAAGTTGGCCGCAGGCAAGACCGTGCTCATGATTGCGCACAGGCTTACCAGCGTGGTGAACGCCGACCAGATCATTGTGGTCGAAGAAGGCGAAATCGCCGAACGTGGAACGCATAAGGAATTACTTGAAAAGAACGGCGTTTACGCCAAGATGTGGGCCGAATACCAGCAGTCCGTCACATGGACCCTCGACAATTCCAAGGATAATGAAGGAGGCGAAAATGTATAAGTGGGTTCAGAATACTTTTGCTCTTTCGGAAGAAGGCTCGCACACGTTTGTCCGCGGCGTCGTTTGGACGTTCCTGCACTTTGTTTCGCTCATGTTCCCGATGATGATGTTGTTCTATTTCTTGATGGAATACATGGGCATCGGAGAATTTACGGGCAATACCCCGCACGGAATCAGGTTCTACCTCGGAATTTCCGTTGCGTTATTCTTGGTGATCCTTGTGATATACGGTTTCTCGTACAGCGCCACATATGACAGCGTATATGACGAGAGCATGCGCCGTCGCGTCTCGATTGCGGAAAGGCTCCGCAAGTTGCCGCTCTCCTTCTTTGGGAAGAAGAACCTTTCGGACTTGACGTCAACCATCATGGACGACTGCAATGCACTCGAAATGATTTTCTCGCACGCCGTACCGGAACTTTTCGCCGCCATCGGAAGCGTTACCATTATTGGAATCATGCTGTTCTGCTACAACTGGAAAATGTCCATCGCACTTTTCTGGGTGGTGCCCGCAGCAGCACTTTTGATTGCTCTTTCCAAGAAAATACAAGACCATTGGTTCCAAAATTCGTACAATATGCGTCGCGAGGTCATGGAAGATATCCAGGAAGGCCTCGAAAGCGTGCAGGAAATCCGTTCCTACTCGGGCGAAGCGGCCTACCTCGATCATTTCGACAAGGACTGCATCAAGTACGAAAAAACGCAAATAGATTCCGACGTAAAGGTCGGCATGTTCCTGAATTCGGCGCAGGGCATTCTCAAAATGGGACTTGCCACGGTGCTGATTACGGGCGCAAGGCTCTGGACCAAGGGTGAAATCGACGTGTTTACCTATCTGGTATTCATCGTATGCGCGGCGACCATCTACAACCCGATTTACCTTGTATTCAACAACCTTGCCGAACTGTTCTTTGTGAACGTACGCCTGCGCCGTTTCCGCGAAATGGACCAGATGCCCATACAGCAGGGCGAAACGGAATTCACGCCCGCCAATTACGATATCGAATTCAAGGACGTCGACTTCAACTACAACGAGAACAAGCAAGTCCTGAAGAAAGTGTCGTTCACGGCAAAGCAGGGCGAAATTACAGCACTTGTGGGCCCGAGCGGCAGCGGAAAGACGACTGCGGCAAAGCTTGCAGCACGATTCTGGGATATCCAGGGCGGTACAGTAACGCTCGGCGGTCAGGATATCAGCAAGATTGACCCCGAAACGCTCCTCAAGAACTTCTCCATCGTCTTCCAGGACGTGGTACTGTTCAACACGAGCATCAAGGACAACATCCGCATCGGCAAACGCGATGCTAGCGACGAAGAAATCCTGAAGGTGGCAAAACTCGCCGGCTGCGACGAATTCGTGCAGAAGATGCCGCAGGGCTACGATACGGTCATCGGCGAAAACGGCGACACGCTCTCGGGCGGTGAACGCCAGCGCATCTCCATTGCGCGCGCCCTGTTGAAAGATGCCCCGATAATCTTGCTTGACGAAGCGACCGCAAGCCTCGACGTGGAAAATGAATCCAAGATCCAGCGCGGCATTTCACAGTTGGTGAAGGGCAAGACTGTCATGATCATTGCTCACCGCATGCGTACCATCGCAAACGCCGACAAGGTCGTGGTGTTGCAAGATGGCCACATCGCCGAAACGGGCTCCCCCGCCGAACTCAAGGCAAAAGGCGGCCTCTTCAGCAAGATGTTGGAACTGCAGGAAGTCTCGAACGCATAACTTCGTCTTGTCAGAGGAACAACGATGACCGCACAACGATTGATGGATTACAAACTGGTTCGCCAATGCGCGCCGACCCTTGCCGCCCGCAAGGTCGGCAGCCTCTTCTGCATGGAAAAATCGCCCGCAGAACACGAACCACTTTGTGCCATTCTTGCCCGCTGGAACCGCGAACTGAATCCGTCGGGCATATTCGTGCGAGTCGTCGCCGAACGCTGCGGGCGCAGTTTTGTGTACGTCTATCGCCGCAATGTGTTGAGGCAATTATTCTGCGAAGTCGAAATCCGTCAATTTATGGAGCATTACGGCTATCAGCATTTCGATGAAGAAACGCTTATAGCAAACCTCACCCACCGAATTGCAAAATGCCATTGCTTTCCGCATGAAATCGGGCTTTTCCTGGGATATCCCCTAGAAGATGTCAAAGGGTTCATTGCCAATGGCGGGCAAAATTGCAAAAGTACGGGCTACTGGAAGGTGTATGGAAATGTTGATGAATCGGAAAGAAAATTCGAATGCTTCCGGAAATGTTTTTCGGTCATGAGTTCACTTTTCGAACGCGGCTACTCGCTGCCGATGCTAGCCGTAGCCTGTTAACTTTTTAAATCAAAATAGGAGAATCACAATGGAAAAAATCGCAGTAATCTACTGGAGCGGAACTGGAAACACCGAAATGATGGCTAATTATGTCGCCGAAGGTGCCAAGGCCGCAGGTGCCGAAGCCGACGTATTCAGCGTTTCAGATTTCGCCCAAGACAAGTTGGCCGAATATGCCCGCTTTGCGCTGGGCTGCCCCGCCATGGGCGCCGAAGAGCTCGAAGATTCTGAATTCCAGCCGTTCTACGAAGCCGCTAAGCCTGCACTCAACGGCAAAAAAGTTGCACTTTTCGGCTCTTACGGCTGGGGTGGCGGCGAATGGATGAATCCGTGGAAGGCAGATGCCGAAGCCGCCGGGCTCGTGCTTGTGGCAGATCCGCTCGCCATCGAGAATGCTCCCGATGACGCCGGCAAGGCCGCCTGTCAAGAACTCGGCAAGGACCTCGCCACCACCTAAAATGACTTTTTCTCTTTCATAGTGTTTTTGGATTAAAACAGCCCTGACGGAATAACACTCCGTCGGGGCTTTTAGAGGATTTAATAATGCAAGTTTCTCGTGTCAACAAGGTTTTTGCCCGGTTGGGGCGTTTTCAGGTCAAGTTTCGCTGGCTGATATTGCTGGCGACAGTCATTGTGACAGTTTTGGCGTGCCTCGGGTTGCCCCGGCTGCAGATGACAAGCAGCGAAGAGGAATGGTTTGACGATTGGGACAAGGTGAAGATTGACCAGGCGTACTTTAACGAAAAATTCGGCAGCGACGATGGCTATATGGTGATGGTGCGTGCCGATGACGTGTTTGCGCCGGAGGTTTTGCAGGCGATTGACAAGCTTTCGCGCAGGCTCGAAAACGAGGTGCCTTACGCCGACCGCGTTGTTTCGCTGACGCACAATTTGTCGATTCCAGTCGCGAACGAAGAAGGTTTCGAGGTCGTCGACCCGTTCGAAGGCGGCGTTCCCGATGACCCGCAGGAACTGGAAGCGAAAAAGAAGCTGATTCTTTCGCGCGAATCGCTCGTGAACAATATCGTCTCGGACGATTCGAAGGAAACATGGGTTATTCTCTCGCTGAAATCTTACGAGGGCGGTGTTGATTTCGGAAAAGACAGCATCGCGCCTTTCGCCCGCGAAGTCATTTATTCCGACGAATTCAAGAGCGACAAGTTCGAAATGCTCCCGACGGGCATGAGCTACACCGAGATGGAAGAAAACGAGGTCATTTCGCGTGAATGCGCCATGCGCATCGGTTTCGGATTTCTCGTGATGGTCATTTGCCTTGTTTTGTTTGTACGCTCGTTGCGCGGCGTGGTGGTGCCCGCGATTGCAACAGTCGGCGGTATCGCTTCGGTGCTCGGCATCAACGCTTGGCTTGGCATTATCGGCGACGAGAGCATGGTCGCGCTCCCAGTACTTTTGGGCATGGCACTTTCGGTAGGCTATTCCATCCACTATATCAATTCATTCCGCATGCATTTTAGGCGTACGGGCAACCGCCGCGAATCCGTGATTTGTGCTGTCGAAGAAACAGGCTGGCCCATTCTCTTCACCGTCATTACCACGGTTGCATCGCTGATTTCGTTTCTGTTCGCAGGCATTCGCCCCATCCGCTGGATTGGCGGGATTTCGGCGGGCATCGTTACGATGGTTTATCTGTACGTCATCATCCTGATTCCGATTCTGATGAGTTTCGGCAAGAACGCGAAACCGAACCCGACGCAGGTAAAATCGGCTGGAGCCACCAAGGCGGACATTCTCTTTGAATATTTCGGGCGCAAGGTTTGCAGACACAGCTGGATTGTCGCCACCATTTCGGCAGCAATTATGCTGTTGCAAGTTCCGGGCATGATGCACATCGACGTGAACATGGACTACACCGAGACCATGGGCGAAAAGATTCCCTTCGTGATGCGACTCAAGGATATGCTCAGCGGCAAAATCGGGAGCCTTTATGACTTCAACGTGATGGTAGAATTCGAGGACGATGACGCGCTCAAGGATCCTGCCAACATGAAACGTATCGAACAACTCGAGCAGAAACTCGGTACACTCCAGCTCACCAAAATTTCGGGCGATAAGCCGCGTGTGCAATCGGTGACGCGCCTCGTGAAAGAGATGAACCGCACGCTGAACGCCGACAGCATCGAGCATTACAAGATTCCCGATGCGCAGGACATGCTCACGCAACTGCTGTTCCTATACGAAATTTCGGACCCCGACGCACTCTTTGAACGCATGGATGAAAATTACAAGACAACCTACATACACATAGAACTTGCAGGCTATGACGCGAACAAAATCGTAGAAGACCTGGATTCAGCAAAAAGCTACGGCGCACAGATTTTCCCCAACGCAAAAGTCTCTGTCGTGGGAGAAGTCGTGAACTACGCCGAGATGAACGGCAAACTCGTCGGTGGACTATTGCGTTCGTTCGGTGGCTCGTTCGTGATTATCGCCATCATGATGATTCTTGCATTCGGGAGCATTAAGGCGGGCCTTATCGGGATGATTCCAAACGTCGCGCCCGTACTCCTGATTGGTGGCGTCATGGGCTATTCGGGCATGCCGCTCGACATGATAACGATGCTTGTGATGCCGATGATCTTGGGTATCGCCGTCGACGATACCATCCACATGAACAACCACATCAAATACGGCTTTGAACGCACGGGTAGCTACAGGCAGGCGCTCCTGCTCTCTTACCGCGAAATCGGAAAGACCATGGGCATGACCACCTTTATCCTTTGCGCGATGTTCTTCGTGTTCATCTTCAGCCCCATGGGCGCACTCCACAACGTGGGCC
>Ga0265298_10007036_pt1 | contig 13762 bp, 14 predicted proteins | sample AusTroGonzalo_MG_3_FD_193486 | JGI IMG/M metagenome (GOLD analysis project Ga0265298, IMG submission 193486) | Bovine rumen microbial communities from tropical cattle in Woodstock, Queensland, Australia - Gonzalo_01 | ecosystem: Host-associated > Mammals > Digestive system > Stomach > Rumen ...
CAACGTGATTTCCATCACCGACGGCCAGATTTACCTGGAGCAGGCCCTGTTCAACCAGGGCGTTCGTCCGGCCATCAACGTGGGTATCTCCGTGTCCCGCGTGGGCGGTAGCGCCCAGGTGAAGTCCATGAAGAAAGTGGCCGGTACGCTGAAAATCGACCAGGCCCAGTGGACGGAACTGGAGGCCTTCTCCAAGTTCTCCTCCGACATGGACAAAGTGACGGAGATGGCCCTGGACAAGGGCCGGAAGAACAATCAGCTGCTCATCCAGCCGCAGTATTCGCCCATGCCTACCGGAGAGCAGGTGTCCATCCTGTACTGCGGAACGCATGCCCTTATGCGGGATATCCCCATCGCCTCCGTGCGCGCTTTCCAGGACGCCTTCCTGGACCGCCTGCGCGCCGCCCATTCGGCCGATGTCCTGGAGCCCCTGGGCGCCGGTGTCCTGACCCCTGAAATCGAAAAGATTTTGACCGAAACCGCCGCGTCGGTCATCCTGGCTATGCAGTAGTCCTTTCATTTTGATTTACCTGTCATTCTGATTTACTTGTCATTCTGAGCGAAGCGAAGAATCTATGCCCACATTAAAGGAAATAAAGGGACGGATTTCGTCGGTCAAGAGCACGCTGAAGATCACGGCGGCCATGAAGCTGGTGTCGTCGGCCAAGCTGCGTAAGGCGCAGAAGGCCACCGAGGCCATGCGTCCGTACGAGGCCCGGCTGCAGCGGATGCTGTCGCTGGTGCAAGGGCCTTCGGCGGGATGGGACGGATTTTCCGTCGCAAAAGAGAAGGCCGATGCTCCGGAAAATCCGTCCGCATCCCTGCCTGCGGCCATTGTGGCCGTGGCGTCCAACTCGTCCTTGTGCGGCGGGTTCAACGCCAACGTCGTCGCCAAGGTGCGCAGCGTACGGCAGGCCGGCGACGTGGTATATTCCGTGGGCCGCAAGATGGCCGATGCCATGCGCAAGGACGGCTTCCCTTCGCCGGAGGATTTCACCGCCCTGGCCGACCACCCTACCTACGCTCCGGCCGCTGCCCTGGTGGAGAAACTGATGGACGATGTGCACGACGGCAAGTTCTCGAAAGTCGTGCTGGTGTATACGCATTTTGTCTCCACCGCCAAGCAGGTGCCGACGGTGGAAGAATTAGCCCCTTCGACGGGATGGGACGCATTTTCCGTCGCAAAAAAAAGGGCCGATGTTCCGGAAAATGCGTCCGCATCCCTGTCTTCGGGGGATATTATCCTGGAACCGTCCCGCAAGGAATTGCTGGAGGCACTTGAACCCAAGTTGCTTAAGCTGAAGCTGTATGCGGCCCTGCTGGACAGCGCCGCGGCCGAGCATGCCGCCCGCACGGTAGCCATGCAAACCGCCACCGACAACGGCGAAAACCTGCTGCAGGAACTCACCCTCCAGTACAACAAGGGCCGTCAGCAGAAGATCACCTCCGAGATTCTGGACCTGGCCGGCGGTCAGATGCAGGAATAGTTATCCCTTACCAATACTGATAGAACAGCGCAATGCTCTCCATGCCGGCGAAGAACTGGCGCAGGAGGTAACTTTCGTTGGGGGAGTGGATGGTGTCGCGCTCCAGGCCGAAGCCCATCAGGAGCGGATCGATGCCAAGAATCCGCTGCATATCGGCCAGGATGGCGATAGAGCCGCCGCCGCGGGCCGGAACGGGCTCGATGCCGTACACCTGGGCCATGGCACGTGAGGCTGCCTGGTAGGCAGGGGAGCTGATGGGGATAAGGAAGCCGTCGCCGCCCTCGCAGGGGGTCACTTCCACCTTGATATAGGGTGGTGCAATTCGCTTGAGGTGATCCAGAAACAGTTGGGTAATTTGGGCCGATGTCTGCCAGGGCACCAGTCGCATCGATACTTTGGCGCAGGCCACCGATGGCAGCACCGTCTTGGCGCCCACACCCGTATAGCCGCCCCAGATGCCGCATACGTCCAGGCAGGGACGGATGGCTGTGCGCTCCAAGGTAGTGTAGCCTTTCTCTCCCTTTACCTCCTTGATATCCAGGAACTGCTTATATTCTTCCATGTCGAACGGCGCCTGTTCAGCAAGGCCCTGTCTTCGGCGCTTAATTCCACCACGTCGTCGTAAAAACCGGGAATGGTGACGCGACCGTCTTCGTCGTGCAGGGAGGCGATCAGGGCGCAAAGCTCGTTGATGGGATTGGCCACGGCACCGCCGTAATGGCCGGAGTGCAAGTCCTTGTTGGGCCCCGTCACCTTCACTTCCAGATAGGCCAGGCCGCGCATACCGCAGTTGATGGACGGTACTTTTTCGGAAATCATCGTGGTGTCGGACACCAGGATGACATCGGCCTTCAGGAGGTCCTTATGCCCTTCCACCCAAGCTGGAAGCGAAGGACTGCCGATTTCCTCCTCACCCTCGAAAATGAACTTCACGTTGTGCTTCAGCAGGCCGTTCCTTAATAGGAACTCGAAGGCCTTCAGATGCATGAACAGCTGCCCCTTGTCGTCGTTGGCGCCCCGGCAGTAGATGGCCTCTTCCCCGGTGGCGGGGTCCTTTGCAATAACAGGCTCAAAGGGATCCGTGCGCCACTTTTCCAGCGGTTCCGGCGGCTGTACGTCGTAGTGGCCATACACCAGCACCGTCTTTTCGGCCCCCATATCCTTGCTGCCGAACACTACGGGATGCCCGGCGGTCTCATAGACATCGGCCCGGTCGGCGCCCGCTTCTTTCAACAGTTCCGTGAGGCGCCCGGCGCACCTGTACATATCCTCTTTGTGCTCCGGCTTGGCGCTGATGGAAGGGATACGCAGTAAGGAGAACAACTCCTCAAATAACCTTTCTCTGTTTTGCTGGATGTAGTTTTTCATCGTGATGGTCCATTTTTACAAAGATAGCTATTTTTATGCAAATCATGCTCGTGCTATAACTGGCTCATTATCAAGTACTTTGTATTTTTTCTTGATCCCAAATGGAGTCAAGAAAAAATCTTATATATCTAACAATCAGCACTTTACACCATGAGCGCCTTCGGCAGAGACAGAACTCAGCGCCCATCAGGGCGCCGGCGGAGGGCGTGTCTTTGCCCCTGGACCGCGACGACGAGCAAAGACATACTAGCCCGAGAGCCGCAGGGGTGTGTGAGGGGGCGGAGCCCCCTGTATTAAAGAATTACCCCGCTCGCGCATTTCACAATGGGCGGCGGGGCTTATGGTAAGGTATCAATATTTATGTCTGATACCACTTTATTCCAATACCGTGCCAAACTTGGCAATCGGCAAAAAATCACACGATTTTCTTCTTTTTCTTGGTTTTCGGGTTCCATTCGCCGTAAATCTCGCTCACGTTACCTGCGGTGATGAAGCCGTGGATGTCGTTGGTCTTGATGAAATCCATCAGGTTGGCGAACTCGTCCTTGGTGAGCAGGGCCTGGATTTCCACGTTCTGATGACCGTTGTAACCGCCGGTAACATTATACAGGGAGCAGCCTCGCTGCAGGTTCTCGATGATGTATTGGCGCAAGCGCTCGTGTTGGGAAGAGATGATGCACACGCGTTTGCGGCGGTTGAGACCGGCCGTGAAGTAGTCCAGTGCCAGGCCGTTGATCCAGGTTCCGATGAGGCCGATGACCACCAGGCGGAAGGGGTTGATGGCGAAGGCCGTGCAGCAGATGATGGCGCCGGCGATGGAGACGGAAGTGCCGATTTCGATGTGCATGTATTTGTTCACGATCTTGGCCAGGATGTCCAGGCCGCCGGTAGAGGCATTGATATGGAACAGGATGGTCTGGGAGGCGCTGAGGATGAGGACGAAGCACAGGAGGTCGAACCAGGGGTCGTTCATCAGCGAGGTCTGGCCGGGCTCCAGCAGGGTTTCGATGGGAAGGATTTTCTCCCACAAATCTACCAGCGGACCCAGGATGAGGGCGGTGTACACGGTTTTGGCGCCGAACTCCTTGCCGATCAGCAGCCATGCCAGCACCAGGAGGATGGCGTTGATAATCACGATGACCTGGGAAACCTTGATGGCGATGCCTGCGCTGTTGAGCAGGTTGCCGATCACGATGGACAAACCGGTGATGGAGCCTACCACCAGCTTGGACGGCATCAGGAAATAATAGACGGAAGCGGCCGCCACCGTCATACCCACTGTCATGATAATGAGTTCTTTCCAGAACTTCCAGGTCCCGAGGATTTGCAGGAGGTCTTTCATTGTCGTTAGTTTTAGCGTGTAAAGGTAATGCTTTTTCAGTAATCCTGTGCAAAATATTCTTAACTTTGTACACTGATATGGTAAAGGCAATTGTGTTCGATATCGGAGGTGTTCTCATCGGCCTGGATTTGGACCGGTGCATCCGTGCATTCCGGGAAATCCTGGGCTTCGACCGCATCACAGAAATCCTGGATCCGTACCATCAGAAGGGGATTTACGGAGAGATGGAGGGAGGCCTCATCAGTGCCGATGAATTCCGTCGGCAGGTGCTGGCCGAATCCCGTCCGGGCTGCACCCCCGCCGATGTGGACCGCTGCATGGCGGCCCTCATCACCGGCGTGGAAGATGACACCGCCGCCACGGTGAAGGCCCTTGCCGGCCGATATCCGCTGTATGTGCTTTCCAACAACAATCCCATTGCCATGGGCATCATCAACGGGATGTTGCGGGAAAAGGGCGTCGAGCCCCAAGTCGTGTTCAAGGATCAGTTCATTTCCTGCGAGATGAAGCTCCTGAAGCCGTCCCAGGCCATCTACCGGGCGGCGGTGGAACGGATCGGCCTGCCCGCCGGGGACATCCTTTTCATCGACGATGCCCAGGCCAATGTGACCGCGGCTCAGGAAGCCGGCCTGCAGGCGCGCCTGTACGTGCCCGGCACTCCTTTGTCCGCCCTTCTGTCCGACTTGTAGCCCATGTCCCTGTACTCCTACTTCCGAATCAGCAAACCCCGCGCGGAGAAAGTGCCTGCCGCGCAGGTGGAAGGGACGTACAAACGGCTACGTTCCCGTACCTTCTGGGGCGTGACGGTGGCCTATACCCTATACTATGTGTGCCGGATGACGCTGGGCGTGGTGAAGCAGCCGCTCATCGACGGCGGCGTGCTCACGGCCGGGCAGCTGGGTATTATCGGGTCGGCCTTTTACTTTGTCTACGCGGTGGGCAAGTTCCTCAACGGTTTCATTGCCGATTACTGCAACATCCGCCGGTTCATGGCGGTGGGCATCGGCGTGTCTGCGCTGGTGAACCTGCTGCTGGGCGTCCTGGGCCTGCTGAGCGGCCCGCTGGGCTTCGGCGCGGGAGTGCTCTTTGCCTTCTTTGCGGTGCTGTGGGGCGTGAATGGCTGGATGCAGTCCATGGGGTCGCCGCCCGGCACCATCAGCCTTTCCCGCTGGTTCCCGCTCACACAGCGCGGTACCCGCTACAGTATCTTCAGCTCCACCCCGCAGCTGGGCAAGGCCGTGTCCATGATCATGACCGGCTTCATCGTGGCCGCCGCGGGCTGGCAGTGGGGTTTCCTGGCGGCCGGCGTGGCGGGGGTCATCGGCCTGGTGGTATCCCTGGTATTTATTTCCGATACGCCTGAAAGCGAAGGACTTCCGTCGGTGCAGGAGCTCTCCGGAGAGGAGGTGAAACCCATGGACCAGCAGCCCACCAAGGAGCTGCAGAAGTGGGTTTTCCGGCATCCGGGCATCTGGGTCATCGCCATTTCCACGGCCTTCCTGTACATCACCCAGCATGCAGTAAGTGACTGGGGTGTGCTGTTCCTCCAGAAGCAGAAGGATTTCTCGCTGGAGGGGGCTGCCGAGGTCATCGGCCTGGCCGAAGTCTTCGGTGTGGCCGGCAACCTGGCCGCCGGCTGGCTGTCCGACGTCCTCTTCCGCGGCAATCGTTCCCGGCCCGTGGTGCTGGCGGGCATCCTGGCCGTGCTGTCGCTGGCCGGCTTCCTGTTCCTGGACGGCGGCTTCGGCCTCAATATGGTGTTTGTTGCGGTGTTCAGCTGCTCTTTCTCCGTGGTGTTTTGCATCGTGGCCGGCCTCATGGCCCTGGACTTTGTGCCCCGCAAGGCCACCGGCGCCGCGCTGGGTATCGTGGGTGTCTCCAGTTACGCCGCCGCGGGTCTGCAGTCCTTAGCCAGCGGCCTGCTCATCGAAGGCTTCGAAGCCGGCGGCGTCTACAACTTCACCCCCGTCTCCATTTTCTGGATCGTGGCCTGCTTCCTGGCCTTCTCCCTGCCCGTTATCGGCTGGAAATACCTGAGACGGTAAAGCGCTCCTTTGTAATCTATTGATTATCAATGTTGTTGTAATTTTTCTTGATACCAAATGGGATCAAGAAAAAAAGTTAAGTGTCTGGTAACTAGCTAATTAAAAGACATGCGTCCTACCCCTTCAATATAGCGGGACGGACACGGAGGGACAGGTACACCGTGCGGACAGCCAGGTGCACGAAGTAGGCGGCCATCAGGATGTGGATGGCGGTCTCGGGGGAGGGATGGCCGCCGGTGCAGGCCAGGCCGATGAACCAGGCGGCAAAAAAGCCCACGGCGCAGAGCAGGGTGCTGTTTCGGAGGTCCTTCGAGGCCGTGGCGCCGATAAAGATGCCGTCCCAGGTGAAGGCAGCACAGCCGATGAGAGGCATCAGCAGCAGCCAGGGCATGAACTGGCGCCCGGCGTCCACCACGGCGGCATCGGCCGTCATCAGGCGGAAGAGGGGCACGCCGCCCAGCCAGTACACCAGCATGAATACCGCCGCCACTCCCAGGCTCCAGGCGAAGGTGCCGCGGATGGTGGAGCGTACGCCATCGGCCCGCTTTTCTCCGATGAACCGTCCCGTGAGCGCCTCTCCGGCATAGGCGAATCCGTCGGTGAAGTAACTGAAAATCATCAGCAGCTTCATCAGGATGGTGCTCACCGCCAACATCAGGTCCCCGAACCGCGCGCTAAGGACGGTAAAGCCGATATACACCGCAATCATCCCCACACTCCGCAGGAACAGGTCCCGGTTCAAGGTGAAAAAGGTTCCGGCCGAAGGAGCGATGTTGGCATAAGTGTCTGATTCGTAGGTGGTTAATTTAGAAAAGACGCTGATAATCAGCGGTTTACGGCCGAGCGCTCCACGGCGACGGGCGGCGAGGGCGCAGTAGAGGAAGCCGGCCCACTGGGCGATGACGGTGCCCAGGGCCACGCCGGCAAAGCCCAGGGCGGGGAGGAGCGTGACGCCGCCCGAAAGGTGGCCCGAAAGCGTCCCCGGCAGGGACAGGCCGAAGCCCAGGCCGATGGAGAGCAAGATGTTGATGACGTTCACCAGAAGGTCGGCAATCATGGGGCGCACGGAGTCCTGCAGGCCGATGAACCAGCCCTTGAAGGCAAAGAGCGAAAGCGTGGCCGGCGCCGCCCAGATGCGGATGTGGAAGTATTGGGTGGCCAGCGCCTGCACCTGGGGCGAGCAGTCCACCACCAGGAACGCCAGCCACACCACTACCCACTGCAGGGCGATGAGCCCCAAGCCGGAAAGCAGTGCAATCCGCAGCGCCCGTCGCAGGATGTGGGATGCCCGGTCGCAGCCGGGCATTACGTCACTCCCGGCTTGACCGGGAGCCTCTTTCCGCGCGGCCCCATAGGCTTGGGCCGTGAGGCCTGCCGTGCCTGCCCGCAGGAAGCCGAAGTTCCAGTACAGCAGGTCAAAAAGCATGGTGCCGATGGAAATGCCGCCGATGAGCGCCGCCGCCGAACCCGCGCTGGAACCGCCCAGGTGCCCCACCACGGCGATGTCCACCATGCCCACCAGAGGTACGGTAATGTTGGCCAGGATGCTGGGAACGGCCAGGCGCAGTATTTCCCGGTTTAATTTCAAGGATCTTACCTGAACTTTTTGTCTTCTTCCAGCATGCCCAGGTAGGAGTTGTATCGTTCGGCCGATATGATTCCCTCGTCCACGGCGGCCTTGACGGCGCAGCCGGGCTCGTGGGTGTGGGTGCAGGGCGTGAAGCGGCAGCCGGCCGAAGCCCGGAGCATCTCGGGGAAGTATCGGGCAATCTCATCCTTCTCCACATCCACCAGGCCGAAGCCGCGGATGCCGGGGGAGTCGATGACATAGCCGCCGGAAGCCAGCGGGTACATCTCGTACAGGGAGGTGGTGTGCTTGCCCTGCAGGTGGGCGGCCGATATGGCCCCGATCTTGGGATCCAGCGTGGGGTCCAGGGCTTTGATGAGGGACGATTTCCCCACGCCCGACTCTCCGGAAAACAGGTTTACGCAGCCCTTGCAGGCCTCCCGGATGGTGTCGATGCCTTCTCCGGTGCGTACGGAAGTCTCGATGACAGGATAGCCGGCGCCCTCGTAAATCTCCCGGAAGCGGGCTATCTCTTCGGCCGCGGGTTCCCGGTAAAGGTCGGTCTTGGACAGCACGATGGTGGCCGGGATGCCGTACAGCTCGCAGGTGACCAGGATGCGGTCCAGGAATGGAAGTTTGATCTCCGGGAAATAGAGGGAGACCACCACGTAGGCCCGGTCCAGGTTGGCGGCGATGATGTGTGCCTGCCGGGACAGGTTGGTGCTGCGGCGGATGACATAATTGCGGCGGGGGAGAATCTGGGAAATGACGCAGCTGCCGTCCTCCTCCCGGGTATAGCAAACCCGGTCCCCCACGGCGACGGGATTGGTAATGGAACTCCCCTTCAGACGGATCTTTCCCCGCAGCACGGCGGGGAAGACATCCCATTCCGGAAGGGCCGACAACAGGTAGTGGCTGCCGGCATTTTTCACTACGGTGGCGGTAGTTTTGTCCATTCGTCGCAAAAAGTGGTCTGTTCGTGCTACAAAGATAGCGCATTGTTTTGTAAATCCTTGCCATATGCGTAAATTTGTTAACCATCCTCAAGGGAGGATGAACCACGCAGAAAAACACTTCAACTATGACCACCAATATCCAATTACACTATCACACGGAGTGGGGTGAAAGCATCCAGCTCCGCATTGGCAAACGCCGCATTCCCATGGAATATTCCTACGGCGGGCTGTGGCAGATCATGCTCACCGGCCGGGACATCCACAATGACGATCCCTTCACCTTCGAGATTGTCCGGGACGGCAAGGTGGTTAAACGCGAGTGGCGCCAGCACCACTACAAAACCCCTACTGCCGGAAAGAACATCATCGTGCGTTCCCGCTGGATAGACAAGCCTTCCAATTCGGCCTTCTATTCATCGGCCTTCAGCGATGTCATCTTCCGCCGCCCCAGCGGCGCTTCTTTCCGCCATCCTAACCCCGAAGCCAGTCCTCGCGGCAACGTGAGCATCCAGGTGGCGGCCCCCGAGGTCCGCACCCATGAATCTCTGGCCATCGTGGGCCGTGGGGACAAACTGGGCAACTGGGACAGCGTGCACCTGATGTCGGACCACATCGCCCCCTTCTGGTTCATCACCATGGACGTGAAGGAGCCCATCGAATACAAGTTCGTGATTGTGGACACCAAGACCAAGGCCATCCGCTGCTGGGAAGAAGGCCCCAACCATTTCTTCGCCGAGGTTCCGCCCAAGGATACCCAGGTGATGATTGCCGATATCCGCCCCACCTTCCCCACAGAGCCCTGGAGAGGCGCCGGCGTGGCCGTGCCCGTATTCTCCCTGAAGACGGAAGACAGCTTCGGCATTGGCGAATTCAATGATATAAAACGCTTGGTGGACTGGGCGGTGAAGGCCGGTCAGAACGTAATCCAGCTGCTGCCCATCAACGATACCAGCAAGACCCATACCTGGGTGGATTCCTATCCGTACAACGCCGTGTGCACCTTTGCCCTGCATCCGCAGTTCATCCATCTGCCGGCGGCTGGTGTGCGTCAGGATGCTGCCTACAAGGCCAAGAAGGCCGAACTGGAAGCCTTGCCTGCCGTGGACTATGAAGCCGTGAACAGCGCCAAGCTGGCCCTGCTGCGAAAAGTGTACGATGGCGCTAAAGGCAAAGCTGTCCTGGCCTCTGATGAATATCGGAAGTTTGTGGAAGAAAACCGCGAATGGCTCATCCCCTATGCTGTTTTCTGCGTGCTGAGAGATACTTACGGTACCATTGAGTACGGCGAGTGGAAGGAGTTGAGCACCTATAACGCCAAGAAGGTTCAGGCTTATGCCGTGGAGCATGCGGAGGAAACCGGCTTCCACTGCTACCTGCAATTCCTGCTGGATGTCCAGCTCCGGGAGGCCGTGGAATATGCCCATCTGCACGGGGTGGCCCTCAAGGGAGACCTTCCCATCGGCGTCAGCCGCCGCAGCGTGGATGCCTGGCAGCATCCCACTCTGTTCCACCTGGACGGCCAGGCGGGCGCACCGCCGGATGCCTTTGCCGCCGATGGCCAGAACTGGAGCTTCCCCACCTACAACTGGGAGGAGATGGCCAAGGACGGCTATGCCTGGTGGCGGGCCCGCATGGGCAAGATGGCGCAGTACTTCGACGCCTTCCGCATCGACCACGTCCTGGGCTTCTTCCGCATCTGGGAAATCCCTTTGCAGTACACGAGCGGCCTCATGGGGCACTTCTATCCGGCCCTGCCGTATCCCGAGGATGAGCTTCGCGCCCAGGGCTTCAACCCCGGCGCGGGAGAGGGAACCGATGTCCTGTTTGTGGAGGATCCCCGCCAGAAAGGCTACTGGCATCCCCGCATTTCCGGCAACCTTACCCAGCAGTACCAAAACCTGTCCTGGGAATTGAAGGACCGCTACAACAAGCTCTCCGAGGATTTCTTCTGGCGCCGTCACGACAATTTCTGGAGAGAAAGCGCCATGCGCAAACTTCCCGCCCTGCTGCGTTCCACCGGCATGCTGGCCTGCGGAGAAGACCTGGGCATGATTCCCGCCTGCGTCCCTTCCGTGATGGATGAACTCAACATCCTCAGCCTGGAAATCCAGCGCATGCCCAAGGATCCCAAGGACGCTTTCGGCTATCCGGACCGCTATCCTTACTGGAGCGTATGCGCCACGGGTACGCACGACACCTCGCCGCTGCGCGCGTGGTGGGAAGAAGACCGCGCCCTTACCCAGCGCTTCTTTAATGAGGTCCTGGGCTGCGAGGGAGATGCCCCTTACTTCTGCGAGCCGTGGGTGGCCGACCTCATCGTCGCCCAGCACATGAAGTCTCCGTCCATGCTGGCTATCCTGCCCCTGCAGGACTGGCTGGCCACCGACGGCGAAGTCCGCTACCAGGGCAACCCGGCCGACGAACGCATCAACATTCCGGCCAACCCGCGACACTACTGGCGTTACCGCATGCACTGCACGCTGGAGAGCCTCATCGCCAACGACAAGCTCAACAGCCACATACGCATGCTGGTAGAGTCATCGGCCCGTAACCGCTAATTCATGGACAACGACTGGAAAGCACGTCTGGGGGTGGTGTACTCCACCAATCCGGATTTCCAATACGAGACTGCCGGGGAGGAAGAGGCCCAAACCCTTCCTCCCGCGAAGCAGCGCCTCATCGTGGGCATCGACCGTCGCAACCGCGGCGGCAAGCAGGTGACGCTGGTCTCCGGTTTTATGGGATCGGCCGATGACCTCAAGGAGCTGGGTCGCACGCTCAAGACCAAGCTGGGCGTGGGTGGCAGCGCCAAGGACGGGGAAATCACCATTCAGGGAGATTTCCGAGACAAAGTGGTATCTATTTTGCAGGGCTTGGGCTACAACGCCAAAAGAGGAAACTGATGCTTTTCCAAGCCCCTTTTACTTCCGGCAGGCTGCTGCTGGAAGATACTCCCACCACCGATGCCGCCGTTACCGTGGCAGGTTTTCCCGTACTTTTTGTCATTCTGGCAGTGGCCTTCATCCTGGCCGCCATCCTTTTCCTGCCCCGATTCCTGAGCCTGGCCCCGCTGCTGTTCGACAGCCTGTTCCGTGCGCGGGGGAGCGTGTCGCTGGAAAACAGCGTGCGCGCCAGCAACGACCGCCGGCTGGTGGCTGCCGTGCTGCTCATTCCCGGGGCGTTGATCGTCTTCCGTTTCCGGCTCTATGACCCTGCCTTCCTGCGGGACCTTTCCGACAACTGGCGCCTGCTGGCCATTATGGGAGTTATCTGGGCCTATGCCATGCTGCGCCTGGCCATTTACGCCATGTTCAAGCCCCGCCGCAACAACGACTTTTACCGCCTGGCCCGCCGCACGTCCTACACCTATTTCATCCTGCTGGTTATCCTGGCGCTGGTTACGGTTGGCATATTAGCACTTTTTGGCTGTGAAGATTCGGTCATCCGAACCGTTTTATACATTGAAACCATTGTTCTCTATCTCAGTTTTTTAATCCGCCGAGCGCAAATTTTAGCATTATCTTGCAATCCTTTGCGAACTTTTTTGTACCTTTGCGGGCTCGAAATTTTGCCCACCGCGGCATTGATTGTTTCGGCAGTGTTACTGTAGAGAAGAGAAGAAAGAAAAATGAGCATCCAAAAGATCCTGGTTTCCCAGAGCGCCCCGCGCGTTCTTACGCAATATGAGACAGTTACGGAGAAGTTCGGCGCCCAGTTCCAGTTCACACCCTTTTTCAGGATAGAACCGCTTACCTCCCGTGAATTCCGCGCCCAGCGCATCAATTTCCTGGATTATACAGCCATCGTCTTTTCCTCCCGTCATGTCATCGACGCCTTTTTCTCCCTGGCCGAGGAACTGCGCGTGAAAATCCCCGAGACCATGAAGTACTTCTGCACCACGGAAGCCGTGGCCATGTATCTGCAGAAGCACATCGTATACCGCAAGCGCAAGATTTTCTTCGGCAACGGCACTCCCGAGAGCGTGGTCAACCTCATCGGCCCCAAGCACAAAGGGGAGAAATTCCTCATTACCATGACAGAGGGTTCCTCCGTGGACGCCCTGGCCTCCCTGTTCCGGGACCGCAAGCTGGAATTTGCCACCGGTGTGTTCGTGAAGCCCGTGAGCAATGACCTTTCCCAGGTGGATATCAAGGACTTCGACATGGTGGTCTTTTACAACCCGGCCGATGTCAAGAGCCTCGAGGAGAACTTCCCGGAATTCAAGCAGGGAGACATCAAGATGGTCTCCTACGGCCGTTCCATCGTGCGTGCCATGGAAGAAGCCGGCCTGCGCATCGACGTAAAGGCCCCCTCCCCGGAAGCCCCGTCCGTAGCCCGCGCCATCGAACTTTATCTGGAAAGCCTCAAGTAATGGCCGATGAAACCCTTCCCAAGAGCGAACGTCTGTGCGGCGCCACTGCCGTGGCAGACCTCTTCGAGCACGGGAAAGGCGTAACGGTCGGCTGTTTCCGCTGCAAATACCTCGTACGGGCCGATGACGGTCCTTCCCGCCTGGTGGTTTCCGTCCCCAAGCGCAACTTCAAGCGCGCCGTCAAGCGCAACCTCCTCAAACGCCGCATCCGCGAGGCCTACCGTCGGCAAAAAGCCCTGTTGGGCACCGGTGTGGACGTGCTTTTCATTTACACCCTCCGCGAGATGCTGCCCTACGAGGCCATCTATGCCGATATGACCGCCGCCCTCACCGCCATTGCCCATGAACGCAACGCTTAAGAAGATTCTCATAGCTCCGGCGGTGCTGCTCATTAAGTTTTACCAGGTGTGCATCAGCCCTTTTACGCCGCCGTCCTGCCGTTTCACCCCCACCTGCTCCCAGTATGCGCTGGAGGCCTTCCGCAAGTACGGGCCCTTCAAAGGCTTCTACCTGGCCGCCCGCCGCATCCTCCGCTGCCATCCCTGGGGAGGAAGCGGTTATGATCCGGTGCCTTAGAAGTGGATGAGGGGGACTCTTTCAGAACCTGTGCCACCCTCGGCAACAT
>Ga0265298_10007038_pt1 | contig 13760 bp, 10 predicted proteins | sample AusTroGonzalo_MG_3_FD_193486 | JGI IMG/M metagenome (GOLD analysis project Ga0265298, IMG submission 193486) | Bovine rumen microbial communities from tropical cattle in Woodstock, Queensland, Australia - Gonzalo_01 | ecosystem: Host-associated > Mammals > Digestive system > Stomach > Rumen ...
AGCCGGGCATTACAGCCCCCGCACAAAGCATTTCGACCTGTACATCAACGGCGTGTACCGTGGCGTGTATGTGCTTATTGAAAAAATCAAGCGCGGCAAGTACCGCGTAAACGTGAGCAAGCTTAAAGAAACCGACATCAGTGGCGACGACGTCACTGGCGGCTACATCTGGGCTTTCGACAAGACCGGAACCAATACAGGCGGCATGGGCATGGAAAACATCAGCAAGGAAGGATTCAACACCTCCGACGGCTTGAACGTCATCATGCACTACCCCAAGAAAGCGAACCTTAAAAAAGAACAGGAAGAATACCTTAAAAAATACTTGAACGATCTTGAAGCCATTTTCAAAAATGGAGGTAGCAAGAAAGGATACGACAAGTACGTCGACATGGTTTCTGCATACGACTACGTGCTTCACGAGGAAGTCACAAACAACTCCGATTCCTACTGGTGCAGTTTCTTCTTGCATAAGCCCAAAGACAGCAAAGGCGGCAAGGTGACACTTGGCCCGGCATGGGACTTCAACCTCGCCATGAGCAATGGCGGCGGCATGGGTTCTACGACAACGACGGGCTGGCAAATCGAAAACAGCCAGAAAAGCGGCAACGGCGGCATGATGATGGGAGGTGGCCTAAAAGCCCCCATCTGGCTTACAGGAATGTGGAAAGACGCCGACTATCAAAGCGAACTGAAGAAGCGCTGGGCGGAACTCCGCAGTGGCGTTTGGCACACCAAGACCATGGACGCTTATCTGGATTCCATGAAGACGTACCTCACAAAAGCAGCCGACAGAAATTTCAAGCGCTGGCCAAACCTCGGACAAGGCAGTGGTCAAGGCGACCCTGATCCAGAACCAATGAAATATTGCAACCAGAACCAGGGCGGTCAAAACCAAGGCGGCATGTGGGGTGGCATGTGGGGCGGCGGCGGTGGCGGCTTCTCCATGGGCGGCAACAACGCAAGTACTTGGGATGGAGAATTTGAACACCTTCGCAAAAAGATGAAGGAAAGAATGCAATGGATGGATCAGCAACTGAATTTCAAGGAACCGGCCAACCCCATTGTAACAGAACCTGTAATCCATCTTCCGGATTGGCAAAACGACACCATTCCAGGCACAACAGAACCGCCGACAATAGACATCCGTATGGACGACATGAGCCGATTGTCACCGACAAACTTCTTTGTCGTAAACGGCAACAACCTTGAAATCCATACCGATTTGGGAGGATCGCTTGCCATCATAGACTTGAACGGAGCTGTCCTGTACAAGACTCGAATCAAGACCGGAATCACGAACTTGACGGTCCCGGCCAAGGCAAGGGATAAGCACTGGATAGCAACGCTTAATGGTAAAATGCTCTCTAAATAACTTTTGAATGAATTCCTCACTTAAATAAAAATGTCGGCTCGTAATGAGTCGACATTTTCGTTTATACACCTAAGCGCAAATGCCCAAATTAAGCCAAATAAGCCGTTGTAAGATTGTAAACGCAAACAACGTGTAAACAGAAATAAACGCACCCGTTCCACGAGCCCGCATATATTTTTATACGAGATGGAAAAGGAGTGTGGATTCATTATGCTAAAAAAAGCCCTATTATCGTGTTGCTTTGCCGCAGGAATATCCCTAGCGCAAACATACGACTTACCGATTGTTTTCGTTGACACCAAGGGCAAATGCCTCGACAACAAAGTCACCGAAAAAATACCAGCAACGATGAAAGTGCTGGACGGCCCTTCAAATAATGTAGCCGACAGCGCCAAGGGAACCCTCTACGACATCGGCATCAAGGTAAGAGGACAATCTTCAGCCATGTTCCCAAAACCTGGCTACAGCATTGAAATCCGCGACGAAAAAGGCGAAGGCATGGACGTGAGCATGTTCGGCCTCCCTCCTTTTGACGACTGGGTTTTGCACGGCCCGTACGTGGACAAGAGCTTGCTCCGAAACGCTCTCGCCTACTGGCTCTTTAGACAGGCCGGCCGTTACGCCCCGCGTACCAAACATTTCGATCTATACATCAACGGCGTCTATCGCGGCGTGTATGTGCTTGTTGAAAAAATCAAGCGCGGAAAGTATCGCGTGAACGTGAGCAAGCTTAAAGAAACTGACATCGCAGGCGATAGCCTCACAGGCGGCTACCTTTGGGCATTCGACAAAGTCGGCACAAACACCGGTGGCGGCGGCAGCAACAACCAGGGCGGCATCAGCGCCGAAGGTTTCAACACCTCCGACGGCTTGAACGTCATCATGCACTACCCCAAAAAGGCAAACCTCCAAAAGGAACAGGAAGAATACCTGAAGAAATACCTGAACGATCTTGAAGGCCTGTTCAAGAACGGCGGTAGCGGCAAGGGTTACGACAAATACGTTGACGTTGGATCAGCCGTGGACTACGTTTTGCATCAGGAAATCACAAACAACGCAGACTCCTACTGGTGCAGTTTCTTCTTGCACAAACCCAAGAACAAAGGTGGAAAAGACGGCAAGGAACTCAAGGAAGGCAAGGTGACCCTCGGCCCTCCGTGGGACTTCAACCTCGCTATGAGCAACGGATCTCAACCCGAAAATGGCGGCGGCCAGCAAGGCGGTGGCGGCATGTGGGGCGGCGGATTCGGTGGTGGATTCGGTGGTGGATTCGGAAGTTCTGGCGTTACCGGCTGGCAAATTGAAAATTCCAGCAAGGCTGGTGGTGGCATGATGGGCGGTTCGTCATTGAAGGCTCCGAACTGGCTTTTGAAAATGTGGAAAGACGCCGATTACCAGAAGGAACTGAAGGAACGTTGGGCAGAACTACGCAGTGGCGTTTGGCACACCAAGACCATGGATCTCTACCTTGATTCCATGAAGACGTACCTCAAGAACGCAGCCGACAGAAACTTCAAACGATGGCCGAACTTGGGCAAGTCAAGCGGCCAGAACGATGCCGACCCGGAACCAATGAAATACTGCAACAACAGCAGTGGCGGTGGCTTTGGTATGCCTATGGGCGGCTACAACGCAACAACCTGGGACGGCGAAGTTGAACATCTCCGCAAGAAAATGAAAGAAAGAATGGCCTGGATGGACGAACAGCTGGGCTTCAAGGAACCAGCCAATCCCGTCGTCATGGCACCTGTCGATGCTTCAATCCATGAACCGGATTGGCAAAACGACAGCAAGGACAAAGAGAAAAATCCAGATTCTACATTAAGCATTCGCACGAATGACATAAGCAAGCTTTCGCCATTGAACTTCTATGTTGTCATAGGCAACTACCTTGATGTCCACACAAACATTGGCGGTACATTTGCCATCGTCGACTTGAACGGCGCAGTCCTATACAAGACGCGAATCAAGGCCGGCACAACGACTTTGAAAGTTCCTGCCAAGGCTAGAGACAAGCACTGGATTGCAACGCTCAATGGCAAGATGCTTTCAAAATAACTTCTGAATGAATTCCTCACTTAATAGAAATGCCGACTCCTTGAGAGTCGGCATTTTCCTTTTTAAAATGAAACTGCAATAAAAATGTGTAAGGCGATCCCGGAATAAAAAGCTACCAAGGCAAATGCTGCGAAAATGCTTGCATTTTCACTGCTGAGCCGAAGAGCTTTGTACTTGTACAAATCCGGGGTGACATTGCGCCCGAGGTAATAATTACGTGTTCCAGAGCCAAGTGCTGAGGTAACGCTCGCCGGTATCCGGGAGTACAGCGACGATGCGCTTGCCCTTGAATTCCGGGCGCTTTGCGACAGTGAGTGCACATTCAAGAGCGGCACCCGACGAAATCCCGACAAAGATTCCTTCTTCAGCAGCGGCAGCGCGAGCAGCATTCCCAGCCTTTTCAGTACTCGTGAGGTAGACTTCGTCAATCACCTTCGGATCGTAGTTCTTTGGAACAAAGTTTGCACCGATGCCCTGAATCTTGTGTGGACCAGCAACACCCTTAGAAATCATCGGAGAATCATCCGGTTCAATTGCAATCACGTAAACGTTCGGATTCTTTTCCTTGAGGTACTTCGCCGTGCCGCTCACCGTGCCGCCCGTGCCTGCGGTAGCAATGAATACGTCCACCTTGCCATCCGTATCGCGCCAGATTTCAGGACCGGTCGTGAGGTAATGCGCTTCGGGATTTGCGGGATTGTCGAACTGCTGCGGAATAAAGCTTCCCGGATTGGCAGCGGCGATTTCGTTTGCCTTAGCAATGCAGCCAGCCATGCCCTTTGCACCTTCGGTCAGCACCACTTCGGCACCGAGAGACTTCAAAAGCATACGGCGTTCCATGCTCATGGAATCCGGCATCGTGAGCACCACCTTGTAGCCCTTGACCGCACCCACATAAGCAAGGCCCACACCCGTATTGCCGCTCGTCGGCTCAATGATAAGCGCACCCGGCTTAAGCTTGCCTTCTTGTTCGGCACGTTCAATCATGTTGAGCGCCACACGGTCCTTTGCGCTACCGAGCGGGTTAAACATTTCAAGTTTCACATAGACTTCGGCATCGCCCTTGTTGAGCTTGTTGATGCGAACGAGCGGCGTATTGCCAATCGTCTCAAGAATGTTGTTGTAAATAGCCATAAAAAAGTTCTCCGTACTGTACGGAGAACAATCTAGAATTATTTCAACATTTGGCAACTTCGGCTAAAAAACGTCCCCAAAGATACAAAATTAAAGAAATCTGCAAAATTTTAGTGTTTTTTTAATAATTACTCCAACTTATTACAAAAATGTGTCACAAAAGTTTACACACGAGCGCAAAATAGGGTATATTAAAAAACAAACCTATCAACGAGGGAGTTTATTATGGCAAATAAATACGCAGGCACCCAGACCGAAAAGAATTTGGAAGCCGCTTTCGCAGGCGAATCCCAGGCCCGCAACAAGTACACCTACTTTGCAAGCCGCGCCAAAAAGGACGGCTTTGAACAGATTGCAGCATTGTTCCAGAAAACCGCTGACAACGAAAAGGAACACGCTAAGCTTTGGTTCAAGGAACTCGAAGGCATCGGTGATACAGCCCAGAATCTGAAGGCCGCCGCTGAAGGCGAAAACTACGAATGGACGGACATGTACGAAGACTTTGCGAAGACCGCTGAAGAAGAAGGCTTCACCGCTCTCGCCAAGAAGTTCCGTATGGTCGCCGCCATCGAAAAGATGCACGAAGAACGCTACCGCGCCCTCCTCAAGAACGTGGAAACGGCCAAGGTGTTCGAAAAGAGCGAAGTCAAGGTTTGGGAATGCCGCAACTGCGGACACATCGTGGTCGGCACAAAGGCCCCGGAAGTCTGCCCGGTCTGCGCACACCCGCAAGCCTACTTCGAAGTCCACGAAGAAAATTTCTAATCACAATTAAATTCACAAAACAGGCACCGGAGAAATCCGGTGTTTTTTTATTACATTTGTTTATAAAATTGCAAACAAACCTTTATATAGGGCAAAGATATGAACTTTGTTAAAAAATGCTCTTTGAGCCTCCTCCTTTGGAGCTTTGGCCTGAGCCATGCGGCAAGCGAAGACTACAAACAACTTGAAGTCCACGTTGAAGAATGCCTTGACCACCTTGAAGTTTTTACCAATCCGGGTTTTAATCCTAAAAAGACAATCCAGAAGGTCTACGAAAACGGCTCCCTTATTTTGCGTTATGACGCAGAAGCGATTTCAAAATCAGAAAAACTCGCCGAAAAATGGATAAGCGACTGCGGAGACCTCTTTATTTCGGACAAATACGACCCGGGGTTTATCAGAAGCTCCCCCATTTTCAATGTCGTGAGCGACAGGGTAAAGAATCAAAGTTTCAGAAAGAAAAATTCCGCCCCAATCGTAGGCCATTCAGGAGCCTCCAAAGACGAAAAGCCGTTCAAGCTTAAGGCCACGTTCAACTCAGGTTACCTCTATGAACTCGAAATCATTGCCCCCTACACGAACGTATTCCAGTACGACTACGACGGAGAGCACCTCATTTGGGGAAGATTTGACAACGAAGACGTTTTAGGTGTCGGTTGGTCCGAGACTCCATTTGCATACAGCTTTACCAGATACGGAGATTCCCTCCGCTACACGTCTCCCTTTATGTCTTACACAACAGAAAACAAAGGCAGAAATAGCTGGGGCGAGAGAAAGGCTTCGCCAAAAACATGGCAGATCAAGGACGTTTCTGAAAGCGTTTTAAACGGACAGATTAACCACGAGAAAAATTTGTTCGTCGCCATTCCCAAAGGAAACAAGGACCGTAGCTGGGCCATAAAACTCGCTGCCACCATAGGAATCCACGGATTCGCTTACACAGACGACTTGATCAAAGACAACGACTGGGTCGCCGACTCGACAAAATACATGGGTGGCTTCGGCGCTCTCGGCTTTTTGTTCGACATTACAGCAGGCGTTGTCCACTGTATGCCATCATCCGGTAGCTGCTTCGGCTTTGGCGCCGGTTATTCGCACAATGGTTACGACGGATACGTGATTGACAAAGATAATTCTTGGTACCACGAAGAAGTCAAGAATAAAATGAAGCACACGGACAACTTAAAGTTCTATGGCGATTACTACCTCAACGGGAAATCCCCGAAAGGCTTCCGCGAAAGCATTGACATTCCTTTAAACGCCAACATAAAGTATCTGACATCCAAGACCGGATTTTTCTGGGGTAAATGGATGCGCTACGAAGCAGGCTTAGAAGTATCCCCCATCCAGTTCATTCCGGGTATCTATTTTGAACTCGGAATGCAATTTACCACACCCGCCCTTTGGTAATCAATATCCTTAACACGCATTTTTAGCATATTCTCTTTCGCGATTCTTTTTTGCGGATGCACCAATTTCCAAGGCGAAAAGGCACTCAAATTCTTTTCGCGCCTAGACAAGTACGGCCGCTGGAAGACCTACAACCGCACCGACTTTGAAAGAAGAATTTTGAAAGAGAAACGTCGCCTGCATTGAGGCCGAAATCTCGGCTTTAGATTCGTCGAAAAACAAGAAGACGTTCAAAGGGAATGCTAAAAAAATGCTGGGACGAATTCGGCATCTTGGTAGAAGCGATCATAAAGGATTCTACCGGAACCAATCTATATCAACTGAAAAGTAAAACCAAAAACGGATACCAGCTAGACAGAAACGTCAACATCCACCTTTACACACAAACAAACGATTCCGGTCCGTTTTTAAGGTGCAATTTTCCAAGAAGCCCAATAAAAAATAACAACGGCTCAAATAAAACACCCCTTTACGCATGAGCTAAATTTTTCGCATAACGATAAGGACGAACTCATCCAGATTAGCGATTCAAAGCGCAGCAAAGCGTACAGAATCAATTTTACTGAAAGCAATCAAGACGCGAACGAGACTAAAATCATATACTCTAGCGAGACATACAGCTATCAGCTGAAAAAGACAAATTCTCAAAAACAGCCCATCGAAGAAATGTTTTCTAATTAATTTACATGGAAAAAAGTTCACCGAAAATACACCTACACAGAAGATGGCAAGACAGCAACCATCTGGGAAAAGGGTCTATCCCGAAACATAGTCTACGAAAATGGTAAATCCGTCCGTGAAAAATATTACGAATAAGCAGAAACGCTGAGGCAAATCGTTGAAATTGAGACGGATTCCCTCGGGAACGTCGTTAAAAGTTCCTACATCCCCGTGATTCAGGGCAAGCCGTTCAGCAACGTGCGAAGGCAATACAAATACACGATTGTGTATAGGTAAATAAATTCTTTTTCAATGAACAAAAAACAGATTATATTTCTGTTATGTTCATCACTCGATACATTCCCCGCTATTTGTCGTTTGCACTCGCTTTAAGCGGTTTTTCGGCATATGCTGCGGCAGCGAATTTGGACGGAATTTTCGATGCAGGCTGGACCACCGCTTATCAATCGGCAGATTCCATCAAACATATGCACAAGCGATTGCACGCCCTCGGCATAGAACAGGTTGTATTGCAATATGCAGCAGTCGAAAAAACGCATTTGTATTACCCCTCGCAACTAGACTTTTTGCAGAATACGGAATACAAGAACAACCAGCTATTCCCCAAAAGTATCGAAGCCGCAAAAGCGGCCGGGAACAAGCTGTGGCTTGGGCTTTATTACGACGACATAATTTGGTACAGTTCACCAAGTAACTGGCAACTTGATTCGCTGGCGGCGCAAAATTCGAAAGTCATCGATGAACTGTACACTCTTTACGGAAACGAGACCGTTATTGAAGGGGTTTACATTCCGCAGGAGATTGCGCGTTACTTTTGGGATGGGCTCAGAGCGGATGCGACAGCAGCAACGCTTGCAACACACTTTTTGATTCCGGTCTCGCAGGCTGCACAAGCTAAAGGCTGGAAAGTAATGACAGCCCCGTTTTACAACCAGAATTTGGAAACGCCCGAAAAGCTACAAGCATTTTTTGAATCGCTTTTTGCAGCAGGTTTTAAGCCCGATGTTGTCGCAGTACAAGATGGCATCGGAACAGAGAACAATGATAAAAATCATGCAGATATTTCGACTGTAGGGGAATACGAGCGAGCCGTAGCAAAAGCCTGTTCAAAATACAACATTGACTTTTGGGTGGATATGGAACTATTTCGCACAGGCGATTCACACGCGCTTGCCGATAGCGCAAGATTTTCAGCACAAATGGATACAGCACGCGCAGCGGGAGCTTCAAAAGTTATCGCTTATGATTTGTCTGTTCTTGGGAATGCTGGTTTAGACTCGCTTGAAAAATGGTTTTCGCGAAATAGTTCGCTAGCAACGGAATCATTTATTAAATTCCGCGAAAATCGCCGTAGCAGCAAACAGCGTACAACAGGCAATACGCCAATGTACACCGATCCACGCCATAAAGAAATCCGGTATTACAAGCTGAACGGTGCGATAGTGAAGTCAAGTGAATAGAATATTTTTTGCCTCCCTCAATAACATTTTTATATACCACTTACGAACAAGTTTATTTTCATCTTGATTTTAGCAATTGGGCTTGGAACCGCTGCAGCTGACGCAATCGTCAGGGACAAAAAAAGTCAAGGGAAGTAAGCCCAAATATGCCATGACCGAAATCATGAATTTTGATGGTCAGCAAGTTCTCTTGAAAGAACGAACCGACAAAAAATTCATCCAAGATTTATATATCAACGATTACAAATACCCACACCCTTTTGTTGCCATGGTCGGGACCGCTTTGGTAGTGTCAAGGGGCTTTCGCAAAAATAGTTTGTTCCAATATCAGACCTAGGCTACATCCATCTTCGCCTTTTTTCATTTCCTTTTCGTATTCCAACATCTTTTCATGCTCATAGAGGTGTTTCATGTTCAGGTACCTCTTGGTACCCCATTCCTTTGTCGCTACGTATCTTAGCCTGGCGCAGACAAGCATCAGAGCCGACTCTCCGTCTGGGAAAACGCAGCAAGTTGAGCGATGCGAAAACATGCTTGCATGTTTTCATATCCGAGCCGAGGATGTTTCTGTAAACAGCCCACAACCCTCGTCCTTCTGCGAATCTCTCGGTTCAGGCGTTCAAGGATGTTGTTCGTCCTTATGCTGCGCCAGTGTTCGTGCGGGAAGTCGAGATAAGTCAGCGTCTCCGCCACGCCCTTGTGGTAAAGCTCGGCGGCAGACTTCAGCCCCATATCGTGTTGAGGGTCTCCTCGATGGTCTTTCTAATGACTCCTTTAAGGTCGTTCTTGAGATTTTCCTCGTCAATTTTGATTATATTGTTATCCATAGGAAGCTCTTCTTTTAGGTTGATTTGTGGATATTTCAAATCTAAAAATGGAACATCCTATTTTTTTATCCCTTTAAAGGAATTTGCGAAAGAAAAATATACGTTACCCTTGCGCCATTACTAATAGCCGAGAGCCGCACGGAATGTTACAACAAGACGCCGCGCAGCTCGTCTAGACAAGCACTCATTTAACAGGCACCGGAGAAATCCGGTGTTTTTCATAAAAAAATGCCCCGGCTCATTTTGAACCGAGGCAAAGTTAATCGTTTACAGGAACTTTTACTTGACCTGCATTCTTAAGGTCTTGACCGCAGAACCCTGTTGCACACGAACAACATAAGAACCGCTAGGCATAGCACCGAAAGTATGCACAAAGCTTCCGGCTGCCATTTTTTCGCTGTGATTTTCAACAGCGTGACCCATCATGTCAAGAACTTGAACCCTTACTACACCGGCCTTGGCAACAGTCATGTGCAAGGCATTGCCCTGGAGAGAAGCGTTGAAAGCCACCGGAGCCTTAGCAGCAACGAGGCCAACAGACGGAAGAGTTCCTACGCACTTGACATTGTCAATTGCAAGTTCAGTCCCGAGATTTGCAGCAGAGAGCTTTTCGTCAACCACCCAGGTCAACTTAGAAACGCCGGCCCAAGAGAATGTCTTGATGCTGCTCGGAGCCACGCCGGCCACCCATTCTGGCTGAGCCATGGTAGAAACAGTCACCGTCTTCCATGCAGTTGCAGCGTTCTGGTCCGGAGCAACGTGTTCATAACCAGCATCGGCCTTGACTCCAGCCACAGAAGCGCGGAGATGATGACCAGAACCCTTATAATCGTAACGCACAGCGGTGCAATTAGCAAGAATACCTTCATCAAAGGCAACTTCCATACCGACAGACGGATAAGTCGTGTCACCCGGAGTGATACCAGAAATGCCTGTCATTGCAGCATAGGAATTTGTACCATCCTTCACGATCATATCCCAAGATTTGTCCGTCCCTTGAGTATTGGTAAAGGATCCACCTGCAGCGTACAAGTACCAATAAGCCTTTTTGCCAAGACTTTCTGCAGTCGTGTTACCATCGTCAAAGTCGTCGATCGTAGCAGTAGTGCCCGTCGAAGGAGGCGTTGTACCGCCACCAGGATTTGAGGAAGAAGCACCGGCATAACCTGCACAGTTCACATCGTCAATGTAGAGGTAATCAGAAGTGGCCTCCCCCTTGACTTCCCAAGCAAGCTGTACAACATTCGCCATTTTCAAGGCAACCTTAGTACCCCAGCCCGTTTCCTGAGCAAGCTGCGATACGGGAACCGACGCCGTTTTCCAAGTCGTACTGCCAGCAACAGCCTTTGAATGCCTGTTGTATTCGGTCAACGAACCCGTTTCGTCGCCATCCATCACAGCCTTCAAATTATGGCCAGCCCCCTTGTACTTGTAAGAGAGCGTAGTGCAGCCAGAAAGACCGCCCGCAACATTCAAGCCAAGAACAACATAAGGATCGTAAGGATTGTCGCCCTGAACAAGTTTGATACCCGTCAAACCGGCACCATATTTAGAGCCATCCGCAGCAGCCTCTTCCAACACGACAACAAGACCATATTGATCTTCAACATTCGTGTAAGTTGAAGCCCCCTTGTCGTTCTTGTCGTTATAGGCATACCAGGCATCGTCCTTGCCAGTGCTGGCCAAGCCGTTACCATCTTCAAAATCGTCAATGTTTGCAGTTGCCTGCGCAGAAGCCATAGCGGCCGTCGCACACACCGTAAATAGGATTTTCTTATCCATCTTTCCTCCAAGTTTGTTAGGAATTAATTTAACTTCAGAAGAAGCCCCTGTCAAGCATATTATTTTCTCACATAGTCCCGATATCCCTAGTTACAGCCAAATTGCGATTCTACGCCACTCAGATGAATCATTATGATACAATTTGTATAATATAAGACTTACGAGGGATAAATTCATTTAGTTTTTCGCCACTAACAGTTTACATGTTTTTTATTAGAACATACCGTCGGGCAACACTTCCATCATTTCTGGAGATGGGGCGCAAAGGACCACGTCATAAAGCTTACGCCGTTTTAAGCAAGTCGGGATTTTTTGAAATGTCTTCTTCCAAAAGTCCAAACAAATACTGCGCACTTTGCCCGAACAATCCCAAAGAATCATCGTCCAGGCATTTACCCGTCGGGGACATATAGACAATTCTGATGGCATCGTCTTCGGATACCGCATACTTTTCAATCAATAGGTTTGCAACCTGCGGTATGAGGATAGTCTTTATCAAATGATGCGAACTTTTGGACATATCAAACCTACAAGGTGTACGACTTCACAAAACGTAGGGTTTGTAAAGCCTTCTCCGTATTAAAGGACATTTGATCGTTAATCTTTTCAAATTTCAGGCGCTCAACGGCGTCTTCCTTACGCATCACTCCTGCCAAAACGTATTCAACAGTTTCACCGACATTGTCATTTGCAATTTTTCCAAAGACAATGTCAAAACCGTGATTGTAGCGAATGTCGGAACGACACTTGACGACTAGTTCCAACCAATCAAGAGTCGCCCCTTCAAAAAACTTGGTATTGAGACTTTTTGCAAAATCTTCGTCAAATTCAAATACACTTACAATAGGCTTGTGTTCAGCGGAATCCTGACGCGAGTGCAAGTTCGCTATTCGCGTTGCCCAGCGTTCTGCCTGTTTCTGAATTGTCGTCGTGTAAAAGCCAAAACCAAAATCACGCCCCTTTTCGGAGGAGATAATCTTTGGACAGTTGATTTCAATATCCGAGCCGTGATAAAGAATCATTTATCCGCACCTCCGGACAACCACTTGTCAAAATAATCCATCAGGAATTCTTTCCCCATGCCGTGCAAATCGCCATAATCGTCCTGCAAGTGCTTTAGCAGGCCCGAAGACGCAAAAAGTTCGTACACGTCACTGGAATTTTTATCACAGTGTTCGGCATAGTTCTCGATACAAAATGTTTTAAACGACAAAACGGACATAATAAATCATTTTTTTAATAAATATATACAATAAAAGATTGAAGTTTTACGCAATTAGCCTAAAATCAAGACGATTTGGCCGATTATCCATGCAGTAACCACGTTCCCGATGATATTTCCAGCATGGTGACCTCTTCAAAAAATATGTTCTATTCTTATTCGCTCCGATGGAGACGATTTTGCATTCTTCTACAAATACTGTGATGTAGCCCTTCCAGAGTACGGCTTTCGCCATTCTGAATTTCTTACTGCAAAGATATTCACATTTACTTCTTGTCTTTAAAATTAATCCATCATTCCGTTAAATGCACTTTTTTGCTATGATATAATTTGAGATTTTAGTTTTTTGGGGAAATAAAAAATTTTATCCTAAACAATCTCTATTTATTCCTTTCTTTCAATTTTTTTAACCATTCAATAAATTCTTTCATATCATTTTCTATATCTTCTATTGAAAATTCTTGTAACGGACTTTCATCGGGTTGAGGATGATCGTAGTAAGAATACTTTGTCATCATTTTATCTATAAACAGACAATCTTCGTTTTCAATTTTTGACAATTTATCAATTTTATTTTTTGTTTGAATTTCTCTTCTAAACCGAACAACAACGTTATTGAGCAAATAATCTTCAACACTTTTTTCAACAAGTATTCGTATTTGCTGACAGATGTAATGAATTTTACTGTCGTAATCAGGACTGTTTATGTCCGTCTTTTTTATATCTAAAATTTTTTCATTCGCTATTGTGTTGGCTGTTTTTAGAACGCTGCTTACGTTCATGGGCATTTCAACAGGAACGCCCTTCTTTTTTGGATCTCTGCCAGATATATATATTGTTTCAGAAGGAGAATTTATCTTTTCAGCTTCGGCTTCCAAATCCTTTAATAACGAGATTCTATGTGTAAATACAATAACTTGCCTTGTTTTTGACATATCACAAAGATTTTTCACCACACTAGATTCATAATCATCATCTAGCGAAGTGATTGGATCGTCAAATATAAATGGACAACTTCCTTCGTGTCCAAGGACATCAGCAATAAA